>Ga0182015_10001907_pt1 | contig 26488 bp, 22 predicted proteins | sample 712P3MmetaG_FD_120478 | JGI IMG/M metagenome (GOLD analysis project Ga0182015, IMG submission 120478) | Permafrost microbial communities from Stordalen Mire, Sweden - 712P3M metaG | ecosystem: Environmental > Terrestrial > Soil > Wetlands > Permafrost | place: Sweden: Stordalen | collected...
ACGGCTCCCGCCGGAATTCTTTTTCCAACCGATCCTGGAGTTCGACGCACGTTAGCGCCTCCGGGCAATAAGGATTTTGCCCCACGCATCGGTCTCGTCTACTCGCCCACTGCGGCTTCCGATTCTCTTCTCGGCAAGATCTTAGGAGGTCCCGGCCAAACCAGCCTGCGCGCCGGCTTCGGCACGTTTTACACCGCCATCGAAGCGCTTACCATCGGCGTTCTCGCGGCCAATGCGCCTTACGGCACCACCTATACCAGCCCCACTCCGCCGCTATTTGCCACGCCGTTTCTTTCCGCTTCCACCGGTCAGGGCAGCCAATATTTTCCGGTGCAACTAGCCCCGCTCAACTCTTCCGCGAGTCGTCCCGACCCTAATATCGATTGGTCGCAGTACGAACCCATCAGCGGCCTCCCGGCTTATCCCACCACCAACCGCATTCCTTATACCGAGGAATATATGTTTTCCTTGGAGCGTCAACTCTCGCCCAACACGGTCTTCAGCGCTAGTTACGTTGGCACCCAGGGACATCGCCTGCTCGCGCTTGTGGAAGCCAACCCCGGCAATCCCGCACTCTGTTTGCAATTGATGAATCCGGCGAACCTGGCGAGTGGGCAAACTCCTTGTGGGCCGTTCCTCGAAGGCAATACCTACATCACCGTTTCCAAACAAACGATCAGCGGAACTCGCGGTCCGCTGGGGGCAAACTTTGGCAGCGATACCAACCAGGCGACCATTGGCAATTCCAACTATAACGCTCTCGAAGTCACGCTGCGCCACACCAGCGGTCGCCTGGAGATTCTCGGTGGCTACACTTACAGCAAGTCGCTCGATCAGGCTTCCAATCTCGGAGAAGAGATCAACCCGCTCAATCCCGCGCTGAGCAAGGCCCTCTCCGCTTTCGATGTGAAGCAGAACTTTGTGGTGAGCTACAACTACCAACTCCCGGTCGATCGCCTTTTCGGCGTTTCCAACCGCTGGACGCAAGGCTGGGCAATCTCCGGGATCACCCGCTTCAGCACCGGCTTTCCGGTCACGCTGTACAACTACGGCGACAATTCCTTGCTGGGAACGGAACCGAACGGCGTGAACAACTTCGGCGTCGATGAACCGCAATATACTCCGGGCGCACTCGAAGTGAACCACAACCCTCGCAACGGCCAGCCTTATTTCAATACCAGCCTTTTCAGCCTCCAACCCCTGGGGGAGCCCGGCAACGCCAAGCGCCGCTTCTTCTACGGCCCGGGCATCGACAACTACGATATGGCCTTGCTAAAGAACGTGCCTCTCACCGAGTCCAAGTCTCTGCAGCTCCGTTTCGAGGGATTCAACGTCTTCAACCACGCCCAGTTCTTTGGGCCGGCTTCGGTGAATGGCAATATCAACAGCTCGTCCTTTGGAGAGGTGGTTGGCGCTGCCGCCCCCCGTCTGATGCAGGCCGCGGTCAAATTCATCTTCTAAGCGCTCATCTTCTTGACCCCGCGTCGCCTAGCTCCCGAGGGCACAATACCGGGAATCCCTTCTTGCGACTTTTGCCTGGGCCCGCGCATCAAAAGTCAGTGGTACGATAATAGGTTGCCCCAAGTTGGGGGAAGCAATCATAGTTCGCCGGCCGGCTGCGACCGCTCGTTGTTTCCGAAACATGGGAGCGTCCGCCGACAGCGCGACGTTACAACCGAGGAGAAACGAACATGGCAGGCAATGGAATCGTCGAAGTCACCGATGCAAACTTCGACCAGGATGTTTTGAAATCGGATACGCCCGTGCTGGTGGACTTCTGGGCGACATGGTGCGGCCCCTGCCGCGCCCTCGCTCCCATCGTCGACGAACTGGCCAAGGACTACCAAGGCAAACTCAAAGTCGGCAAGATGGACGTCGACGCCAACAGCTCCACTCCCATGCGCTACAAAGTCACCGGCATCCCTACGCTGCTGGTGTTCAAGGGCGGGCAGGTGGTCGAGCAACTTGTTGGCTACAAGCCCAAAGACGCCATCGCGCAGGCCATCGACCGGCACGTTGGGTAAGGCAGCTTCTAGCCTCTAGCTTAAATCTCAAACGCACGCGGACTCTTAATGAGGCGCGTGCGTTTTGTTTTTCACCACCTTCATCTGTGGGCGCGAGTAGCGGCCAACCCGGTTGGTTTGGCTAGAAGCTAAGAGCTAATAGCTAATAGCTAGAAGCGTTTTAGTACTTCCTCAGCACCCCAATCACCCGCCCCTGCACTTCTACTGACGCCGCGGGAACGATGATCGGCTTCATGGTTGCGTTCGAGGGCTGCAGGCGGATGTTGTCGCCTTCGCGGTAAAAGCGCTTTAGCGTGGCGTCATCTTTATTCACCAGCGCGACTACGATGTCGCCGTTGTGCGCCGTCTTCAACTTCTCCACCATGACGTAGTCCCCGTCGAGGATGGCTTCATCCTGCATGGAATCGCCGCGCACTTCGAGCACGAACACTTCTTTCGAGCGCACGAAGTCGGCGAGCGAGATGGTCTCATTGCTCTGCACCGCTTCAATGGGCTGGCCGGCGGCAATGCGCCCGAGCAACGGCAGCACCAGGCCGGTGTTGACGCTCATGGCCTGCTTGAGGCGTCCCTTGGGCGGCAGCAGGTCGATGGAGCGGCTACGGTTGTAGTCGCGGGTGAGCAGACCCTTTTTCTCGAGGTTGGTGATGTGCTTGTGCACCGTGGCCAGCGAGCTCAGGTCGAGCCCGTCGCCGATCTCTTCAAACGACGGAGAGTATCCATGCTCCGCCACGAAGCGGGAGATGAAGTCATAGACTTCGCGCTGCCTGCGTGTGATTGCCATGGCGTTATTGTTGGCGAAGGGAAGGCGAAATGTCAAGGAGAATCAGCTGCTAGCTCCTAGCCTTTTAGCCATCAGCTCAAGAGGGGCTCGGCAGAGTTTTCCTGATTGAAAGGATGGTCATTCGTCACAGACAGGAAACTGGCGCGTGGATACGGTTTTTTATGCCTATGGGATTGAAGCGCTACTACGGCGTGGGCGGATTGCACTTCATCACATGTAGTTGCTACCGCCGCTTGCCCGGTCTCGGCACTCCGGAGCGACGCGATCTCTTGCTGGCGGTATTGGAGCAAATGCGCAATCGCTATCGATTTGGAGTGGTTGGCTATGTGGTCATGCCAGAACACCTGCACCTGCTGATCTCTGAACCCCAGAACGGTAATCCTTCCACGGTGATGCAGGCGGTGAAGCTGGGATTCGCACGGCGAGTGATCGAAACCTGGGTGCCCCATTTCTCGCGTTCTGTGCGAGAAGTGGGAGCGGGGCATCACATCTGGCAGCGACGCTTCTACGACTTCAATGTATGGAGCCAGCATAAAGAGATTGAGAAGCTGCGGTACATGCACCGGAATCCCGTGGTGCGGGGATTGGTTAGGAAACCTGAGGAGTGGGCCTGGAGTAGTTTCCGATCCTACGCCTATGCGGAGCCGGGGCCAGTGCGTGTAAGTGACTGGTCGTGGTGGGAAGAGAAGATTCGATCAGGAGTGGAAGCCGGTATGGACGCCCGGTGATCCGTGATGATGGCAGCGCCCACTTCTCGCAAAGGACGCGAGAAATGGGGCACCCGTCTTCCGGATTACTTGCCGTCTTTGAGGAATGTGATTTTTATTCTGCTTAGGTCCGTGGATTGTATTGGCACGAACTTCCCACCCTGCAGTTCGCCCTGGGGAGGGTTTTGATCTTGGCTCTGCTCCGGGCTGGTGTAATTGGTGCCCCTGAACTCATGCAGTCTGAATCGAAAAACCGGAAGGAACGTCTCATTTGCGTGCGCTTCAGGATATTCAAAGAATACCCATCCCCTGAATATCTGGCCAGCTTTGATAATCTTGCCAGCCATAATTGATTTATCGAGGGGATCTAGGGTACACAGGTGTGCGTCCTTTAATCCCGTGTTCTCAAGCACAAGAAATGCCGCCGCGCCCACGGCATTCATATATGGGAGGTCCACCCACTGTCCCCGTGTCGTTTTCGCTTGCAGCTCGTAATACTCGATTAGGGAGTCGACTGACTGTAGGTTTGTAGCCGTAACGTATGCAGCTACGTTTGCTGGATGAATTTCTTTAACGACCATGTTCAGGCCGTTTGAAGTGACGTCTCCAAGCCACCATCCGGAAAATGCATCACGCCTGGGGTTCCAGAAGATGGGGCTGAGACGGACGGAAAAGGCCTTGTCCTGCGTAATCTGCGGTGCCGCGGGCCCAACCTGATTGTTCACCGCCGTTACGTCTTTCATCTCGCCGCCCGGATCGTTCTTTACAATTTGGGCGGGGCCTCCAAGAGGCGGTTGCACTACATTACCAGACAGAAACACTCCTTCGGCCTTCCCGGCATTTTCGAATGCGGCGGTGGTTTCTCCGATGTGGCTGTTGGTGACTGCGACATATTGGCAGTCGTTCGGCATATCTTTAGACGGGTTTTCCTTTTTCGCGCAGACGACTTGCCCTTGAATCGAGTCGCGGTCCAGAAGCAGAGGGCCCGGCCCTACCTTCACGTCACCGACCTGCGAGTTTGTAACCGAGCAGTGGACGCGGGCGCTTAGGTTGAAACCATGTCCGGAGTGGGTGTAACTCGGCAATTGGGAAGTAGGCGTCTCGTGCTGGCTAGCGGTCAGTGGAGTAGGGACCTCTGGGGATTGCTTTGGGTGTTGTGTCGTGACGTTGGCCTTGTGGGTCTTGGCTCTCGCTTTGGATTGTTTCTGTGTGGCGGGTTCCGTCGAGCTCACGACCTGCGTCCCTTGAGTTGGCTGGGTCTTGGCCGTGACATTTTGGGACGCAGAGTTATTCGCTGTCACGGCCTCAATTTTTGGGTGTTTGTCTGCGTAATCATCTAGGGCCTTTAGCCACAGCACGCCAAGAAGTACGAACGTGATCGTACAGGCGACGGCGAACAGGGCTAAAAAACCGCGCCAAGCGTGGCCAACAAACCACTTGCCATAAATCCATGCTAACCATTCGATCGGATTGGCCACGTTCCCTCCTTCGGCCATTCGATGCCCTTCTACATTGCAAGATTGTACGCCTGTGCGAATGGGATGATTCTGACTATATTTGCCTTGTTTCCTTGCGCTTGTGGGTGCTCACGGTGGCGACGGGAAGCGAACATGCGGCGAATAATTGCCTTCGATGAGGGAGTGAAATGGGTGGTCGCGGTTGGTGCGGGTGGAGCGGTGGTGCCGTCCCTGGCGGGACTTGTTCCGGCTTTCCCCTTTACCCCGCACTTACGTGCGAGGCTATCACATGCCGCCCCCTTCGGGCTGGGGTGTGATGGTTCCGGCCGCATCGTCGCCGGGAATTCGGTTCTTGTGTGTGGCAAGCCATTGAGAGGTATGGGGGGAGGGGGATACCTTCAATGCCGATAGTTTTTCCCACTTTGGTCCCGTCACCGCGGCGAGCATTCGAAGTTTTTTTCACGGCAGAAATCCACAGACCCATATTGGCTGTCCCTAATATGAGCTTGGACTTCTACAATATGAGCTTGGACTTCTACTCATGGGCTTTTTGAGGTAGGCTTAGGCCGCTTGTTAAGGAGGCTTCTATGGCACAGAACACTCCGGTTGAGATGGTACGGAGCGCTTCTACGGTTTCAATATTGTGGGGGGTTTTGCTGATTGTGTTGGGCATGATAGCGGTGGGTTCACCGTTTCTTGCCGCGGTGGCGGTTAGCGTGGTGGTCGCATGGCTGATTGTTTTGGCGGGCGTGGTCCACCTGATGCTGGCTTTTCGCGCGCATGGCGCGGGGAGCATGATCTGGAAGGTGTTGGTGGGGATCGCGTATCTATGCTTCGGGGGATACTTGATTGTGCATCCGGTGCTGGGCGTGGCGTCGCTTACATTGCTTCTGGCGTCGCTGTTTCTAATTGAAGGCATCCTGAACATCGTGCTGTTTGTGAAGATGCGTCCGTTGCATGGATCGAGCTGGATGCTGTTGGATGGAATTATTACCCTGCTGCTGGGAGCGATGATCTACATGCAATGGCCGTCGAGTTCGCTCTGGGCGATCGGCACGCTGGTGGGCATCAGCATGATCTTCAGCGGAGTGGCGCGGGTGATGATTTCGCTGGCGGTACGCAAGGGAACGGGAACGATAACGCCGTCATCGTCGTCGTTAGCGGCTTAGCCGACTGCTGCGTCCGACGGAAGAACTGCTGGCGAGACAAAGTCAATGTCAAGGATCACGGACAGGAGTGTCCGTTCCGCACGGCAGCCGAGGGCGGCTGTCCCACATTTCTTGCGACCAAGCCATCCGAAACTTCTGCTCGACTCGTAACTCTAATGGGGAGGATGATGCCGAGCAGCAGCGACGGCTGATTTCGTCCCGGAGGGATGGGTATGTCCACAGTTTCGGTTCGGACGTTCGCGATGATGTTAACGGTGTTGGCGGGGACGCTTGCCTGCCAGGCGGGCAGTGGAGCAAGTGCGGCGGTGCCGTCGCCGCTGGTGGATGAGGCGAAGGCTACGGCTGCGGGGAAGCAGACTGCGGTGGTGGCGGGAGGATGTTTTTGGGGAATCCAGGCGGTATTTCAGCATGTGAAGGGCGTGATCAGCGCGACCTCGGGGTACTCGGGTGGGACGGTTAAGAATCCCGATTATGAGACGGTGAGCAGCGGAAGCACGGGGCATGCGGAGTCGGTGCAGATTGTTTACGATCCGTCGCAGGTTACTTACGGAGAGTTGCTGCGCGTGTTCTTCTCGGTGGCGCTGGATCCGACGGAGGTGAACCGGCAGGGGCCGGATGAAGGGACGCAGTACCGGTCGGTGATTTTTTATGGCAATGAGGAGCAGAAGCGCATTGCCGAGGCTTACATTGCGCAGCTCGACCAGGCGAAGGTTTTTCGGCGGGCGATTGCGACGCAGGTGGTGGAGTTGAAGGCGTTTTATCCGGCGGAGGGGTATCACCAGAATTATGCAACGGTGCATCCGAACGATCCTTACATTGTGTTCAACGATGCGCCGAAGGTGGCGAATTTGAGGCGGGAGTTTCCGGAGATGTACAGCGGGAAGTGAGGGTCGGCGTCATAAGCTTTACCCGACGGTACATTTTGAAAGGAAGCGGGCTAAACGCGCGATTGTTGCGTCGCAAAAAGTGCGACGCTTCGCGCAGCCCGCCCAGGTCCTTCGCGAGACAAAAGGCGTCTCGCTCAGGATGACAATTGAGTAGGAGGAGTTGTGTTTGAAACGAATCGCGGAGATAGCGAAGTGAATGTGGGACGGCGGGTGTTTCTGTCGGGCGTGGGGGCGGCGCTGGGGGGCGTGGCGCTGTGGTCGCTGCGGAGGCCGAGGGTGATTGAAGCCGCCTCGAAGACGGAGCCGGCGGAAGTGACGATTGTGCAATTTTCCGATGCAGGCAAGCGGCTGGCGAAGGTGAAGATTGCGCGGGTGGTGAAGACGGAGAACGAATGGAGAAAGCAGCTTCCGTCGGGAGTGTTTGAGATTACGCGGCATGCCGATACGGAGCTGGCCTACAGCGGGAAGCTTTTGAATGAGCACGACAAAGGCATCTTCCGTTGCATCTGCTGTGACAACGCGCTGTTCAGTTCCGAGACGAAATTTGACTCGGGAACGGGCTGGCCGAGCTTTTGGGAGCCGATTGCGAAAGAGAATGTGCGGGAGATTTCAGATTCGAGTATTGGCATGGAGCGCACTGCGGTGTCCTGTACGGAATGCGATGCGCACCTGGGGCACGTTTTCGACGATGGTCCGAAGCCGACGGGGCTGCGGTATTGCATGAACTCGGCGTCGCTGCGGTTTGCGAAGGCGGCGTAGCGCAGCGGTAGAATGGGAGGCATGAGCTCCAGCCTGCCGGTTTTTCGTGAGCCCAGTGCGATTGAAAAGGTTTTTAATCGCGTTTTCGGATTTTTCGTCGGCATCGGCATCGGTTTTTCCTACAACTATCTGTTGCAAGTGCGCGGACGCAAGAGCGGAAAGCTTTACTCCACCCCGATCGACCTGCTGGAACGGAATGGAAAGCGATTTCTGGTGGCGCCGCGCGGGCGCACACAGTGGGTGCGCAATGCGGAAGCTGCCGGCGAAGTCACGCTGAAAAAGGGCAGTTCAGCGCAACGATTCCGGCTGCGGCCGGTGGCCGAGGCGGAGAAGCCAGAGATTCTCAAGTCCTACCTGGATACTTTCAAGCGCGAGGTACAAGGCTACTTTCCTGTGGTTGCGGGTTCGCCGGTGGAGAGCTTTGTCGAGTTGACGGGGAGTTATCCGGTGTTTGAGTTGTTGGCGGTGTAAACAAGAATGGAGAGACGGGCAACGGGCTCGTCTCTCCATCTTATGGTGGTTCAACCCGTCCTTAGGGGTAAAGGTTAATGATGGTTATTTGTTGTTGCCAGCTTGACTGGCGCCACCGGTGCTCTTCAGCCTGACAGTGTCAGAGGGTTGCGGGGCACTCTTCTGCTGCGTCTGCTGAGGTTTGGGCGCGGCCGGTTTCGCTGCTTCGTTGGCTTGAGCGACGTGACTGGTGCTGCTGATTGAGTTCACCATATGAAAGAGAAGATCGGCGGCGGAGCGGTGGACTTTAGGGAATTCCGCTGGGATTGGTGATCTTTGGTAACGGTTACCAGGGCTGCCCGCAGCAGGGGCTAAAGCCCCATAGATTTTTAGAGACCTGACGCGGCGCTGAAGCGCCGCTCTTCCACGGTGCTGCATACACTTCTGAACTTTTCAATACGCGGGCAGCCCGCTGCCGTGTTCGCTTAACGGGCCAGTTAATCCGCTCTACGCGAAGGCTCAGACGATCATGCCCCGGTTACGGAGAACTTTTCGTCTGAGTTGCGGGCGTGTTTGTCGGGGGCGACGTCGGCGGTAACGTCTTGCACGAATTCGCGGCGGCGTTCCTGGCCTTTGCGTTCAACTACGCGCACGCGGCGGGCCGGGATGTTGCTGGGTTCGAGGGTGACGATGCGGCCGTCGCGCACCTGGATGTGCGAGCGGAACCAGTCGGTGCGGAACATTCGCCCCGAGCAGTAAAAGGTCATGGAGGCGGCGATCGGGCCTTCGAATTCCTTTCCGGTGCAGGCCAGGATGCGCTTGCCCAGTTCCTGGGTCCAGGTCATGCCGCCGACCAGGGGATCGTTCAGGCGGCAGCGCTCGAAGGGGACTGCGTGGGAGAGCTTGCGCAACTGCAGCAGTTGCAGGAGAACGGAACTTTTGGCCAGATTGGTGACGATGACATTCGCTTCGGTGCTGGATATGCGATCGAGTTTGAGGTGAAGATCGGGCGACCATTCGCGCTCAAACTCTTCGCGCGCCAGCGCCAACCCCTTGTCGGTTGCCTCCACGTAACGCAGGGTCGCGCGGGCCAGAATCACACTGAAAAAACAGGTCAACACGGTCGCGATGACCGGAACGTAGCTGACGAAAGTGCCGAACGAAAAGCGGAACGAGTTGATCCACGGCACGGGCATACTGGCTCGGCTCCTCACTGCGGGCAGAGGCGCGCGACCAATTCCGGCGCCCATGATTTGTGCGTCCGGAAGAGTCTAGCGAGGCAGGCTCGGCGGCTCCAGATGCGCATGGTGTGGAGGCTGGAGTTTCGCGAGGGCAGGGACTTTGGTAACTGGAGGCTTTTCAGCACAGAGGCACAGAGACACAGAGAAGACCAAAAGAAAAACAAGACCAATTCTAGAGGTTTTCTTTGTGTCTCTGTGGTGAAGGGATGCTACTCGAGGACGCTGTCATCGACCCGCTTGCGTTCCCAGTCGGCGGCGGCTTGTACGAAGGCCAGGATTACAGGGTGCGGATGTTTTTCGGTGGAGGATAGCTGGGGCTGGAACAGGGTGGCGATGAAGAAGCGGTGGGTGGGGGATTCGATGGCCCGGATTTCTCCTTGTGCGCCGCGCGCCACCACCGGGAAGCCGGCCTCCATGGTTGCCCATTCGTATTCCGGGTTGACTTCGAAGTTGCAGAAGAATTCTTCGGTCACTATTTCTTTGTTTTTGCCGTAGAAAGATTGCAGGTAGGAGCCGGGGCGGAGGCGGATTTCGGGCACCTTGCCGGATAGTTTGGGAGCATCGCCCAGCCGGCCGGTGACGGCGCAGGCTACAGGATAGATCACGATGTTTTTCGATCCGGAATTATTTTCGGCGCTGTCGGCGTCGGCGATGCCGAGAACGTTGCGGGCAAACTCGATGAGGGCGTACTGAAGACCTCCGCAGGTGCCGAGAAAGGGCCAGTCGCGGCGACGGGCGAATTCGATGCCCCTGAGCATGCCGTCGAAACTCTTATAGGGACTGCCGGGCGAGGCCAAGAAACCGTCGAAGGTCTCGAGGAGTTTTTCGGCACCGGAGGCGGTCAGGGATGGGGTGGGAATCCATTCGCACTCGACCTGCAAGTCCAGTTTGCGGGCGGCGTGCTGCAGGGATTCGGTGGTGGCGGGGTGGGAACGGAGTTCAGGATTGTAGTCACCGAGGATTCCGATGCGGACGGCGTTACTCACGCGAGCATTGTACTAGAGCAGGTGGCGGGGACTGGAGGCTGGCGGTTAGAGGGGTGGTGCGGACGAGAGATCTCTGGCGCGGCAGAAACCGAGATTCCTCGTTGCGCTCGGGAAAGCTCTCACTGCGCGCTGTGAGGTCATGGCGATGGTATTGCCGCTGGACGCACGCAGACAGGAGTGTCCGCGCCACACGAGCTAGAGGGAATGCGTGAGGATGAGCAGGAGGTAGAGGCAGAGCAGGAAGAGTGCGGGACCGCCCCAGATCATGAGAGTGCATTTCCAGCCGAGCGAGCGGGCCAGGTCGCGCTGGCTGCGCCAGGAGATCAGGAAGGTTGGGTTGTTCTTTCCCTTCATCAGGACGACGGGCGGGCGAGGGTCGAAGCCGTCGAGGTTGACGAGCGCACTACTCTCGGAAGAGCCGTTTGGAGCCGGGTTGGCGGTGGCCCCTGAAGCTGTGACTCCGGAAGCGGCCCAAGCTGCCGGATTTGAGATACCTGCTCTCAGTAGAGCAGCGGCAATTTTTTGCTGTTGGGTCATGTCCGCGATCTTTGTCGAAGGTGCCTCTGGCGAGAGGCGGATGACTTTAGCGGCTGCGGCATGGGTTAATTCTTCTTCAAGAAGCGATTTGGTAAGAGCCGGGTAGCCGGAAGTTAAATGGTCGAAGCTGGATTGGTCGAAGCTGGACTGGTCAAAACCGGATTGGTCGAAGCCCGATACGTTGAGATTGCCGCTGCCGAACAGGCGCTCGCTGACCGAGCGCTCCTCCACCGGAGTGGAGACGCTGCCTCCGGTCACAAACGACAAGGCCGTGCGCCCGAGTTCGGATTGTGCCGGGTTAAACCAGAGCGTCTTATCGAGGGTGAGAGTGTGGTATTCCTCGTCAGAAATTGGCCGAGGAGTAAGCTCGAGGCCGGGATTTTCGTCGAGCGTTCCCAGTAGGAAGAGAGCGTTCTTGGGCTTGATGCAGAACTCTTCGACTTTGATCTTGTTGCTGGTGCTGATGCCATGGCGCGATAGGAAACTGTGCACGTTGGGCGGGGCTTCTTCTTTCAGGGTAAAGAAGGAATCGCAGAATTCCTGCTGGTAGTCGCGATGCAGGTCGAGTTCGGCGCGGCGGGGGTCGACCATGACCTTGCCGGTGTTGTCATCGAGAAAGAAGGGCACGTGCATACACTCGGCAGCAACCTCGACCCACTGGTTGCTTCTGCCTCGACGTTTCCACTCCCAGACGATGGTGCGGTAGTAGTAGCAAGGCCGCTGCGTGATGGGCGCCGCCATCGTGTATGGCCCCACGGCGAGGCCGCTGAGTTCGACCATGCCGATCGAGGCGCTCCGTATTTTGGAGACCGGGGTGTCGAGGATGAGGTGCCGGCGGCGCAGCAGACGGAAGCCGTTGAAGAAGAGATAGATTCCGGCGCAGAGTCCGATGACGCACCAGGCGATCGGGCGGACAGAGTCCTGCGAACGAAGAAGCAGAGTAGAGAGGACTAATTCAGTTGGGATCAGTTTGGTTATCAAGGTTCGGACCGTGGGGGTGGGAGTTGTTGGGACACCCCCTAACGAGGCTAGCGGAGCGGGTGTGCGGCTGGCAGCAGAAAAGGGTGGAGCGGGCTTACGTTGGTAATGAGAATGAGCGGGTGTGCCCGACGACTCGCTTCGCTCGTAGGGACAGCCGAGGCGGCTGTCCCTACACAAGCTAAAAGACTTCCCTATTTACGAGGCTTGGCGACGACGCTTTAGGAGAATGTAGGCGAGGGTGAGTGCTGCGAAGAAGGCGAGTCCGCCCATAGCGTTTACGTGGGTTGAGAATAGCGTGTGGAGAACTGTGGCGGAAGCCAGGACGAAGCCGAGTATCGATCCCCAAATGCCCAAGGGAGAACGCATGGGCAGGGCGGCGACTTGTTGAGGTGTGAGGCGCCGGCGGAAGCTTACGTGAGCGGCCAGCGAGACGACCCAGGAGAAGATCAGGCCGGAGAATGAGGCTCCCATGATGTACAAGAAGGCTTGCTTGGGGGCCCAGTTTTCCATGATGAGCGCGGTTATGATTCCGTAGGAAGAGACCAGCAAGGCCAGGCGGGGCGAGCCAGAGGCATTTAATTTACCGAGGCGCGCGGGAGCCCATCCGGTGCGGCCCATGGAAAAGAGCAAGCGGGAGGAAACGTAGAGTTTGGCATTGGCTCCGGAAAGAGCCGCGGTGAGCACTACGAAATTCATGAGGAACGCAGCGGCTGGAACGTGGGTCAGGCGAAGCACGCTCACGAACGGACTCTCGGAGGCGCCGGCGTGGTTCCATGGCATGACGCCGACCAGCACGGTGATGGCGCCGAGGTAGAGGCCGGCAAGGAGAAAGAAAGTGAGACGGGCGGCGCGGGGGATCTCTTTCGATGAACGCGATTCGCCGGTGGTGACGGCGAGCATTTCCACGCCGCCGAACGCGTAGATAGCCCAAAATACTGCCAGCAGAGGCGCGATTGGACCTTTGGGCAAGAATCCACCATGAGTAGTGTATTGCGGAATGACGCGGCCGCCGAGGAGCAATGCCGCGCCGGCCAGGATGAAGGCGACGATGGTCGCAAACTTGATCATGGCGAACCAGAACTCGAAGCGTCCGAAGGCGAGCACGCTGCGGAGGTTCACCAGAAGAAGTAGGGCCGAAAATAAGATGACCCAGATTTCTCCGGGAACGGCGGGGAGCCAGTAGGCCATGTAAGTGGCGGAGGCGACGAGTTCGGCTCCGATGGAGAAGGCGAGGGCGGCCCAGTAGGCGGCGCGGCAGAGAAACCCTAGATACTGATTGAGATAGAGTTCGCCGTAGAGGCCGAACGATCCGGCGGCGGGGTGCGTACTGGAGAGTTCGCCGAGAGCCATGGCAACGGTGTAAGCGATGAAGGCGGCGACAATGTAGCTCAGGATCACGCCAGGGCCGGCCAATTCGAGAGCCGCGGCCGAGCCGAGGAGCAGTCCTGTGCCGATGGAGCCGCCGACGGCGACCATGGTCATTTGGCCGGCAGTGAGTTGATGGTGGAGACCCTGTTCGTGAGCTTGATCGGCAACAACCTCAGGGGCGCCGGGGGCTGGATGCATGGGGCACGATAACAAAAGAGGGTGGGATCGACCAAATGTGACGTGAAGAATGTGTCGAGCGGAAACAAGCGGTCGGTGGTTAGTGGCCAGTCTGCGACCCCCAAATTTTCTGACCACTGACCACTGACCATTGAATGCAATCTGATCTGCGGTGACTTTCGTAATGGGGGGCAGTCCTTACGGATTGCTGGGTCCGGGAGTGGCTCCTAGAATCGAAGCAGCAGCAGTCTGCCCAGAACTGACCCATGCCCGAGATCACAAAGCGTGTGGACCGAGCCGAGCTAGCGCGGCGGATAGAGCGTGCGGAAAAACTTCTGCAAAAAGGGAAGGCCGCCGAAGCGCTGGATGAATATCTGTTGGTCCTGCGGGACGATCCAGAAAACGACATCGTACGCCAACTCGCGGCCGATTTGTGTTTATCGCAGAACCGGACCCGCGACGCCGTGGCGCTGCTGGGCGAACTGTTTGAGCGGCAGGTGAATGCGGGAGATGCCACCCGGGCCAGCCTGACTTATAAGAAGCTGGCGCGGCATAGCAGCCCGACCTGGGAGCAGAAATTTCGCTTCGGGCAACTACTGGAAGGATCGAACAAGAAACTGGCTGTGGGCACCTATGAATCCGCTTTGAGCGATCTGGCAAAGCTGGGGGACAAGAAGGGTGCATTGGAAGTGCTGGGGCGCATCGTGGCGCTGGAGCCGATCCAGGCAAATTTTCTACGAGTAGCGGAACTGTCGTCTGAACTGGGGGAGACCAAGGTGGCGACGGCGGCGTTCAAGCGGGTGGCGCAGCTTACCACCGAAGCAGGGAGCGATGCGGCGCAGTGGTATGAGCGTGCTTACCAGGAAGATTCCTCGGACGATGAGATCACGCTGGCCTACGGCAAGAGCCTATTGGGGCAGGGGCAGGTGGGGGCTGCGATCTTCATTCTCGAGTCGCAGGTGAATGCGGGGAAGGCTTCACCGCAGTTGAGGGATATCTATGCCGAGGCTCTGCTGGCGGCGGGGCGGTATGCCGACGCGGAGCCGCTGGTGTGGCAACTATTTGAACAGAATCCCAACCGAATGCAGCAGGTGACGGCGCTGATCGGACAGTTGGTGGATGGAGAGCAGGATGAAGCGGCGGTGTCGCTGGCGCGCAAGCTGGGACAGTTTCAGGCAAAGCGTGGAGAGCGGCGGCAGTTTGTTGCGGTGATGCAGGATATTACGGCGGCGCGGCGGGCGTCGCCGGAGATGCTGGAGTTTCTGAGCGAGTTGTTTAATGCCTCGAACCGGGAGGGCGATTACTGCCATACGCTGCTGAAGCTTTTCGATGTGTATTGCAGTACGGGGGATTTTGCCAAAGCCGCCGAGTGCCTGGACCGGGCCGCGGAAGTGGATGCTTACGAATCCGGGCACACTAAGCGGTTGGAGATGTTGAAGGGCAAGATTGACGAGAACAAGTTTCAGGCCATCGCTTCGCGCTTCACCCCGGTGAGCCAGGCGTCGGCCGAGCCTGCGCAGGAGCACGCGGCCACGCTGGGAGCTTCGACGCTACAGGATCTGATGCTGCAGGCGGAAATTCTGGTGCAGTACGGAATGCGCAACAAAGCTGTTGAAAGGTTGCAGCGGATCCAGGAACTGTTTCCGCGGGAAGAAGAGCGCAACGAAGATTTGCAACGGCTTTACCTTTCGGCGGGTGTGACGCCGAGCTATGCAGGATCCGCGCCGCGGGCGGCGGTCGCCACGGTTGCAGCGGTTCCAGCGCCGGTGGTTACGGCGGCGCCTGCGGCTGATCCGGCGGCGGAGATGCGCAACGTGACGCGTGTGGCGGAGATCACGCGCAAACTGTATCACCAGACAACGGCGGCTGCGGTGCTTACGACGGCGGTGAACGAAATCGGCGCACACTGGGCCGTGTCGCGTTGTGTAGCTTTGATGTGTACGCCGGGTTCGCCGCCGACGGCGGTGCAGGAGTTCTGCGGCAAGGGAGTGAAGGAGGGTAGTTCGACGGCGCTTAAGGAAGTGATGTGCGCGCTGCAGGATTTTTCGTTGTCGGCTTCGTCAGCGGGGTCTACCCCCACGGGGGAGCCTATTCTCATTGCTGACGCGCAGAAAGGTTCGGAGTTGCAAGGGGTTCGCAAGGCCGTGGCGGAACTGGGCGCGACGGCGGTGCTGGCGTTGCCGCTGAGCAATGGCGAGGATTCCGTGGGAGTGCTGGCTTTGCTGCACAACAAGCCGAAAGTCTGGCCCCAGACCGATGCGGTGGTGTTGAAGACGCTGGCCGATCAGATGGTGATCGCGCTGAATAACGCAGGTCTGCGGCGGCTGGTGAAGAATCTGTCGGTAACGGAAGAGAAGTCAGGACTGTTGAAGCGGAGTTCCTATCTTGATTTGCTGCTGGCGGAGAGCAAGCGGGCGGCGCAAAACGCGTCACCGCTGTGCGTGCTGCTGTTGCAGTTCGGGCGGAGTGTGGCGCTGATCAAAGAGTATGGCGAGGCCGCGGTGGAAAGCGCGATGGGAAAAATTGGGCAACAGTTTGCAGCCAACATCCGGACGAATGACCTGGCGTTCCGCTACGACACGACGACGATTGCGATCATCCTCGGCGATACGGCCGAGAAAGAAGCCATGATGGCGATCGAAAAGCTGCGTAAGGTGATTGCGGAAGTGCGGCTCGCCGGCAAGGGTGCTTCCAGCAACGGGCAGGCATTGGAATTCTCGGCGGGGCTGGCCGAGGCGGTGGTGCGGGAGAGCTACGATCCCGTAGACATTGTGACGGAAGTGATCAACCGCGCGGAATTCGCGCTGGCTACTTCGGTGGTGCAGGGGCCAGGGAAGGTCGTGGCGCTGGGAGCGGCGCTGGCGGCGGGAGCTGTGGCGTAGGAGGTTGAACAGTATTGTTTGAGCATCAGTCTGATGTCAGCGGCTAAAGCCGATATTAAATCAAGCCAGTTATCGCAGCGCTGAAGCGCTGCGCCCCCCCAATCAAACGCGTCCCTGAAAACTCGCGAACGCCTAACGCCAAAAACCTACCACAGAGTCAGGGGTGCCAACTATCCCGCTTCCAGAACTTTCTTGCGAAAGCCGGGTTTACGTTTGCGGGCGTCCGGGAAACCATAGGGGAAATCTCGGTCAAAAATAAAATCCCGGCACGGAACATAAGGAGGCTGTGATGCGACTCAATTGTTCGAAACTGGGCCTGGCTTTAGCGATCTTCTTTGTCGTTGTGGGCAGCGTAGCTCGCGCGCAGACTACTGATGTTGCCCTAAGCCTTTATGGCACGTTCAATAGCAGAACGAGCTACAACATCGGCCTCGAAAACCAGACCTCAGCTAACGCCGCGGGAGGGCTGATCGAGTTTCGCCATATCAGCAATCCGCTGGTTGGCTTCGAAGCTACCTATTCCTTCAACCGCGCCAACCAGGTGTACAGCTACACCGGCCCCACCCCGGTCGGGTCCGCTGGGCCTTTTTCGTCCGCCGTCTCCGCTAATGCACATGAAATCACTGGCGACTGGCTCTTCTCATTCCACGTGGGAAATGTCAGGCCATTTGCGCTGGCAGGCGTCGGCCTGCTGCTCAACGAACCCGTGAGTGGGCAGAGCCAAACTACAAGCTCCAACGAGCCGGTCTATGTCTATGGCGCCGGACTCGACTGGGGACTCATGCCGCACCTCGGCTTGCGTTTCCAGTACCGCGGCAATGTTTACAAGGCTCCCGAGATCGCCACGGCCTTCGGCTCCAGCAATGCCTTCACGCACACAGCGGAGCCGATGATCGGGGCTTACTTCAGATTCTGAGAGCTTCATTGCTGCTAGTCAGGAATTCGAATGCTTCCATCTTCTGCCATCAAGAAAGATGGATTCCAGGCGACCTCCCATAGAAACCCATCCGGGTCAGAAAAGTATCCTGAATAGCCGCCCCAGAAGGCTTCCTGGGCGGGCTTCAGAATGGTTGCGCCCGCGGCTGCGGCATCTTTGAGCACCGAATCAACTTCTGCACGGTTGCGAGTGTTGTAGGCGAGCGAGATTCGACTGAATCCGTGGCCGTCGGGAGCAACGTTCGCATCCTTCGCAAGCTCATGTCGCGGATAGAGGGCTAGGGCCATTCCTCCTGCCTGAAAAAACACGACGCCTTCTGCGTTGGCCATTGACCGGCACCATCCGAGGCGCTCGTAGAATTCGCTGCTGCGCTTTAGATCCGCTACGCCCAGCGTGACTATGCTCACGCGCTGCTCCATGGGACTCCTCCTCGGCCGGCGACTGTACCACGATATCGGCGGGCCGCGTCTCAAGCAAACCTCTTGGTGGTCAATCTATTCACGCGCTGCTACACTAAGCAGTTTGATTGTCGCTTTCGATCCGCTCTGAGCGCGGGGTTCTGTCAGGAAATCATGTTGAAACCGGGTGATATCGCTATTGTGAGCGGGGCGCGCACGCCCTTCGGCCGCTATTGCGGAAAGTTGAAGGACTTTTCCGCGCAGGAGTTGGGCGCGGTAGCGGCGAAGGGCGCGATTGAGCGGTCGGGGATCGATCCCAAGGAATTCGATCACGCGGTGTTTGGCAACGCGCAGCAGACTTCGGGCGATGCATTGTATGGGGCGCGGCACGTGGGGTTGCGGGCGGGGCTGCCGATTGAGACTCCGGCGCTGACGGTGAACCGGCTGTGCGGGTCGGGGATGCAGGCGATGGTGAATGCGGCGCAGATGATCCAGACCGACGAGGCGAAGATTGTGCTGGCGGGCGGGATGGAGGCGATGTCGCAGGCTCCGTTTGTGATTCGCGGGCGCGACGGATTTACGCTGGCTCCGGGCGGCAAGCTGGAAGATTCGCTGATGGTGGCGCTGCTCGACAGCTATTGCGGCTTGTACATGGCGAACACGGCGGAGTTATACGGCGAGCAGCAACGTATTACGCGGCAGGCGCAGGATGATTTCGCGCTGCGCTCGCAGCAGAAGGCCGATGCGGCTTATAAAGAAGGACGCATTCAGGACGAACTGGTTCCGGTGGCGCTGCGGAATGCGAAGGGCGAGGCTACCGGTGAATCGTTCACCGAAGATGATCACCGGAGGCCACAGACTACGATGGAGGGGTTGGCCAAGCTCAAAGCCGCGTTCGGAAAGAATGGGACGGTGACGGCCGGCAATGCGAGCGGCATTGTGGATGGCGCGGCGGCGGTCGTCGTGATGTCGCTCGAAGAGGTTCGCAAGCGGAATATGGAGCCGCTGGGGAGAATCGTGAGTTGGGGAATTGCCGGAGTTGAACCGAAGCTGATGGGGCGCGGTCCGGTGCCGGCGACGAAGATTGCGTTGCAGAAGGCTGGGTTGTCGCTCGACTACATCGATCTGATCGAAGTGAACGAGGCATTCGCAGCGCAGTACTTGGCAGTAGAGAAGGAGTTGGGATTAGACCGCGAGAAGGTGAATGTGAATGGCGGAGCGATTGCGCTGGGGCATCCGCTGGGGGCGACCGGGACTCGGCTGGTGATTACGCTGCTGTATGAATTACGGCGGCGCAAGAAGAAGTATGGGTTGGCTACCGCTTGCATCGGCGGCGGGCAGGGGATTGCGATGATTGTGGAGAGCTTGAACTGAATCTTTGCCACGGATTTCACGGATCCGCACGGATGGAAAGCAAATCTTTAATTCCTTGATCTAGATTTTGTGATCCGTGAAAATCCGTATGATCCGTGGCTGGTTTTCTTTGGAGTCATTATGGAAATTAAGAAGGTAGGCGTACTTGGTTGTGGCCTGATGGGTTCCGGCATCGCGCAAGTCTGCGCGGCGGCTGGATTCGACGTAACTGTTCTCGAAGTCGAGCAGAAGTTTCTCGATAAAGGCTTTGCCGGGATCGAGAAATCCCTGGCGAAGTTTGCCGAGCGGCCGGTCGAGAAGGGCGGAATCACGGCGCAGCAGAAGGATGCGATCCGCGCGCGCCTCAAGGGGACGACGAACAAGGCGGACCTGGCCGATTGCGACATTATTATTGAGGCCATCATCGAGAACGTGGAAGAGAAGAAGAAGATGTATGCGTCGATTGATGGCATGGTGAAGAAAGATGCGATCTTCGCTTCGAATACTTCTTCGATTTCGGTGACCGAGTTGTTGACTTCGGTGAAGCGGCCGGAGCGGTTTATTGGGCTGCACTTTTTTAATCCGGTGCCGCTGATGAAGTTAGTGGAAGTCGTGCGGACGATTGCCACGGCTGACGATGTTTACGAGACGGCTTACGAGTTCGGGAAAAAACTGGGCAAAGTTCCGGTGCGCACGTCGGACAAGACGGGATTCATCGTAAACCGGCTGCTGGTGCCGTATTTGCTCGATGCGATTCGCGCGTATGAAGAAGGCGTGGGGTCGATTGAAGACATCGATAACGCCATGAAGCTGGGCTGCGGGTATCCCATGGGGCCGTTTACGCTGCTCGATTTCGTCGGCCTCGACACGACTTACTACATTACGCACGTGATGTATGACGAGTTCAAGGAGCGTCGGTTTGCGTCGCCTCCACTGCTGAAGCGGCTGGTGATGGCGGGGTGGTGTGGGCGGAAGACGGGCAAAGGGTTTTACGATTATTCGGACCCGAATAATCCGAAGGCGAATAAACTGTAAGATCGACGTGCTGGAGTTTTATTTTTGCAACCTGCGCCGCGGCGTGCAGGAGATCCCTCGCTTCGCCTGAAGAACGGCTATGCTCGGGATGACGCCATTCATTCAAGAGATTTCATAGATATGGAGAAACGCAGAAAAACCGATCAGCCGCCGGGTGAAGGCGGACCGGAGGTTATCGCGATGTATCGGCGATCCTGGCGTAGTTATGTGTTGCGGCGAAATCTTGTCGTGGTGCTGTTTGTCAGTTTTGTGCTGGTCGGCGCTTTGATTGGAAAGCTGAAGCTGGGGGAGGCTGCTGATTTAGCGATTTTGCTGGGCTGGATCGGGGTATACCTGGCGGCGGGGTGGTGGCTTACGGACTGGAAATGTCCGCGATGCGGGAAGGTATTTGGCCACCGGCTGTGGACGCAGCGCTGCATCAGTTGCGATTTGGGCAAGGATGAAGTGGAGGCGGTGGGGCGGGGAAAGTGATTCTTTGCCACGGATCTGCACGGATCAAACGCGGATCTAGAATTCCCACTGCAGAGGCAGAGTAACAGAGAAGAATTCCAGGAAAAGCTGCGACGAAGCATGCATTTCCGGCGCTGCCAGAAATTGCATAGGTTCTTCGCTCCGCTCAGAATGACAAAGCTGCTTTGACGACAATGTTGTTTTGACGACAATGTTGTTAGGAACGGCATCGTGTAATTTGTAGCGGGTTTGAATTTATGCACTTCGAAAACATTCTTCTGGAAAAGAAAAACTCGATCGCTTACGTCACCGTCAACCGGCCGAAGGTGTTGAATGCACTGAACATGGCCACTATGGAAGAGTTGCGGGCGGCGTTTCATGACATTAAGAATGATGCGGCGGTTCGCGTCGTTATTTTTACCGGTGCGGGCGAGAAGGCGTTCATTGCCGGCGCGGATATTGGCGAACTGGCCAAGCACGATGCGGTTTCCGGCAAGGAGTACACGCATCGCGGACAGAGTGTGCTTAATTTGATCGAAAACCTGGGCAAGCCGGTGATTGCGTGTATCAACGGATTTGCGCTGGGCGGCGGTTGCGAGATTGCGCTGGCTTGCACCATGCGCCTCGCGAGTGAGAATGCCAAGCTGGGGCAGCCGGAGGTGAAGTTGGGGATTATTCCGGGCTATGGCGGATCGCAGCGGTTGCCGCGACTGGTGGGCAAAGGCATCGCGATGCAGATGGTGCTGGCGGGGGAGATGATTACGGCGCAGGAGGCGCATCGCATCGGGCTGGTGAATGAAGTTACGGTTGCGGCTGAGTTGATTCCGCGGGCGGAAGCGATTGCGGCGAAGATCATCGCCAATGCGCCGCTGGCGGTGCAGTATGCGATGGAGGCCGTGAACAAGGGCATGGAGATGACTTTGAGCGAGGGATTGTATTTGGAGGCGGTGCTGTTTGCGGTGTCGTGCGCGACCGAGGATAAGAAGGAAGGGACTTCGGCGTTCTTGGAGAAGCGGGCGGCGGCGTTCAAGGGGAAGTAGATTTCTTGCCGCGGATTTTCACGGATAACACGGATCAACAATCAAAAAGTGAACCCACCACGAAGGCACGGAGTCACGGAGAAGAAAGACGATAAGGATTTCGTTGTCGAGTCTCTTCCTGCGACGGAAACCGATGCGTTCGAAGGGAAACTGAGCGCTTTGGGCAAGCGCTTTGCCCTGGTTGTTTCCCGGTTCAATGCTTTCATCACCGAGCGGCTCCTGCTCAGCGCGATTGACGGACTCGTGCGCTCCGGTGCGAAGAAAAAAGACATTGCGCTGGCGCGCGTGCCCGGGGCGTTTGAGATTCCGTTGGCGGCGCGGAAGTTGGCGGAGACTGGGAAGTACGATGCGATCATTTGTCTCGGGTGTTTGCTGCGCGGCGATACGGCGCACTATGACGTGATTGTGAACGAAGTTACGCGCGGGATAGGGCAGTCGGCGCAGGAGACGGGCGTGCCGCATTCCTTTGGGGTGCTTACCTGCGAGACTTTGGAGCAAGCGATCGACCGCGCCGGGTTGAAGATGGGTAATAAGGGATTTGAAGCGGCGCTGGCGGCGGTGGAGATGGCGTCGCTGACCGCCGGCATCCGGCGCCCGGCGTCAGGCGCCCGGAAGCGGGTTCCCAGCGGTGAGTCTTCAGCTGCCGGCAAGAAGCAGATTCCTCCCTCCGGTCGGAATGACAAACCTATAAAGAAAGTTCCAAGCGCGAAGGCGAAACGCAAATAGTCCCTTCTCTACAGTAAACTGACAACTAGCAACTGGCTGCTGGCAACTGTCCTATGGGTACGCGCCGAAAATCTCGCGAACTGGTGCTGCAGATGCTGTTTCAGGCGGACATGGGCAAGCAGACGGTGGACCATGTGCAGCGCACGTTTTGGGCGGAACATGGCGGGACCAGCGCCGAGGTGCGCGGGTTTGCGGAAGATCTGTTCCGGGTAGCGACCGACCGCGGGACGGAGATTGATAAGCTGATCGAGCGCCACGCCGAACATTGGCGGATGGAGCGCATGGCCGCGGTGGATCGCAATCTGTTGCGGGCGGGGGTGGCGGAATTTCTGGCCTATCCGGATACGCCGCGCGCGGTGGTGATCAATGAATCGCTGGAGATCGCGCGAAAATTTTCCAGCCTGGAATCGGTGCAATTCGTCAATGGCGTGCTCGACAGCGTGGCGAAAGAGCTGGGCAAGACGGCTTAAGAGCATCGGGTGATTTTGCCATCGGGCGATCGGGTGATTTAAGCCCGGCGCGCCTAGCTCGTCAATTGCCCCACCCACCAGATTTTCCAATTAACAATACTGGGGAGATTTTTTGAGTTTTCAATCGCCAACTTGCGCGATTATTCAATCCCGCATTTTGGTTTTCAATTGTCCAATTGCCAATCTCTACGGCTGCAGGGCCACTAGATTCAGCGCGCAGGTGAATGAGGAATAGCAAAAGTTATTGGAGGAGTTGGGAAGCTCGGAAAAGGGGATTTCCATCACGTCCTGGGCTAGAGAGGTGTTCAGTTCGTGCAGCAGGTTGTCGGTACCGGCCACGTACAGCAAAGTGCCATCGACGGTCATGTCGGCGGCGACAGGCGCGGCCCCTCCGTTGAGTGGAATTGCGGCGGTCACCGATTGGGTGTTGAAGCTGTAAACCAGGACACCGAAGTCGGTGGTAACGATGTAAACCTGAGTGGAATCGGGCGAGAGGAAGAAGTTGATGGGGTGGAAAGTGCCCTGCCCGATATCGATGTGGACTGGTTCAAAGGGTATGTTCTGTGGGGTGTGGGCGATGGCGATGGGCTGCGGACAAAGCGTGCTAAACGGTGCGTTGGACGGTCCCTGGGAGGTATTGGTGGCGATGATGTCGATGCCGGTGTTGTCGATGCCGAAGAAAAAGTCGAGGCCCGCCGTTTCCAGAGTTAATGGGATGGTTGCGTTGCCCATGGACACGTTGCCCGGGGGTACCATTTTCAGGAATGTGGGCGCGGCGGGGAGTCCGGGGCCGGTGAAGGGTAAGGTGACCGCGGAATTGTCGCAGGTGTTGTAGATGGCGAGATCGGAGGGAGAAGCTCCTCCGGATAGCAGGGCAAACGAGCCGCTGGAAGAGAATGCCACGGCGTTGGCGGGCGGAGACAAGGGAATGGTTTGAAGGGCCACCAGGGCCGAGGTGATGTATAACGTGTTGCCGCCATCGCCGAGGATGAAGGCTTCCAGCCCGTCGGGCGAAAAAGCCGCAGCGATCGCGCTGTTGATGTTTAGAGATATGGATGACGCTCCGGAAACGGTACTGACCACGTATACCTGATTGGGGGTGGAGACGGTGTCGGAGAAAATGGCCTGGCTGCCGGTGGGAGAGACGGCCAGAATCTTGCCGGTTACGAGACCCAGCGGGGTAGCAGGAGCGGGCAGGCCTGTGAAGGGGCTCGCGGTGGAGGATCCGAGGTTGGAAGTGGTAATGAGGAGGGCGCCGTACTGGCTGCCCAGGTAGGCTTTGTCTCCTGCCGGATCGAACATCAGCGAATTGGGCTGAGTAGGCACGGAGTTGGGGCTGGCGGCGAGATTTTTTGAAGTGGAAATGTCATAAAGCGCGACGGTGCAGAGGGTGTTGCTGGAGCAATCCTGGCTGGTTGCCAGAACGGTGGTGGCGGAGGTGGCGCCAGTGACTAATCCGGAAATCGCGGTGACAGGGTAGACGGGCTGGGGGATGTAGGGCGCGGGAAGTCCCGAGGGATTCAGCGGGAAGCCGACGTTGCAGGTTGGCGGCGTGCAGGAGGCGGTGATGACAGCGGCTCCGGGTTGTTTCAGGGTAAGGGAGCAGGTCGTGCCAGCGGCGCATCCTGATGCGCTGCTTCCAGCGGCAATCGCGGCCGGCTGGGAGGAAGTCCAGGTCAAAGGAGGGTTGGGCACGATGCAGCCCTGGACGTCGACGGCGGTGGCAGTGATCGTTTCTGTTCCACCTTTCGCACTGGCAACAAAACTTGTCTGGCCGGTGAATTCTCCGCTGGCGCTAACGTTCAGGTTGATGCACTGCACGGGGCAGGTTTCGAAATAGTAAGGTTGGCCGGTGACGCCTGCGGCGGCGGCGATAACCTGCGTCTGCCCCGGGGTGTTGGGCGATGCGGTCGCCTGGTTGGTGGGTACGTTGAGGGTGTTGTTGGTCACAATCGGAGTGACGGTGGCCACGGTGGTGCTGACCTCTGACCAGGTAAACGGCCCGACTAATGTCGTGATGTCGTTGCCATAGCTGTCAAAAGCTGTGGCTTGCAAGGTTTGGATCTGATTCTGCGAAAGACAGTTATTGGTGGGTGTGAAAGTCTTGTGACAAGCGGCGGGAAGAGCGGTCTGCGTGGGGCAGGCCGGCGGCGGAGCATTCACGGGCGGGACCACGCTGATCTGAATGCTGGCCACGGGCGGATGCACGAAGACGTAGGTGGGAGGGCTGGTGGAACCGAACGCCGAAGCGGTGACCTGAACTACACCGGAGGCCCCAGGGGTGCAGACACTGTAATAAGGGGCATTCCAATTGCCGGCGCAGGCGAACCCGGCGGGCGAGACGTCAAGAATTCCGGGAGAGCTGACGGAGGTTAAAGCATAGGTGAAGGTTGTCGAAATGCTTGTGTTCGAGGCGTTCACCGCGCTGGCGGTGAACTGCAGAGTGGCCCCCATTTGCAGAGAGGTGCTGATGCCGGGGCTCAGAATTATCTTTGCGGGGAAGGGCGAGACGCCGGGAGGCTTGTGGCCTCCGCAAGCTGGCAAAAACAAAAATAACGAGATTGTGACGATGACCGACGACCACTGATTGCAACGCAACCTTCCCATGCACCCTCTCCTCGACGCGCGATGTAAAGCGCAGGCGAGCCCTCACCAGGAATTGGAACGGAAAACTTGTAGTTTAGAGGCTGCCGCCGGATTCAGCAAGCCGACAGCACAAACCTCTCCATTGCCGGTCGATAGGACGAGCCGATATAACCATGTTGTTACCGGCAGCCAGTGGGATGCAAAAACATGGGTTGACGATGTTTCGTCTCAGTTGCTATAGTAGTTTGGTTCCGCGAGTTAATCCAAGCTTGCTGTATGCCGTGAGTTTCCCGCAGCGGTGTGGGAGCTTGCAGGTTGAGCTTTTTGAGAAATACGTTTTCGGATTCAGTGTTTTAGAACCGAAAACATTCCTCGCTGAAATGTTCCTGCGCTGCCTTTCGCCCTCGGGCTTCTGGCGCGCCTGAGTCAGGCGCATCGGCGGTCTGCGAAAGGATATGCGGGACAGAGCTGGCGATACGGAGTACCCCCGGAGTTTTGGCCGGGTGCCACCGTCGACGGCGTAAATCTAGATCGGGAACCCAGAATCTCTCTCCGTGACTTGTTGCGCGGCGAGAAGCATGGCAGCCCAGTTGGGCCTGCCAGCCCGGATCGTGCAGTAACGACCGGGAAAGCGGATAGGGCTGTGTGCTGCGTGGCTGCGAAGGCAGATTGCAGTGTGCGACGTTCAGTAAGCGAGAAGGAGCGGCAAACGAGTGCCTACTTTTAATCAGTTAGTGCGGGATGGCCGGAAGCGGCCACGGTATAAGACGGCGAGTCCGGCGCTGCAGGGATGTCCGCAGAAGCGTGGAGTTTGCACCCGCGTGTACACGCAGACGCCCAAGAAGCCGAACTCCGCACTGCGGAAAGTGGCACGCGTGCGGTTGACCAACGGGATTGAGGTCACCACCTATATTCCCGGTGTCGGCCACAACCTGCAGGAGCACTCGATTGTGCTGATCCGCGGGGGCCGCGTGAAGGATCTTCCGGGTGTGCGCTATCACGTGATTCGCGGCACGCTGGATGCGGTAGGCGTGGCCGGCCGCCAGCAGGGACGTTCGAAATACGGCGCCAAGCGCGCGAAGAAGGG
>Ga0182015_10001908_pt1 | contig 26450 bp, 26 predicted proteins | sample 712P3MmetaG_FD_120478 | JGI IMG/M metagenome (GOLD analysis project Ga0182015, IMG submission 120478) | Permafrost microbial communities from Stordalen Mire, Sweden - 712P3M metaG | ecosystem: Environmental > Terrestrial > Soil > Wetlands > Permafrost | place: Sweden: Stordalen | collected...
AACGGAAAAGAACTCTAAACCGACCGGCAAGCAGACCAAAGCAACACCGCAACCGGAAAAACTCAACCCGAACAACCCAAATCAACAGGGCTAACGGCGTTCTCACGCAGACACTAAAGCCCAATTCCTCATTGGTCCTTTTTGGCACGACTGAAGTCGTGCCCTTTTACAAGGCTCTTCGGCCCGCGATACGAGACTTCATCAAAGATTCATTGCACGCAGCGATACTGAAAGGCGCCGATGTTCCCCTTCGACGTGATTCTTTTCGATGTGGGCGGAGTTCTGCTCACGAATGGGTGGGATCACGCCGAGCGCGCGGAAGCAGCCAAGCAGTTTGATTTGGATCTTGGTGGTCTAGAGACGCGGCACGCGGAGTTGTATCCGGCGTGGGAGCGAGGCGCGATCACGGGCAAGGAATATCTGACGCAAGTGATCTTCAACGAGGCGCGAAGCTTTTCGAGGGGAGCATTTTTCTCGTTCATGCTGAGCCAGTCGAAGCTTTTGCCTGATGGGGCGATGGAGATCCTGAAAGAGCTTGCCGCATCGAAGAAGTGTATGGTGGGCGCGCTGAACAACGAAGCGCGGGAGACGAATGAGTATCGGTTCAGGGAATTCGGGCTGCGGGAATATTTCAGCGTGGCATTGAGCTCGTGCTATCTGGGGCTGCGAAAGCCGGATGCCGCAATTTACAATCGGGCGCTTGACATCCTGGGTCGGCCAGCGGAAAAGATTCTCTTCATTGACGACCGGGCAGAGAATGTGGCGGGCGCGACTGGTGTGGGCATGAAGGCAATTCAGTTTAGGGGTGCGGAGAGTTTGAGGGTGGAGTTGAAGGATTTGGGAGTGTTGTAGAGACGCGAGTGAAACAGTGAATAAGTGAAAGAGTGAAACAGCAAAGCTGGCGGCAGAGAACTGAGATGAGGGACTAAGTGACTAGCGACTCAGGAACTGGCTGCGAATCCAAACAATTGGAGGCGAGATGGAACTGGGATTGATTGGACTCGGCAAGATGGGTGGGAATATGGCCGAGCGGCTGCGGCTGGCGGGGCACCAGGTGGTGGGCTTCGACTTCAGCGCGGACGCGGTGGCGAAGTTGACGGCATCTGGGAACCTGGGCGTTTCGTCGCTTGAGGATTTGGCCGCGAACCTGAAAGGACGCAAGGCCATCTGGATTATGGTGCCGCAGGGCAAGCCGGTGGACGATACGATTGCCAAGCTTGAGGCGCTGATTGGTCCGGGGGACATCCTGATCGATGGGGGGAACTCGAATTACAAAGACTCACAGCGGCGGCATGCGGAAGTGACGGCGAAGGGGTTCCAGTTTGTGGACGTGGGGACTTCTGGCGGGATCTGGGGGCTGAAAGAGGGCTACAGCATGATGATCGGCGGGGACAAGGAGCCGGTGGAGTATCTGCGGCCGATCTTTGAGGCGCTGGCGCCGGCAAAGGATCTGGGTTGGGGTCATGTGGGACCGGCGGGCGCTGGGCATTTTGTGAAGATGGTGCACAACGGGATTGAGTACGGGATGATGCAGGCCTATGCCGAGGGATTCACGATTATGGAGACCAAGAAGGAACTGGGGCTGGACCTGGCGCAGATTTCGCAGATCTGGCGGTATGGCAGCGTGGTCCGGAGTTGGCTGCTGGATTTGACGGCGGACGCGCTGGCTAAGAACCCGACGCTGGAAGGGTTGGAGGCGTTTGTGGAGGACTCGGGCGAAGGGCGGTGGACGGTGATGGAGGCGATCGATCTTAATGTGTCTGCGCCGGTGATTACCGAGTCCCTTATGCGGCGCATCCGGTCGCGCGAGCAGAATAACTTCACCGACAGGATGCTCGCGATCATGCGGAATGAGTTTGGCGGGCATGCTGTGAAGAAAGACTAGTGAACAGTGAACAGTGAACAGTGGACAGTGGACAGTGGTCAGGGACTGAGGGACGGAGGCAGGGAGACGAGATGGCGACGATGCAGATGAGCGTGAGGCCCGAGGATCTATCGCAAGTGACGCATGCGCAGGAGAGGATTCCCGATCCGGGGGTCATGGTGATTTTTGGAGCTTCGGGGGATTTGACGAAGCGGAAGCTGCTGCCGGCGCTGTTTCATCTGCGGCAGAACGACCTGCTGCCGAAGGAGTTTGCGATTGTTGGTGTGGCACGCCGGCCGCTGGGAGACGAGTTTGCCGCGGATATGAAGGCGGGGATCATCGAGTTTGGCGGCGTGGATCCGGCCGATCCGAAGCTGGATGAGTTTGTGAAACACATCAGCTACTTCCCTCTGAAGTTCGACGACCCGAACGATTATGCGGGGCTAAAGGTGGAGCTGGAGCGGGTTGCGAAAGCGAAGGGGATCGGGAACGATCGTCTTTTTTATCTGGCGACAGCACCGGAGTTTTTTGCGGGCATCGTGGAGAACCTCGGACGGCAGGGGATGGCTCAGCCGGAGCAAGGGAAGACGGCCGTCGTAATTGAGAAGCCGTTTGGGCACGACCTGGAGTCGGCGAAGCTGCTGAACAGCCAGGTAAATGCGGTGTTTCACGAGAGCCAGGTATTCCGCATAGACCACTACCTGGGCAAAGAGACGGTGCAAAACATTTTGGTGTTCCGGTTTGCTAACGGCATGTTTGAGCCGGTGTGGAACCGGAATTACATCGACCACGTGCAAATCACGGCGGCGGAGACGCTAGGGGTGGAAGGGCGCGGGCCTTTCTATGAGAAGGCGGGGGCGCTGCGGGACGTGGTGCAGAACCACATGATGGAGCTATTGAGCTTTGTGGCGATGGAGCCGCCGTCGAGCTTTGACGCGGAAGCGGTGAGGCGCGAAAAGGTGAAGGCGTGGCGGGCGATTCCGTCGATTCCGATACTGGATACGGTGCGTGGGCAGTATGGGCCGGGGATTGTGGAAAAGGAACACGTGGTGGGCTACCGTGACGAAGAGCGGGTGGATCCGGAGTCGGGCACGGAGACGTATGCAGCGGTGAAGCTGGCGATTGAAAACTGGCGGTGGGCGGGAGTTCCGTTTTTTCTGCGCGCGGGCAAGCGGATGAGGAAGCGGGCGACGGAGATTTCGATCCAGTTCAAGCAGCCGCCGCTGTTGATCTTTAACCAATTGGCGGCGAGCGGGCCGTGCCAGGAGATTCAGCCGAACCTGCTGACGATCAGGATTCAGCCGGACGAGGGAATTGCGCTGCGGTTTGGGGCGAAGGTGCCGACGTCGCCGAATATGGACGTTTGCCCGGTGAACATGGACTTCGACTACGCGGCGGCGTTTGGGAAGTCGAGCGCGAACGGATATGAGCGGCTGCTGCTGGACTCGATGCTTGGCGATCAGACGCTGTTCTCGCACAGGGACGGCGTGGAGACGACATGGGCTCTGTACACTCCGGTGTTGCAGGCGTGGGCGGCCAAGACTCCAGAGGCGTTTCCGAATTACTTTGCGGGGACTTGGGGGCCGGAGTGCTCGGATCGGCTGCTGGAGAAGAGCGGGCATGTTTGGAGGAACGATTTGGGGAAGAGGGGGTAGGGCAGGGAGAAGGGAGAAGGGAACAGGGAGAAGGCTTACGCCCGGCCGGGGAATGAGCTTGTCGTAGCTGCCTCGACGCCCTCGTTCAGCAATTCGTATTCAATCTGCTTTTCCCCGTCGAATCCCATATCGTTCCATGAACCCATGCCGCCGAAGACCCAGGCGCCCATTGCGGCTTTCAAAACGGACTGACCAGCATCCGAAATGGTGCCGGTTGGAAACAGGTCCTTGTGAAAGCCGATGTCTGCTTTTGGGTCCTCGAGAGCGCGCAACCCATCCGTAAAATAACCTGCAAAGCTCCCACAGCGATTCGTCTCGGAAAATGCGCGAATCTCGATCAAGGCTGAATGTAGATCGATGATGATTTCTTCCAATGAGCGCAGGGTTTGAGGTAGTGTTTTTGACACCTCGCAGAGCCCGTAGGTCACCCGCCAAATCCTTCGGTCAGCCGCTCCTTTGTTCCCGACTTCCCACTTGCTGAGCCAGAATTCGCTGGCTGAATCCCTCCGGAGGCCCTCAATCTTCCACTCTCTTCCTCCGCCGACGAATCCCGCCGACAACCGGTCTGAAAGCTGAGGATTATTCCGCGCCCGCATCTGAAGTCTGAGTCCCTTGATGCCTCGCTTCGGCAAGCTCCGAAGCCATTCATCCGGCGAGTCAGATAGATTCAGAACCTGCCGCACGCCATTCTCGATTTTCCCCCCGGCAATGAATTTGATCCCCTCGCAGAACTGGCAAGTTGAGTTTGTGCTGAAGAATGGCAGCGGTTGCTCTCCGTGGATAGCAGCGTTTCCGTAACCAGTGAGTGCAACCATCTGCGCAAGCGCGGTCTGCATTCAATTCTTCCCTCTCTTTGGCGAACGTGAGAGCTTACTTCCGAATCACCTTCACGAAAACTCCATCTGGAAGTTCGCCTTCGAGCAGGTGTACTACGCCGCCTTTGACGTAGCCTTCGAGGACCTGAGGTGCGCCTGGGGCATCCGGGCTTTGTGGTCTGGGCGGCTTCTCGTAGAGGTTGGCACGGGAGGCAGCGGGGCTAGCCTGCTTCATGCCTTTGTCCATGGCCTCGTTGGCGAGGCGGTCGGCTTGCTTGTTGCCGCCGCGCAGTGTGTGGCTGATCTCAAATCGGTCAAGCTTGCGGGCGAGGGCTCGGGCCTGTTCCCAGAGAGGGCGGAGGACTGGGCTTGCGACTTTGTACTGACCCTTCATCTGCTTGACCATGAGCTCGGAGTCGGAGACGACGCGGAGGTGCTTTGTGCCGTTCTCGATGGCCCAGTTGAGGACGGCGAGCAGGCCGGAATACTCGGCATAGTTGTTGGTCTGGATGCCGAGGAATTCGCTGAGCTCTGCGGCGACGATGCCGTCGGGGCCCTCAATGACAGCGCCGTAGCCGGAGGGACCTGGATTGCCGCGGGATCCGCCGTCGCAGTGGGCGGTGAACCAGGCGGGGTGCTGGGATGGGCCGGGGTCGTCGAATAGGCTGCGGGGCATGGAAGGACAGTTTACAGGGTTCAGCATTCGGGGGTCAGGGGTCAGGGGTCAGGGGTCAGGGCCTGGGACTTCTCAATCTCGACATCGTGTCTTCCTTTTCAGGAATACGACTCGGCCGCCTGGCGAATGAGCCGGATTAAGAGGACAATTACCCTATCCCCGTCATCTATATTTGGAAAGCTGTACTCGCACGGAATGCAAACAGCTCCCTTTGCATCTTCCCATGGGTATTCGCTGTTATCCTTGCGGGCGTCCCCGTTTGTGAGAGCGGGCGCCAAGAGTTGGATTTCGCTGGCATAACGCCTTATTGCCTGAACCTGCCAAGCCGCTATCTCATTGTCATCATTAAGTTTTCCGTAGAAATCTCTTGCGATCATGGGCAGGGTGCGCCCGACATAATGCATGGCTGTTTTTCACATTGTCGTGCCCATTGCCGGCGATCAAATAGGCTTTGGATGCTTTTTCTGCCGCCATCTGAAGAAAATGAAGCCGGTGGCATTTCTCTGACTTGGAGATCACGAGCTCTTCGCGGACGCCGAGGTCTGAAAGGGCTTGACGGGCGAAGCCTTTTGCCCACTGTCTGTCTTTGGCTGTCATTCGCTTTTATCCCTTAGCGGGCAACCAATTCCTGTCCGATTGTCCAATCCCGATTTGGAAAGTGCAATCTACCTTGACGAACGGATTTGTACTCTTCCGGGGATACTTCGATGATGATTGAGGGGTAGTCGATGCCGTGCGCGGGGTCGGCCGTGAATCCGACCGGCTCGATTCCCCTCTCGATCGTTCCTTTGACGACTTCCAGGAGCCTAATTGGCTCGTCGGGGTTCATTTGGTCGATTGGCTCAATGAGATGAATACTTACCAGGTTCGGCTCCACCCGGAAATGTCCTTCAGCTAAGCTCTGAGCCGTCTCCAACTTGGACTTCCTCATTGTCTTCTTCATTGCTTCCTCCTGGCTCGTATCAAGATAAGAATACACATTTCTGGCAAAACAGCCCGACTGGAATCCGGCGTCCAAGTTTAGGTGTTCCGGTCATGAGGGCAGAGTAGCGACCAAGAGACGAAACGCTCACCAATTGAGGAATATGTCGTCTGTACAGGTGCAGACCATCCTCTGACTCCGGAGAAGAGAAAAGATGGCGACTGAAGCGGCAAGTTTCCCTGTTTCCCCGTTACCTGGGGCAAAGGGTTTGGCGTGGTTGCCTGGGAGCGGCGTAAAATCAGCTCCAGGCATGACTACGGCGACGACCACAGAAGGTTCGGGACGGGGCAAGGCAGGGCAAGCCGGCCTTTCCACGGCAGAGGAACGTGCGGCAGCGCGTGCGCCGGAGATGGAGTTGATCCGGCAGGCGCAGGCTGGCTCGCGGGGGGCATTCGATGCGTTGGTGCGGCAGTATGAGCACCAAGTTCTGCGGCTGGCGCTCCACCTGACGGGCAGCGAACACGATGCCGAGGACATTTACCAGGAAGCGTTCCTGAAGGCGTTCAGGTATATCGGGAACTTCCGATTCGAGTGCTCGTTCTACACGTGGATTTACCGGATCGTGACGAACCTATGTCTCGATCAACTGCGACGGAAGAAGACACGTCGGGAAGATCGCTCGGTGGTGCTGGACAGCTCAGGGGACGAGATCGATGTACTGGCCTCGGTGAGCGACGAGCGGAGCTATTCGAATCCGGCGCGGGAGCTGGACCGGAAGGTGCTGGGGGCGCGGATTCAAGCGGCTCTCGGGAAGCTGACGCCGCGGGAGCGGATGGTGTTTGAACTGAAGCACTATCAAGGGCTCCGGCTCAGGACGATTGGCGAGATGTTGAGCACGACGGAAGAGACAGCTAAAAACACTCTCTTCAGAGCAACAAAGAAACTGCGGACCCAGCTGGCAGAGCTGCGCTCATAAGCGTGGTAAGGAGTTTGCAAGGCGGATGATTGAAGGACTTTTGAGGCTAAAAGGACGTACATATGAATTGCGAATTGGCACATGAGCGGATTGTTACGGCGGCCTATGGGGAGTTGCCTGACGAGCAGTTGCACGAACTGGATCGGCACATACGCAACTGCGCAGAGTGCGGGACGGAACGAGCACAGCTTCTGGCGCTGAAGGTGCTCGCGGAAGCGAATCCGGTGATGGAGCCGGATGCGAATCTGGTGGCGCGTTCGCGGCAACGTTTGGAAGAGGCGCTGGATGCGCTGCCGCCCAAGCGCTGGTATGAGTGGCTGAGCCAGCGGATGGTGAACAACTTTGCCAGTCTGCAGGCAGCTCCGATTGGCGCGTGCCTGCTGCTGATTGTGGGCGCCGGCGCGGGTGTGCTGGGTGGATATGAAGTGACGCAGAGCCGGGCAGCTCGCGCGGCGGGACAGGCGCAGCAGACAATTGTGAAGCCGACAGCAGGGCTGCAGGGAGCCGAGGTTTCAAACATCTCGAGCATTTCGCGGCTTCCGAATAGCGAGATGGTCGAGGTGACGTATAACCAGGTGGTTCCGCAGCGACTGCAAGGTTCTCTGGACGATCCGGTGATCCGGCAGTTGTTGATGATGGCATCACAGAACTCGGAGTCGGCGAGTGTGCGGGACGATTCGGTGGGGTTGCTTGTGGCCGAGTGCCGCGCCGGGCATAGCTGCCAGGCCGCAGGAATTCGGGATGCGCTGATGGTGCGGCTTCGGTACGACCAGGACGAGGGCGTGCGGGCCAAGGCGCTGGAGGGATTGCAGCCATACGTGGCCGAGGACGTGCGGGTGCGGAATGCGGTGCTTGAGGCGTTGATGAACGACGGCGATCCCCGGATCAGGACTTCGGCGATCAGCGTTCTGGAGCCTGTGGAAGCGGACACGAGTGTTCGGCAGGTGTTGCATACGGTAGCCAATTCGGACGAGAATCCTCACATCAGGACTGTTTCAAGACAGGTTCTCAGCCGGGTTCCTCAATTTCAGTAGGAGTAAAGGCCAGACCGGCGATTGCGTCGACCGACAGACGGCAAGGCCGGAAGTAGCGCAGGAGAAAGCATCATGAAGTACTTTTTGGGGCCAAAGAAAAGAATCGGAATAGGATGTGCGGCGCTTGCGGTGGCTGGGCTGTTGGTATCAGCTCAAGGCGCGCGCGCTCAGGTGGGCTCGATCGTGGAGCTGATGCAGGATCCAAACCCGCTGCTGGGGCACGCGGGCGGAGGTGGCTCTCAAGGCTACCTGGGGGTGGAGCTTTCGGACCTGGACCAGGAAAAAGCGCAGGCGCTGAAGCTGAAGGAAGTGCGCGGCGCAGTCATCACGCTGATCGATCACGATGCGCCGGCGGGCCAGATCCCCCTGAAGATTAACGATGTAGTGCTGCAGCTGAACGGCCAGAACGTGGAAGGGGCCGAACAACTGCGCAGGATGCTGAGGGAGATCCCGGCGGGGCGAAAGGTGAGCCTGGAAATCAGCCGCGATGGCAACATGCTGACGCTGACCGTGGAGCTGGCCGACCGGAGGAAGATCGAGGCCGATGCGTGGAAGAAGGTCTACGAAGGCGGGACGGTGTTCACGCAGGCACCAGAGAAGGGTTTTCTGGGTGGAGACGGCGGCGGCGTGGATATTCCGGGCGGATTGCCGCCTGGCCCCTTCTTTGGCAGCTCGCTGAATGTCGGCGCCCTGGTGGAACCCCTGACCACTCAGATGGCCCAATACATGGGCGTATCGAGCGGCGTGATGGTGAAGCAGGTGGCGAAGAAGAGCGAGGCAGCTGCGGCCGGGCTGAAGGCATTCGACGTGATCCTCAGGGTAGGGACCGAGCCGATTACCAACCTCGCGGGATGGGACCGGGCACTGCGGTCAAATGAAGGCAAGCAGGTTCAAGTGACGGTGCTGCGGGACCGCAGACAGCAAACGCTGACCTTGCAGGTGGATTCAAAGCGCCACAGCGAACTCGAGTGGGAGCAGGTTTTCCCGAGCGAGAGCGGAATGGAAGTGGCTGAGGTAAATCCGCAGGTTGAGATGCTGTTTGGGCCGGGGAGTGAAACGGCCGAGCAAATGCGCGAACAGGCGGAGCAACTGAAGGATCAAATGAAGGATTGGAAGTTTGACCCGAACGATGCGAAGAAGCTGAGCGCGCAGATTCGCGGCATGGTGAACTCCGAGATTTCTGAGCAGCAGATGCAGGAGATGATGAAGCAGGCTGAGCAGTGGCGCGATGCGATGAAGGGGGAGGGGTCCCTACTGGACCAGAAGCAGATGGATGAGCTGAAGAGGCAGATGGAGGAGTTCCGGAAGGACTTCAAGCCCGGGGATCTGAAGCCGGACCCGAAGCAGATGGACGAATTGAAGAAGCAGATGGAAGAGTTTAAGACGCCAGTGCCGGAGTGGAACTAAGGCGGTTCAAGAGCTTCGATTTAAACGAGTTCAATTAGGGGAGCAAGAATGGGCGCTGCCGGGGGGTGGCGCCCGATTTGTTTGTGGAGCGCTATTCGGCGGTGGTGGGGTCGATGGTGGTGCGGACCTGGGAGACGCGATTCGCGGGAAAGCCGCCCTGCTCGGCGTGACGGCGAACGGTGGCTTCGTCGGGAGCGATGTAGACGCAGTAGATTTTGTCGTCGGTGACGTAGCTGTGGAGCCATTGAATCTGCGGGCCGAGGTTGCGCAGGACTCCGCAGGAAGTCTGGGAGATGGCCTGGAGCTGTTCGGGCGAGAATTTGCCCGCGCCGGGGATTTCGCGTTCGATTACGAATTTGGGCATGGAGAAAGGCCCTCCTTTATGGATAGGTGTCAGGATTACAGCAATTTGGCGGACCATGCAACTGGAATTGGCTGGCGAGGTTGGTCGCCGGGATGTCGATTGCGTTTGGAATGATCAGGTTTCCGACGAAAAATGGCAATTTTCCGACAGCCTGTGAAGCGTAAGTCCTTTATTATCAGCACAGCCTCCAGATGTCAAACGGTGTAATCTGTTTGTTTTCAAAAGGATACTGCAAAAGAGGGGGGGAGGGGGGTAGGGTATGGGTCTGGCAAAGACGCGCAAGCGCGACGGCGGCGACTGATGATTTTTGCGTTCATGGGAAGATTGTGCGCCGGGAAGGGGAAATTATGTGCAAATGAAAACAGTGGACAGTTCACAGTGGTCAGAAACCAGAGGCCTATGGACAGTTGCGAGCGAACAGGGCAAGGCGGGATTGGGGTAGTGGTTTTGGCGGCCGAATGGTCTGAATTTGCGTGAAAAAGTGTGCGGAGAATGGCAATTGCCGCTTGGACGCGCATGGGAGTTGGCGGGAAGGCGAAAGAATCTACAGGGCTTAATCGCGTAATGATGCTCTTGACGCCGCTGGATTCGGGAATTCGAGCCGGATCCAATGTGGAATCAAGAGGATGCGGCGGAGCGATGCCGGGAAATGCAGAAAAATGCGGAGAGAATTTGGGAAATTCGGGGCCAAGTCGGGTTTTTGTATAACAAGGGTTGTTATATCCGGTGAGCCAGATCACAGGCCGGGGACGGGGATTTGGGGTGGGGTGTTGGGTGTCGGGGATTGGGTATCGGGTGATTGATTCCCACCCTTTCGCGGTGAGGCTGCGAAAGGATGGGGCACCCGTCGCTCATTGGGATCGTTGTCTCCCAGGTCCGAGAATCCGGACCTGGGGCACCCCAGGGAATTGGGCGGGGTTAGAGGGGCAGGAGGGATTCGAGGCGGACGTAGCTGGCTTCCATGCCGCCGGCCATGCCTGTGGAGAGCATCTGGGCGCGGGTTTCGGAGTCGGGGAGGGTCATGCGGATGGTCATGAGGGTGCCGTCGGCGTCGGGCTCGAAGGTGGTTTGAATGTGGTTGTCGGGGGTGGGGTCGGGGAGATGCATGCGCTCGATGTGGACGATGCGGCGGCCGGGGTCGACTTCAACGAATTCGCCGGTGATGTAGAAGCTGTGGCCCTTGTCGTTGGCCCACTCGTAGCGCATTTTTCCGCCGGGCCAGGGCTCGCAGATGCAGACGGGCATGGTCCAGCCGTCGGGGCCAAGGAGCCATTTTTGAAGGAGTTGTGGCTCGGTGTGGGCGCGATAGACCACGGCGGGCGGGGCGTTGAAGTGGCGGGTGACGACGACGTGGGTGTCGCCTTCGGTGGTTAGGGTGAGAGGGGGCGAGGTCTTGCCGGTGGTGATGCTCATTGGGGATTTCCTCCTTTTTGGGGTTCGATTTGTGCGAGGACTCGGTCGAGGCGGTCGTAGTTCTTCGCCAGGGCGTTGCGGAGCATGGAGAGCCACTGGTCGATCTCGGTTATGGCTTCGGGGGCAAGGCGGGCGGGGCGTTTGGAGCCTTCGACGCGGCGGATGATGAGGCCGGCGGCTTCCAAGACCTTTAAATGGCGTGAGATGGCGGGCTGGGTCATTTCGAAGGGCTGGGCCAGCTCCATTACGGTCGTTTCGCCGAGGGCGAGGCGGGCAAGGATGGCCCGGCGGGTGGGATCGGAGAGGGCGGCGAAGGTGGAATCGAGGTTTGGCATGGCGGAGAACGCTATATAAACAATATGTTATATAATTCTTCGGTTATGTCAAGTGGAAATTTGGGAGGATGCGGGGATTTGCGGTTGGCGACCGGATCATGCCGTCCCTACAGGACGGCGGGGCCCTGGCGGGGACAGATTCCCCGGGTTTCACCCGGGGCTATTTTCATTCGCTCCCTCCGGGAGCGAGGAGTGCGCGGAAGGGATATATGTTGGGCGGATTCGCCGGGTTTCACCCGGGGCTATTTTCATTCGCTCCCTCTGGGAGCGCGGTGCGCGGGGAACTGTTTCAGGGGCAGATCAAAGGACGGGTTGTGCGACGTAGGTAATCTAGCCACGGGGTACGAAACGCGAATAAGTTTGTGGTTCCCAAGGTTCGGCGGGAGGGAGCCCTCGATGTCGCATACATATTGTTCGGCGATGTTCCATTGTGTTTTCTCAACCAAGGACCGTGAGAAAGCGATAGCGCCGGAGTTGCAGGAGCGGCTTTGGGCGTATTTGGGTGGGATTGCGCGCAAGTACGATATGACCGCCCTCGGGGTCGGTGGGACGGACGATCATGTCCACCTTGTGCTGTCATTGCCGTCGAATAGTTCAATTGCCGGGGCGATGCAAAAGATCAAGGGAGGCTCGTCGTTATGGTTGCACGAGAGATGCGGCCTTGCGGGGTTTGAGTGGCAGAAAGGGTATGGGGCGTTCACAATTGGGTGCTCGCAGGTCGATGCGACATTGGCATACGTTGCAGGGCAGAAGGAGCACCACAAAAAACGGGATTTTCAAGCGGAGTTTTTAGCGATTTTGAAGCGGCACGGGATTGATTACGACCCGCGATATGTGTGGGGATGAATCATGCCGTCCCTACAGGACGGCGGGGTTCTGTGGTCGGCGGTTTCCCCGGGTTTCACCCGGGGCTATTTTCATTCGCTCCCTCTGGGAGCGCAATGCGTACTCGATTTGTGGCGCGAGCTAACAGGTTTCTCCTCGGGGCATTTTCAGTGGCTTCCTCCGGAAGCGCCGCTGTGCACACTGTGATTCAATAGTAGGGATGGGTATTGCTAAGCGAGATACGGGGCGGGGGCGGGTGATTCGCGCTAAGCGGAAGGCGCGGGAGTACGCGATGGTGGTACGTGCGCTGGCGGACACGTCGCATCCGGTGCTGGCGCAGATTGTTCCGGCGCGGTTTTGCAATTTGAGCTGCGGGTACTGCAACGAGTACGACAAGGTGAGCGAGCCGGTGCCGTTGGAAGAGATGTACCGGCGGATTGATGCGCTGGGACGGCTGGGTACGGCGATGATCGGCATAAGCGGGGGCGAGCCGCTGACGCATCCGCAACTGGACGAGATTATTGTGCGCATGCGGGGGACGGGCGCGATTGCGGGGATGATTACGAATGGGTATCTGTTGAACGTGGAGCGGATTGAGCGGCTGAACCGGGCGGGCCTGGACCACATGCAGATCAGCATCGACAATGTGATCCCTGACGAGATTTCAAAGAAGAGCCTGAAGGTGCTGGACAAGAAGCTGGAGATGCTGGCCGAGCACGCGGAGTTTCACGTGAACATCAACTCGGTGGTGGGCGGGGGCTTCAAGGATCCGAACGACGCGCTGATGATTGGGAAGCGGGCTCTGGAGCTGGGGTTTGAGTCGACGATCGGGATTATTCACGATGGGGACGGGCAACTGAAGCCGCTGAAGCCGGACGAGGCGAAGGTGTACTTCGCGATGACGGACCGGAAGAAGACGAATTACGCGCAGTTTGACAAGTTTCAGGCGGCGATTGCCGAGGGGCGACCGAATGACTGGCGGTGCCGGGCGGGGTCGCGGTACCTGTATATCTGCGAGGACGGGCTGGTGCATTATTGCAGCCAGCAGCGCGGGTATCCGGGGGTTCCGGTGGCGGAGTATACGCGGGAGGATGTGAAGCGGGAGTTTTTGACGGCGAAGAGCTGCTCGCCGAACTGCACGATTGGGTGTGTGCACCGGATAAGCTACATCGACCATTGGAGAGCGCCGCAGACGTCGACGGTGAGTCCGGGGGCTAGTGGGGAGCTGGTGCAGATACAGTGAACAGTGGACAGGGAACAGTGGACAGAAAAGCAGTGGAAGACGTCAAACAGTGAAAGAGTGAAGACGTGAAAGATGGAACGGCGGGGCGGGGCAGATGGACCGCAAGGGGCGTATGGAGTTGGATTCTACGAAGCGGTTGACGGGAGTGTTGGCTGGGGCGGTGGTGTTGGTGTGTGGGGCGGTGTTGTGGATTGCGCGCGGGGGCGGGACGGCGCTGGCGGCGAGTGGGCAGGAAAATAAGAGCGAAAAGGGCAGCGTAAGGGGCGGGGAAAAGGGCAAAGAAAGCTTAGGGGAGAAGATCACGATTGACTATCCGACTGAGGGGTCGATTTTTCCGCCTGAAATAACTCCACCTACATTTATGTGGCATGATGCGAGCCAGGCGGCGAAACGCTGGGTGGTGGAGGTGGAGTTTGCGGGCAAGTCCGCGAGTGGGGCGGAGAAGATGCGGGTGGAGACGGCGGGGGAGCTGATGCAGCGGGGGAAGATCGATCCGGATGCGGGGCCGGGGCTGGAACTGACTCCGGAGCAGGCGTCGACGCATACTTGGAAGCCGGATGCGGAGATGTGGGCGAAGATGAAGCGGCTGTCGGCGAAGTCGGCGGCGACGGTGAGGATCATCGGGATTGCGGACTCCCAGGTCCCCAAAGGCGAGGGATCTCCACCCCACGGACCAAGACCTGTCCCTGGGGACCCCGGACCTGGGGCACCCGGCAGCAGGCCGGAGGCGGTGTCTGAGGGGAAGGTGACGATTTCGACGTCGGTGGATGCGGTGGGTGCGCCGGTGTTTTATCGGGATGTGCCGCTGTTGACGACACCGGCGGGGGAGAAGGGGCCGATTCAACCGCTGCCGCATGCGGCGATTCCGCTGATCAAGTGGCAGGTGAGGGCGATTGGGGAAGAGCAGAGCCATGTGGTGATGGAGAAGCTGCACACGTGTGCCAATTGCCACTCGTTTTCGCGGGATGGGAAGACGCTGGGGCTGGATCTGGATGGACCGCGGAACGATAAGGGGCTGTATGGGCTGGTGCCTGTGTCGAAGGAGATGGCGATCACGAACAAGGACGTGATCAGGTGGAGCTCGTTCCAGGTGGATACGACGATAAAGAGCAACGAGCCTGCGGTGAAGCGGTTCGGGTTTATGTCGCAGGTGTCGCCGGACGGGCGGTATGTGGTGACGTCGATGGGGACGCCGGACAACAGGAATAAGAATGGGGAGATTATTCCTGGGATGGCGAATGGGCTGCTGGACAGGCTGTTCAGCACGAATTACAACGATTTTCGATTTTTGCAGGTGTTTTATCCGACGCGGGGGATTCTGGCGTATTACGACCGCGTGGAAAAGACGATGCAGCCGCTGCCGGGCGCGGACGACCCGGATTGTGTGCAGACGAGCGCGTTCTGGTCGCCGGATGGGAAGTATCTGATCTTCAGCAAGGCCAAGGCGCGGGATCCTTATCCGCCGGGAGCGCCGAAGCCGGAGTACGCGAACGATCCGCGGGAGCCGCAGATTCAGTATGACCTATACAAGATCCCATTCAACGAGGGACGGGGTGGGAAGGCTGTTCCGCTGAAGGGCGCGTCAGGGAACGGGATGAGCAATAACTTCCCGAAGGTGACGCCGGACGGGAAATGGATTGTTTTCGTGCAGAACAAGAATGGGCTGCTGATGCGGCCGGACAGCAAGCTCTACATGGTGCCGTTTGAGGGTGGCACGGCGCGGCTGATGAACTGCAACGGGGCGCCTATGAACTCGTGGCATACGTTTTCGCCGAACGGGCGGTGGATGGCGTTTTCGACCAAGCGGCGCGGGCCTTATACGCAGCTGATGCTGACGCATATTGACGCGAATGGGAACGACTCGCCGGCGATCATGGTGGACAACACTACGGCAGCGAATCGCGCGGTGAATATTCCGGAGTTTGTGAACATTCCGACGGACGGGCTGGCCAAGATCGATCCGCAGGCGATGGAGTTTTATCGGCTGGTGGACGAGGCTTATGACGAGATGCAGAACAATCAGATTCCGGAATCGATCAAGAGTTTGCGGGATGCATTGGTACGAGATCCCGACGATGCGAACACGCACTACAACCTGGGAATGATGCTGAGTGGGACGTCGCAAGAGAAAGAGGCTGTTGAGGAGTACCGAAAGGCCACTGCTCTTGATCCGGGGAACGCGATGTTTCTGGAGCACCTGGGGGCTTCGCTGATGCTGAATGGAGATGTGAGCGGGGCGGAGGAGCAAATGCAAAAGGCAATCGAGCTGGAACCGGCACGCGCGGAGTTCCGCTTCAATCTGGGATTCGTGATGGAGTCGCATGGGGATTTTGCTGGGGCCGTGGAGCCATTGCAGAAGGCCGTGGAGTTGAACCAGGGCAAGGACCCGAGGTTCCTCGCCGCGTTGGCGAAGGCGTATGACAAGACGGGGCATCCGGCCGAGGCTGTGAAGGCCGCGCAGGAGGCACTGGACCGGGCGAACGAAGCCCACGATGAGCGGACGGCCAGGACTCTGCGCACGGATATTGCGACGTATGAGCAGGAGGGTGGGTCAGGCCAGCAGCAGTGACGAGAAGCGGTGAACGAGTGAAGAAGTGAATGAGTGAATGAGTGAAGGGTGAAGCAGTGACAGATTGAAGAAGTGAAAGAGTGAAAACGCGGCGGCGCATCCATAACGGATGCGCCGTTTTGATTTGGGAAGGGGATCGAGCGGGGCGCTAGTGGGCGGCGGGCTTGGGGGTTGGCTTGGAGGCTGTTGCGGGGTGAGGCGTGGGGGCCGGGACTGGTGGAATGATCCGGGCGAGTTTGATTTTGTCGATCTTGGGGAAGTTGGCGGTGACGTAGGTGTCGCCCTGGTCGGTTAGCAGGTCCTGGCTGGGGGAATCGCCGTAGCCGGGGAAGATTTTGTCGACCACGTCCATGCCTTCAACGACCTTGCCGAAGGGGGCGAAACCCATGCCGTCGAGGCGGGGGTTGTCAGCATAGTTGATGAAGAGCTGTGTGGTTCGGGTGTTGGGGCCGGCGGTGGCGAAGACGAGATAGGCGCGCTTGTTGCTTTGGACGACGGGATCGTCCTGGATGTCGGCGTCTTTCCAGACTTTGTTGACGGCGGGGTTGGCGCTGAGGCCGAACTGCACAACGAAGCCCGGCATTACGCGAAAGAAGGATGCGTTGGTGAAGTAGCCATTGCGGACCAGGTTGTAAAAGCGGTCTGCGCCGAGGGGCGCCCAGTCGCGATGGACTTCAACGACGAAGTCGCCGGCGGTGGTGGTGAAACGCGCCTTGAAGACAGCGGGGGCTTTGGCGTGGAGCGATGCGGGGTTGAGCAGGGAGGGACGTGGTGCGGTCGCGCTGTGGGAGGTGGTTGTGGCCGTGTGGCTTTTGGGGGTGGGGGTTTGGGCGGCGGCGAGGAGGCTGGCGAAAAGGAGAGTTGCAGTGAGGAGGGCCTTCATGAGGAACGATTATACGAAAAGCAGTGAAGGAGTGAAGGAGTGAAGGAGTGAAAGAGTGAAGGAGTGAAGAAGTGAAAGAGTGAAGCAGTGAAGGAGTGAAGGGAAAGGCAGTGAAGGAGAGAAAGAGTGAACGAGTGAATCGTCCGGCGGCGTTCGCGGGGGCGAACGCCGCAGATGATTTTGGGCAGTGGGGCTATTGCGCGGCGGGCTTTTTGGCGGCGGAGGCTGTGGTGGATTTGGCGGCGGGCTTGGCGGCGGGGGTGTCGGCCAGGGCCTGATCGATGATCTGGAAGAGGCGAGTGCGGTCGGTGACTTCGATGTAGGGGGGGCCCTTGGAGCCGGAGGTGACGACGAAGATGGTGGGGGTGCTGCGGACGCCGGTTTGGTTTCCGAGGGCGACGTCCGCATCGACGGCAGCGGCGAATCTGCCCTGGGGGTCGATGGCGAAGGGGATGGAGACGCCGTGGGACTGGGCGAACTTCTCAGTGAACTGGCGGAGCGAGTCGGGGTTGTAGATGGAGGGCTGAGCGGCGAAGATCTGGTTGCGATAGTCGTCGCCGAGGGATTTGGCTTTGGAGTCGAACCAGCGGGCGTTGATGGCGGCCTGGCGGCTCCAGTTGTGGTAGGGGATGAGGAAGTCGTGGCGAATCCAGGGGATGTGGTAGGTGTTGGCGGCCTGCATGAGGGTGGTGTTGGCGGCGGCGCAACTTGGGCACTGGAGGTCGTCGAACTCGACGATGGCTACGCGGGATCCGGCGGGGGGATGGAGGGCGGAGGCGTTGAGGACGGGCGTGGGGTTCGAGGGCTGGGCGCGGATGGGGGTGCAGAGGGCTAAGGCGAGGAAGAACAGGACGGCGGGGGGCGTGATGGAGCGCCGGGGGATTCGGAAAGCGAGAGCGGGCATAGGGGTTGGACTTTCCTTTGCGAAAGATGGTTTCAGACGATGGGGTGGACCCGAAGATCATTGTCTCCCATGTCCCCAAAGGCGAGGGACATGGGACACCCGTCTAATTGAGATTGTCTACTCCCAGGTCCCCAAGTGCGAGGGACCTGGGGCACCCGCAATTTTCTTGATGGTGAAGAACTTCCCTCAGGGGCTAAAGCCCTGCAAGTATTACCGGCCTTATTGGCCCGGCTGAAGCCGTGCCGTTGTTACAAAGCCAATTGCTGGCTTCAATGTCTCCCATGTCCCCAAGTGCGAGGGACATGGGGCACCCGTCTAATTGAGATTGTCTACTCCCAGGTCCCCAAGTGCGAGGGACCTGGGGCACCCGTCTAATTGAGATTGTCCACTCCCAGGTCCCCAAGTGCGAGGGACCTGGGGCACCCGTCTAATTGAGATTGTCTACTCCCAGGTCCCCAAGTGCGAGGGACCTGGGGCACCCGGAGTTCATTCAAATCGAAAAAATCGAGACCTATGGGGTTGAGGCAGGCTTGGCTGTCGGCTTGGGGGCGGTTGCTTTTGGGGCGGAGGCGTGTGCTGGGGCGGAGGCGGTGTCGGCGAGGGCCTGGTCGATGAGCTGGAATAGGCGGGAGCGGTCGACGACCTCGACGAAGGGTGCGCCTTTGGAGTTGGCGGTGGAGACCCAGATGGTGGGTGTGTGCTCGATTCCGATGCGCTGGCCGAGGGCGTAGTCGGCCTTGACCAGGCCGGCGAGTGTGCCCTGGGGATCGATGGCGAAGGGCAGCGGGATGTTGTGGAACTGAGCGAACTTCTGGGTAAACAGGGCGAGGATGTCAAGGCTGACGATGGAAGTTTGGTTGGCGAAGACGGCATTGCGGTATTCGTCGCCGAGGGCCTTGGATTTGGTGTCGAACCAGCGGGCATTGACGGCGGCCTGGAAGCTCCACGCGTGCATGGGCAGGGGAAAATCATGGCGGACCCAGGGGATGTGGTACTTGGTGCTGGCTTCGAGGAGCAGCGGGTTGGCGCGGGCGCAGTCGGGGCACTCCATGTCTTCAAATTCGACGATAGCGACGCGAGCACCAGTCGGGGGCTTGAGAGCGGCGGGGTCGTGGACCTGTGTTCCGGGCGGGGGCGGGTTGAATTGGGCAAGAGATATGGAGGACGCGGCGGCGGCGAGGGCGAGCGCAGAGAGGATTAGAAGCGGGCGCGGAAAGAGTTAAGAATGGAGGGCATTTTGGTTGGACGGCTCCCTGAAGGCCATTGTAAACAAGGGGGGATGGGACGAGGGACCAGGGACTAGGGACCAGGGACCAGGGGACGAAGGGACCAAGGGACCTGGGACTGGGGACTATTGATTGGGAGGGTTGTCGCGGTCGCGGCGGCGGGCGGCCATCCACTGACGCCATTTGTAGTCGGCGACGGCGAGGGCGGCGACGAGGATGAGGCCGAGGATGATGAGGAGGATCTTCATAGGAAATTCTCAGTTCACAGTTGTTGGGGGGGGCCCACTTCGATCCCCAGACGCCTAAGCGATCCGCCTAAAGGTCCTCTTCTCGCAGCACGGAACGAGTGGGGTCGCGCGGGTCTACGCGGACCTTGACGGTTTCGCCCTTATAGGAATTCGCCCAAGCCTTCGCGTCGTCCTCGTTGCCAAAACTGCGGCTATAGTCGCCCATCTGCTGCTCGGGATTGTTGTAAATGTACGTAAGCGTCGCTTTGTAGTAGGAGGAGTCTAAACCGGCTCTGGGAGCTGGGATGGGGCTATCATCCTCGCAAAAAGCGACGCTGACGATATCAATGACGGCGGAGACAGTCGGCCAATTGCGGCCGCGAGTACGTTTAATCCACCCGCCAAAGATACCCCAGCAGATGGCCACGAGAATGCCGGCCCCGCAGACCAAACAGAACAGAGCGACCTCGAAGCGGGTGACTGGACCCCCGGCAAACATGAGGGAGCTGGCGATTGAGGGAGTCATTGTCGGCTCATTTGGCTTTGAACTATCCCCGCGCGAGAGCCAGTTCCTTTCGTTCGCATTCTTGGTCCAAGATTCGATTCTACCGCCCGACGACGATGACGGTGAAGGAGCCGGGGATAACGGATGGTCGGGGGCGAGGGTTGGTGGCGGTGGGGGCGGGCGCGGGGCCGAACTCCTCAGTGACGAGGTAGACGCGATCGGAGCCTGAGTCGTAGGCCATGGTGCGGGCGCGGGGCGCGGTGACGAGGGACTGGATGGTCTTGTAGTCGGGAGTGGAAGCGTCGACGACGGAGAGTATGCCGTCGCCGCTCGAGGCGAAGGCGAGCTTGTGGGCGTCGCTCCAGCCGGCCGCGTCGGGGCCATCGCCGATGGAGGGCGTGGCAAGGATGTGGCCGGTTTTGGCGTCGACGACGGACATCTTGTTGCCGTCGCATACGGGGAAAAGGCGGGAGCCGGTGACATCGAAGGCGAGGCCGGAGGGTGATTCGCAGCCGGCGGCCCAGGTGTCGATGAGCTTGAGGGTGTGGGCATCGAGGTGGACAATGACGTTCTTGTCTTCGATGTTGTCGTATACGTTGCCGGCGCCGTCGACGGCTGGGAACTCGGGCGTGCCGGGCAGGCCTATTGTTGCGAGGACCTTCCAGGCGAGATTGCCGGAGCTGGGGGCATCACTGGAGGCGGGGCCGATGACGGCGACGTCTTTGCTGCGACCATTGAAGGCCCAGACGGTTTGGGTGGCGGGCTCAAAGACGATGGCGTCAGGGTTCTGGCCGCCGGTGGGAACGGTGGCGACGGTGGCGAGAGAGGTGCGGTCGAAGACGACGACAGCGTTGCCGCCGCCATCGGAGATGAAGCCGTATTTGCCTGCTGTGTCGAGGGCGATGCCGTGGGTGCGATGAAGGCCGGTGATGGCTCCGACGGGCTTGCCGGTGGTTGTGTCGAGGACCTCAACGCGGGGGCCGTGGGTGATGTAGAGACGATGGGCGGAGGGATCGGCGAGGAGGTAGTCCCAGCCACCTTCGCCGCCGATCTTCCACTTGTCGACGACCTTGTAGGGTGACTGGGCGGGGAGGGTGGTGGTGGCGAAGAGGAGGATGAGGGCGGCGGCGGTAAGTGGGGCGACGCGGAGGATGAAGTTGCGTGACATTGAAGGCTCCTGTTGAGAGTGGGGCAGAATAGCCGACGAGATGAGCTTGCCACAGCGGGGTTACGAAGGGCTGAATGGCGGTGCTTGATGGCGGCGGAAGTTGCAACGATTGGCTGAGGAAATGAATTAGGTCGAAACGAATCATGCCGTCCCTACAGGACGGCGGGCCTTCTCATTCGGCCCGTTCCCCGGGTTTCACCCGGGGCTATTCTCATTGCCTCCCTCCGGGAGGCAGGGCACTCAGAATTCGAGCAGTGTTGGCGCAGCATTCGAGCGGGGCTGGCGCAGCGAGTCACGATGCTCAAGATAGCAGAGGTTTGACGGTGAGCGGGAGGTGGATGGTGGCGGTTGTGCCGTGGCCGAGCTGGCTTGCGAGCTGGATGGCGCCGCCGGCTTTGACGACGATGGCGCGGGCGATGGCGAGGCCGAGGCCGGTGCCGCCGGAGTTGCGGGTGCGCGACGGGTCGCCGCGATAGAAGCGGTCAAATATGTGGTCAAGCGCCTCAGGGGCGATGCCATCGCCGTGGTCTTCGATGGTGAGGAGGGCGGACTGAGGCTCGGCGGCGAGGCGCAGCGAGACTGTGGAGTCGGGTGGGCTGTGCTGGAGGGCGTTGAGGAGGAGGTTTGAGAGCAGGAGGGAGAGGTCGTCGTGGGGGACGGGGACGGTGAGCGGTGTGGAGTCGGCGAGCGCGAGGTCGATGTGAATGCCGCACAGGTCGGCGACGGATTGGAGTATGGCGACGGCTTGGCGGAGGGCGGCGGCAAGATCGGTGGAGGGCGGCGGGCCAGAAACGGGGCCGGAGGTCGGCGCGGCTTCGATACGGGCGAGGGTGAGCATCTCCGCGACGAGCTCTTCGAGGCGCTTGGAATCGTCGAGGCAGCGTTCGAGGCCGGCCTGGTACTCGTCGGGGGTGCGGCGCTTCATGGCGAGGAGTTGGAGAGAGGATTTGGCGACGGCGACGGCGGTCTTGAGCTCATGAGCGGCGTCGCTGACGAAGGCGCGCTGCTGCTCGAAGGAGACCTGGAGGCGCTGGAGGACGCTCGAGAGAGCGTGGGTGAGCGGGGCGAGTTCAGGGGTGGTGCGGGCGGAGACGGGCGGATCGAAGTGCCAGGAATCGACGGAGACCTGGCCGGCGAGGGAGGCAAGCTGGCGCAGAGGAAGAAGCCCGCGATGAAGGAGCCAGGCGATGAGTGGGCCAGTGACGAGGAGAAGGAAGAGAGTTCCGGCGGCGTAGAACTCGACGGTGCCACGAATTGCGCGCCAGACCTTGTTGGTTGGGGCGCCGTAGAGGATGACGACGGTGCGGAGCTTGCCGCCGTGGTCTGCGGGATCGACCAGGCGTGAACCCTCCATGCGGAAAGCGCGATAGTCGTGGCCGTTGACCTGGAGATTGAAGAATTCGCCGCGCGGCGATTTGGGAAGAACGAAGCCGAGGCCTTGCCAGTTGGGGGAACGGCCCAGGAGGTGTCCGGCGGAGTCGTATACCTCGTAGACGTCGTCGGGGAAGGAGTGAATAACGGAGGGGTCGAGGATGAGGCTGTCGTTTTCGTCTTCGGCGTCCTGGACTGCTCCGAGGAGGGAGTCTGCGTGGCCGTGAATGAGGACATCGAAGGCGTGAAAGTGGGAGTGACGCTCATAGCCGAAGGAGAAGGCGACGACGAGGATGGAGGAGAGAAGCTCGACGGCGAGGACGGCGGCGATGAGATGCGCGGTGATGGAGCGGGGATTGAAGGCGAGCTTCATTGGTGGGTCCGTTTATTGATGGTCGAGGGGATCGGGGCCAAGGTCGTCGAGATCGGGGGCATCGGAGGTGGGATCCTGAGACTCGGAGGCGAGGCGGTATCCGCGGCCACGGAGGGTTTCGATGACGGGATCGGGCGCGGGGACAGCGGCGTCGAGTTTGCGGCGGAGGTTGGAGACGTGGGCCTCGATGACGTTGGAGTGGTGTTCCCAGTTGAAATCGTAGAGGTGCTCTAGCAGCTCCTGCTTGCTGACGACGACGCGCGGGCGGTGCATGAGGTACTCGAGGATGTGGTACTCGGTGGGCGAAAGATCGACGAGGACGCCGGCGCGGTGGACGGTCTGTTCGAGAGAATTGAGGGTGATGCCGAGGGCGTTGAGAGTGGGGTGGGCAGCGCCCTTGCCACGGCGGATGAGCGCTTTGGTGCGGGCGATGAGCTCGCCGAGGTCGAAGGGCTTGGAGAGGTAGTCGTCTGCGCCGGCATTGAGGAGCTGGACGATGGAGCCGGAGCCTTCGCGGGCGGTGAGGATGAGGACGGGGGTTGCGTCCTGGCGGGCACGGATGCGCTTGAGGAGGCTGAGGCCGTCGAGGCGGGGGAGCATGAGGTCGAGGACGATGATGTCGTAGCAGAGGTTGCGGGCACAGTCGTCGCCGGCGAGGCCGTCGGGGGCGCAGTCGACAGCGTAGCCGGGGCCGTCGCGGAGGGCGGTGGCGAGGTTTTCGGCGAGGCGGACTTCATCTTCGACGAGCAGGACGCGCATGACGAGGGCAGCTCCTTCAGACAGTATGACGCAGGGAGGATTAAGGGGGCCTGAAGGGTTTCCCCGGGTTTCACCCGGGGCTGAATTCGTGCCGCCCCTCCGGGGTGCCGCGGGGGCGCGGACAAGGATGTCCGCGGAACTGCAGGCTAGGAAGCCTGCGGTACGGTTGGGGGGAAGCCTGCGGTACGGTTGGGGGGAAGCCTGCGGTACGGTTGGGGGGAAGCCTGCGGTACGGTTGGGGGAGGCCGCGCAAGCTATTGTTTGGTGTCGAGGGGGTGTTGGGCGTCGTTGAAGAATTGGTTTTGGAGTTTGAGGCTTTCGGTGTCGGCTTTGATGGCTTTGAGGGCGGCGGCGATCTGGCGGGACCACTCTTTCTGATCGAATTCGCCGAGTTCTTTGGTGGCGGCTTCGCCCTGGCCGGCGTAGTGATTGGGGAAGCGGGCGTACCACCAGATGCCGAGGTCGATAGAGCTGGGAAGATTGGAGAGGCGGTTCTGGTCGGCGCCGGATTCCTGGGTGGCACGATCCTGGTGGACAAGATCGGGGCGGGCGATGAGCATGGCGGCGGTTTCGCGCTCGCCAGCGTGCATGTCCATGGGGGTTTTGAGGGCGGGGCGGCCGGGGACGTCGAGATGGGGCAGACCGAAGATGAAGACGACATAGTCGCGGGGGCTGGCGAGCTGGGCTTGGGCAAAGAGCGGGAGAAGGCTGTTGTTGCCGCCGTGACCGTTGACTATGACGATCTTCTTGCAGCCGTTGCGGGCCATCTCGGCGACTGTTTCCTGGAGGAGGGTGAGCTGGGTGGAGAGGCTGTAGGCGACGGTGCCGGGCTGCTGGCGAGCTTCAAAGATCTGGCCGAAGTAGTAGGGCGGGAAGACGACGGCGTACTCCTGCTTGACGGCGTTGAGGACGGCGAAGCGGACGTCGAGGAGGTCGGTGCCAAGGGGGAGGTGGGGGCCGTGTTTCTCGATGATGCCGAAGGGGAGGACGCAGACGCCCTGGGATTGGTGAACGGCGGCGACGAAGTCGGGGGCGGTGAGTTCTTCCCATTGGGGGGAGAGGGCAGGCCCCTGCGAGGAGGGCGAAGGCTGGGCGAGTGTGGCGGCGGGAGCGGTGAGGAGCAGGAAGGTGAGGGCGAAGTGGAGCGGAGATTTCATTGGTGGGTTCCTTTGATTGTTGAAGACAGGCGATGATAGACCGCGGTTGAGGGCGGATTCAAGGGGTCTTGAGATCCTGGGTGGGAGGGATGGATTAGTCTCGTAGTAAGTTTTCGATGGGTTAGGTTCGAGTGTGTTTGAGTGTGTGGACTCCCAGGTCCCCAAATGCGAGGGACCTGGGGCACCCGGCACTCGGCGGAGGGCTTGAGGAGAATAAAAGGCTATAGATATCCCAGGTTAGCCACACGAGAGGTGGCGAACCTGGGGCACCCATCTGGTTGGTTTGTTCAGGGCAGGCGGGTCGGGATTTGTGGTTTCCCACCCATTCGCGGTGAGACTGCGAATGGATGGGGCACCGAGAGAATTGGTTAGTTTAGGCCGGACGGGTGGACTTTTGGGTTCCCACGAATTGGGCGAGGAAAGAATCGTTGCGTATTGTTTTGTCGAATATCGGGACGCTGGGGGATATACACCCGCTGATTGCGATTGCGCTGGAGTTGAAGCGGCGCGGGCATGTGCCGGTGATGGCGGTTCCGGAGGTGTTCAGGGCGAAGATTGTTCCGCTGGGGTTGGAGTTTCATGCTGTGCGGCCGGATATCGATCCGGAGAACAAGCTGCTGGCGGCAATGGTTTACGACGTGAAGAAGGGAACGGAGCGAGGGCTGCGGGAGTTTCTGTTTCCGGTGCTGCGGCAGACGTATGACGATCTGCTGGATGCGGCGACGAAGCCTGAGCGGGCGGATTTGATGTTGCTGGGGGAGCTGAACTACGCGGGGCCGATTGTGGCCGAGGTGACGGGGATACCGTGGGCGAGCTATGTGCTGGCACCGCTGAGTTTTTTCTCGGCGTTCGATCCGCCGGTGTTGCCGATGTATCCGCGGCTGGCGAGGGCGGACAAGACGGTGCCGGGGATGGGAAGGGCGATTCGGCGGCTGGCGCGGCTGGTGAGCCGGAAGTGGCCGCAGCCTATTTACGATTTGCGCGAGGAGCTGGGATTGCCGAGGGGGAGCAATCCGCTGTTTGACGCGAAGCATTCGCCGTACCTGGTGCTGGCGCTGTTTTCGCGGCTGCTGGGCAGCCCGCAGAAGGACTGGCCGGAGAATACGCGGATAACGGGGTTCTGCTACTACGATGCGGACGCGGGGAATGCGAAGCTGCCGGAGCACTTGGAGAAGTTTATGGAGGCGGGGCCTGCGCCGCTGGTGTTTACGCTGGGCTCGGCGGCGGTAATGACGGCGGGGCGGTTCTACGAGTTTTCGGCGAAGGCGGCGATACGGCTGGGGATGCGAGCGGTGCTGCTGATTGGGGCGGACGAGCGGAACCGGCCGCGGCTGGAGCTGCCGGAGACGATTTGCGTGGCGGAGTATGCGCCGTATTCGGCGCTGTTTGGGCGGGCGAGCATGGTGGTGCACCAGGGCGGAGTGGGGACGACGGCGCAGTGTTTGCGGGCGGGCAAGCCGATGCTGATTATGCCCTATTCGCACGATCAGCCGGACAACGGCAGGCGGGTGAGGCGGCTGAAGGTGGGGCGGGTGATCCAGCGGAAGAATTACATGCCGGTGAGGGTGGCACGGAAGCTGGGGGCGATGCTGGAGGAGCCGAGGTTTGCGCGGCGGGCGGCGCAGGTGGCGAACATGCTGGCTAGCGAGGACGGCGTTGGGGCGGCTTGCGATGCGCTGGAAGAGCTTTATCGGTCGGGGCAGGTGAAAAGTTGATTAAGGGCGTGGTCTCCCAGGTCCCCAAATGCGAGGGACCTGGGGCACCCGGCTTGCTAGCGAG
>Ga0182015_10001909_pt1 | contig 26444 bp, 23 predicted proteins | sample 712P3MmetaG_FD_120478 | JGI IMG/M metagenome (GOLD analysis project Ga0182015, IMG submission 120478) | Permafrost microbial communities from Stordalen Mire, Sweden - 712P3M metaG | ecosystem: Environmental > Terrestrial > Soil > Wetlands > Permafrost | place: Sweden: Stordalen | collected...
AATTTCCTCGAAGTTCGCCGACCTTACGTGGAACAGCGTGCTGCTCTATCCGGCGGGATATTTTTCGCGGGATATCAAATTCGGAGCTGCGCTGCGTTTGCCCGAGGGATGGAAATTCGCCTGTGCGCTGGATGTGAAATCGCAGAACGGCAACCTGGTTCAATTCCAAGACACGACGCTGAATACCCTGATCGACTCGCCAGTCTATGCCGGCGCCCACTTCAAGCGTTTCGACTTGTCTACGGGGCCGGATAACCCAGTGTATCTCGATGTCTTCGCCGACAAACCCGCCGATCTCGAGGTCACTCCGGAAGAACTGCAATACCATAAGAACCTGGTGACCGAGGCGCAGAAACTTTTCAAGTCGCGTCACTATGACCACTATGATTTTCTCTTTTCGGTAAGCGACATCGTCAGCGGCAAAGGTCTGGAGCACCACCAATCCAGTGAAGACGGCTCTCGTGCCAACTACTTTACGGACTGGAGTGCGGGAGTTGCCGGCCGGGCTTTGCTGCCTCATGAATACACTCATTCCTGGAACGGCAAGTTTCGCCGACCGGCAGATCTGTGGACCCCCAACTTCAACGTGCCGATGGGCAACGACCTGCTATGGGTGTATGAGGGGTTAACGGACTATTACGGCAACCTGCTCACGGCGCGTTCCGGAATGCGCACTCCCGAGCAGGCACGCGATGTATTCGCACAGACGGCTGCCAGCTTCGAAATTAGCCCGGGACGCACGTGGCGCTCTTTGGAAGATACCACCGGGCAGCCCATTATTTCGTCTCACGGAGCCGAGCCGGAAACCTGGCCAAGCTGGCAGCGTTCGTATGACTACTACCCGGAGTCCGACCTGATCTGGCTCGACGCCGACACGAAGATTCGGGAACTGAGCGGCGGAACGAAATCTCTGGACGATTTCGCGAAGCTGTTTTTCGGGATCGCCGATGGCAACTACATCACCGAGACTTATACCTTTGACGATCTGGTGAAAGCGTTGAACACGGTGCAGCCGTACAATTGGGAAGGGTTTTTCCGCACGCGGGTTTACGAAGTCAACCCGAACGTTCCGGAGAATGGGATTACCCAGGGCGGCTATCGACTTGTATACAACGATAACGAACCGGAGTGGCTGAAAAAGGCCGACAGCTCTCGTGGAGCAAGTTTCGCTACCTCGCTGGGATTGAGCGTCTCGTCAAAGCCGGATGGCAGCCTCGAGAACGTGTGGTGGGACAGCGTGGCCTACAAAGCGGGCGTGACTTCGGACATGCAGCTGCAAGCCGTCAACGATCAGAAGTATACTGCTGCGGGCTTGCGCGAAATCATCTTCGCCGCAGAGAAAAGTAAGGAACCGATCAAGCTCTTGCTAAAGCGCGGCGACGAGTTCGTCACAGTCTCCCTGGACTACCACGGCGGAATGCGCTATCCGCACCTGGTGAGAGTCGAGACCACGCCCGATCGCCTGGATGAGATACTAGCGCCGGCGAAATAGAAGTCCAACACCGAATGGCGATCCGCGAAAGTGCGTTGCTCGGTTTTGCGGCGTCGATTGGGAACGCCCCTCCAAAGAACGAAGGCCGGGCATCCCGGAAGGAAGTTCCGGATCCCGGCCCACGTCTTACCTCAACTTGGAGCAGAAGCCCTGGCTTTAAATTGACCGGGTGTTCGTTTGACCTAGTTACCCGAGCCCGAATTGGCGGCAGCGGTGGCGGGAGCCGGAAAGGAAGCGGCGCCTGTACCGTAGCGGGCTAAGCGCGGAAAGAAGGGCGTGACCTCAAACGGCATTTTGTCACGCGCCGAAGTGATGGCGACCGGAGCCGTCTTCACCATTTCCGCCTTGTCGTCCCAGGGATTGATCTTCACGCGGCCGCCCAAAGGCAGGGCCGCAATCTGATCGAGTTTAGAGTTGTCGAGCGCCGGGCCTTGCGTGGCCAGAGCCGATAAACGCGTTACGGTTCCATTTTCCGCCAGCGGATTGCCCAGGTGCGTGGTGAGCAGTGCGCTCAGTTGCGGCGCCCGCAGCTGCAACGCCTTCAGGAACAAGCCGACATTGTCCAGCTTCTGCGCGTACGGCGAGTTCTTCAGCAGTTCGATGGCTTTCTTATCGGCGGCCTGTTCTTCTTCCGGAATGTGCTTGAATCCCAGGTTCTGATAGGTGGAGTCATCGTTGAACAGCATGCGATCGTTGAAGGCAAACTTGCTGCCCAGGTTGTGGCCCAGCACGATGTGCGCGAGTTCGTGCGCCAGCACAGCGGCCAGGCTGGCTTCGTCGGGAAGCACGTCCACCAAACCGCGGCTGATCACGATCGTGTTGCCCACGCTGAAAGTTTCCAAGGGAGAAGTGAGCAGCACGCGCGTGCGTACCGGGCGTGGCAGGTCGATGTTGTTGGTGACTTCCAGGTTATTGACCACCGTCTGGAGAATGTGGTCGACATCGCCTTCGGGCGCGAGTAAACCTCCAGCCGTCAGGCGCTCGACGACGTTGTCTTCCGCCTGTTGCTGCCATACCCGCTCGGCTTGCAGCGGAGACGCATCCTGTGCGGTCGCGCTCTCGTCGGTCACGCTGTCCACGCGAATCTGGGTCAGCTCGTCGTCCTTGCCGCCTTTTTTCAGGTCATAGCCCCAGATGCGGGTCTGCGCCTTGAAGGCTTCCTTGTTTTTCACGCCGGCACTGAAATCGCCTTCCTCGCTGTAAATGTAGGATGGCACCCAGTAGCCGGGAATTAGGTTCAAGCGCCAGCTGTCCATATGGAAGAACATTGCGTTGCGTGGCGCCGGGGCATAGGTTCCGTTGAGCCGCACGATATTGAATCCCTGATCCTCCACCCAGATGCGGCCGAGGAAGCGACCTTTTCCTGAGTTTTTCTTCGGCGTGACGTCAAACACCAGGCAGCGCACGTCGCCCAGAAATTCGCGGCGCACGTAGCTAAAGCCATAGTGGTCGCGGTCGAAGTCGGTGCGGTCGGCATAGACCATCCAGGAGAAGCCCAGGGGCTGATACTGCACCTTGAAGAGCTTTTGGAAACCGCCCATCAGGCGGGTCTGCATGCTCGTGTCCTGGTCCTTCAGATAATCTTTGCGGTCGGGCGTCTCGCCCATATCCATGCGGCCGAGGAAATAATGATCGCCGCTGGGAACCGGGCCGAGTTGCGGGTCGGCGGTCAGATTCTGCAGGTAGGTCTCAACCACCGGAGTGCGGTTCGAGAGCATCTGGATCAGAGCGTGTTCGCGTGCCACGAACAGAGTCACGACCTGGTCCATGGTGGTTGGCGCGGCTGCCGGAGTTGCCGCTGATGGGGCAACCGGCTGAGACGTTTGCGCCGCGTCGGACGCAGCGGCCTGTGCGGACGGCTGTGAATCTGCCGTCTGCTGTGCGGCTGCGCTCATCGAAATCAGAAGAGCGGCCGGTAGAGCCGTAGTAAGTATCGCTTTCCAAGTACGCATGACTCTTTTCTCCAAGTTTCTTGACCCAGTTTCTTTGAGCCAATTTTCAGTGACTCGATTTTCTGTTCCTTGCCGAATCGCCAGATTACTTCGCCAAAACCCTTAGTACGCTAACTGGAACGTAACATGCACAATCGCCGTGGAATCGATCGGTGCCCCACTGCGCAACGCTGGCCTGAACCGGATCTTGTTCGCGGCCGCGACGGCGGCCTCGTCCAGTCCGTGGCCCAGACCGCGGACCACGCGATTCACATGCAAGATTCCGTTCGCCGAAAAACTTACTTCGAGAAGCACTTCGCCTTCGAGCTTCAGATTGCGTGCGTCGTCGGTGTAGACCGGATTCGGCTTGAAGGTGATTTCTACTGGAGTGCTGGCTGGTCCGGAGTCCGCCGGCGCGATCTTCGGTCCGCCGTGCACTACCTGTTCCGCTCCGAAGCCGCCGGTCGCAATGCTGCCATTGCTGCGCCCGTTTCCCTTGCCCCCGGTCGCTATGCCGCTACCGAAATCCGTGCTGGCGACCGTCCCCTTAATCCCGTTTGCCCCGCCCGATCCATTACCTTGTCCGGCACCGGCGGGCAAGTCGAACGATCCGGTCGAGGCGCTGTACAGTTTTGCACCCTGTCGACCTGTGCCTGTCAAGCCATTGGGATCGCCAAAGCCTCCGGTCTGCACTTTCTCCACCGCAGCATTGACTGTCGGCTTCTGCGAACTGCCGCCGAAGTCTCCCGTGTGCACCAATTGCGGACGCACGGCGTTCGCTATTTTCAACTCCGGAGCGGCGAACTGGTTGACCACCACTTTGGGCGCTTCCACCGGTTGCGGAGCTTGCCGGCGAAGTTCGCGCGGCACGAGAAGTTTGGGCTGTTCAAATACTGGAAGCTTCGCTGCGGCAAGCAGCTTGGCTTTGGCTGTCTTCACTTTGAGCGGCGCTGGCTCCCGACGCAACGGCGGCGTGGGAATCAGCTCGGTCACGTGGTAGTCGATGAGTTGCAGTTTCTCCGGCACAATCAATCCCACGTTGAAGGCGATGAGCAACAGCATGGTCACCAGTCCGTAGCTGGTCACCATTGCCCGTTTGTTGATCTTGCGTTCGGGCAGTATCCCTAATTGAAAGCCGTAAGCCGCCATGCAATGTCACTCCATTGGGACCCGGCTGGGGAGAGATGCCGGGACTGGAGTCTTAAAAATACGGGAGATAGGACAGGGGGTAAACGTGTCAACGGCTCTTGACCTTAGGTAACCTTCACGATGCCGTTCAGGAATGCCTAGTCGGAAAATGGTCCGGGGGACATTTGTTCGGGCGATCCAACTCGGAAACGCTACCGGGACCCTGAGGAACCGCCGAAGAACCCGGCCTGCGGCTCTCGTAAATGGAGCGAAACTGCGAGTCCGTCACGCGCTTAAGGGCGGCTGTGCTTTACGCCCCTTACGCGGCCGCGAAAGGGCCTGGTTTCCATGGCGGCATTGTCACAAGGGTTTTCCCCGATGCCTGTGCAGGCAGCCCTGGCAAGAAGCCGCGGTGGGATGGCTTCTAGCGGTTGTCGAAAACTGCGTGGGAATTACGCCGGCGTGCGAAATAGGCGAATACAGGGATCCCAGCCAGGATGACGAGGACGCCATAGCCGGAGTTGGGCCAGTCGTTCTTGAAGGTGTAACAGAGAAGAGCGGCCGCAATTGCTACGAAAATGATCGGCACGTAGGGATAGCCCCTCATGCGATAGGGACGCACCGCCTGCGGCTCGCGTTGCCGGAACACAAAGATGGTGCTGCCCGCGATCATGTAGAAAAGCCATTCGGCAAAAATCGTTAGGGAAAAAAGTTGCCGAAAATTTGCCCCGATCAGCAGTAGAAGAATCGATACGATTGCCTGCACCCCAATCGCGACTGAGGGAGTGTGAAAACGGGGGTGCACCTCGGCCAGCGCACGAAAGAAATATCCGTCCCGAGCCACTGCGAAGGGCACGCGGGCACCGCTCATGATGGTGCCATTGAGCGTGACCAGCATCGACAGCGCCATGCCTGCCGAAACAATGCTGGCGCCCATTCGGCCCATCACCAGCGCCACCGCATCCGATGCGGGTCGCGGCGAAGCTGCGATCGCATTGGCGGGAAGCACATACTGCACGCCCGCATTCACCAGAATGTAAAGCACGCCGACTGTGGCCACCCCGGCGATCAGAGCGATCGGAATATTGCGCTCCGGCCGCTTCACCTCACCGGCCACCATATTCAGGTCGTTCCATCCGTCATAGGCCCAGAGCGCGGCCACCAGGGCCGCCATGAATCCGGCGACTCCACCCTTCGCAGCGCTGAAGGTGCCGGCGAAGTTGCTCCATCCCCGACCGGCCGCGTTGCCCATTCCGCTGAAACAGACCACCACGATTCCCAGGATGATCGCCACTTTCAGCAGCGTGAACACGAGTTGAAACTCACCGGCTCTCTTTACGCCAAGGTAGTTCAGCAATGAGATCAGGATGGCAGCGGCGATCGCAAACATTTGTCCCCAGTTCAGGACAAACGGCGCGCGCACCAGGTTGACCGAGAAGAAAGAGAATATGGAAAAAGTTCCCAGAATTCGGACCAACCCTGTAACCACGGTGGCGATTGAACCAGGCTTCGCAATAACAAACCAAGTCCACGCGTAAAGAAATCCTGCCATTGGTCCGTATCCGTCGCGGACATAGACATACTCACCACCGGCCTCGGGCTTCATCGCCCCGAGTTCCGCGTAAGTAAGGGCGCCAAAAAATGACAGCACCCCGCCCACGACCCAGGCCAGATAGACGAGCTTCGCCGAGCCGACCGCCTGCATCATTTCTGCAGGCACAAGAAAGATTCCGCTGCCAATGATGGTTCCGACAACTACGGCCGAGGCGTGGCTTACGCCCAGGTCGCGGGAGAGTTCAGGCCGCGAGGGCGCAAGATGGGTGCCATCAGCCATGTTGGTGTTGGAGTATACGCGAGGATCAAGACGGTTGGCCGGCAATGTTGATGCGGAAGGCTTACTCCATGAATGCTTCGCCCCTAAATCGTTACCCTGGAGAAGATCATTCCGCGGCGAACTAGTGTTGGGGCGCGGGTCCTTGACTCAGACTCACGGCTTCCGGGGCTAGCGGAAGCGCGGTTTCCAGTGTGCCCATGCGGTCGTTCGTGCGGTCACGCACGCCGACCCGAATGGACTTGGCGTCTATCGGGACTACCAGTGATTGGCGCACCCGAAACAATCCAGCCTTGTTTTCTGATGCCTGTGTCGAGGCCTCCTGGACGCCATCGTTTACCACACCGTTCAGCACTCTGCCAGCGTTATCGAACGCCGCGACGGCAAACTCGAGAGTCGGCTGTTTGCCGCTGCGTTCTGCCTGCGCTTTGAACTGGGGATCGAGCACGCGGTAGTCGATGGTGTAGGTTTGAATACGTATGGGAGGTAGCGGTTTTACGGGCTTGTTTCTGCGGTGCGTGCGGAAGAATGCGGCCTGCTCCTGCAGTTGCTCCATTTGAGCCGCAGTTGCCATCACCACCCCACCATCGGTGCGCACATGCGCAGAGAACACCAGATCATGCAGCATGGGTGCACCCAGCTTCATGTTTGCCTGCAGTACGTCGCCCGCCTGCAACGGAATTGCGAGCGTTGATGCCCCGGAATTCCCTCCGTTTTCATCCGCCGCGGTGGAGACCTGAGGAACACGGCAGTAGCTGCGCCGGTACGAAAGCTGATAGTTTCCCTGGTCGAGTCTCACTGCAATGCTGTGACATTTTCCATCATCTATATGACTTGGGGGAGAGTAGGTAAGCGTGTAATAATTTCCGCCGTCTTCAGTGGCGTCAGCCAGCGCGCCGCTCAAATCGTTATCACTATAAAACGCCCGGCCTCCAGTCGCGGTGGCTATGGCGTCCTGCGACCTGTAATCGCCGGCAAGGGAGTCGGCCCCCTGTTCGACCGCGCTCGCGGCCATCTTCGGGCCGGTGGCGACAGGCCCGCCGCTGGCCCCGGTGACGGTCGTGACAGCGCCGGGCCCTGCTCCAAGTTCGGTTCCCACCGAGGCCCCTCCAACTCCGCCGTGCGGCGCGCCGCCCGTTGAGGCGCCCTCAGGACTTACAACAACTCCGCGAACGTTCACGGGAAAAACCGCCACTTGAGCTTGCGCGAGCGCATTCGTCTCCGCCCTGATTTGATCCCCGGCATCGACAGCGTTCCCTTCCGTCGCAAACAGAGCAGTAGGGAAGGTTCCGGCCACCCAAATCAAATTCTTGCGGCCGGGAACGCCATCCAGGTATTGGCCGATGTGAGTCAACACATCGATGATCGTGTACGGATTGCGGTACCCGTAGTTTCGACCATACAGAAAAACTCTGGGCACATGGGATTTGGGATGTTTCGGATCCAGGGCGGCATAGAGCTGGTCTTGGTCGGCGGTGAACCCCTGGGCGAGGTACAGTTCATCGGAGTTGACGAAAACGGCAAACCTTGTACCTTCGGGTTTGGTGCTGATGAACTTTAAGATCTGCTGCCGCGCCGTCATCTGGTCTTCAACTTCGGTGTTCACCAGGTCGTACAGCATCACGTAGAGCGGCCCTCGCTCCGCAACCTTAGGAACGTTTACAAAAACGTTGGGCGGGAGCGCCGGCGCGTTCGGGCCGCGCGAGATCGACGGCTTATCGAAGTCATAGACATCAAACGAAAGAACACGCTGCGGCTGCCGGTCTTCGGTGAGCAAGAAATCTTTGGCGGTGAGCCCGTGCACCGGCTTGCCGTTCGCGTCCCGTACCATGACGTCGACCACCACGCGCCGCACGGTCTGGCGAATGGTTAGAGTCGGCGACTGAGCGTCGGGGCCGGCGGCAGGCGTTGGCCCCGACGCCGTATCCGGTTGGGCTTGCGCGGCACCCGTATTCTGCGTCTCCTTCGGTGAGGAAGCCTGGGCCTGGGCTTGCGCCACATGCGACTGAGCGCCGGTTGGGACCGCGGGGAAAAAGGCTAAAGCAAGAAGTGCTAAAAGCCATGGCGAGAGTGCAGGAAACCTAGACATTTTGCACCGTCGATTCTGCTTAACACTACGGATCAAACCCATTTTTGACCATCTTGTCTCGCCCCAGGCCCAATTATTTCGAAGTCCATCACCCCGATCAACCAGGAAAAGATCAACCGGGAACACTTTCTGGTTTCGCGGACTCGCCAAGGGAGACGCTCACGATCCATCCCACTCCGAACGTTACCGTCGTACCGATCATCACCCACCAAGTCCAGGGGAAGTGCGACCAGAGCCATAGGTACAACTCCACCGCGAAGCCGCACGCCATCCCTACCATGGCCCCGCGCTGATTCGCACGGCGCGTCAGCACTCCCAGAAGAAACACGCCGAGCAGCGCTCCGTAGGCGATGGAGGCGATCTGCAGTCCCACTTCCACCACTCGACCCACTTTGTGAAGCGCGATTACCGCCAGCCCGAACAACACCAGAGCCCAGGCCAGCGTGGCCAGCCGCGAGAGCCGCATTTTTGTTTTTTCATCTGCCTGTGGGCGCAGTCGAGCGTAAAAATCCATAATCGCGCTCGAGGATAAGGAATTCAAGGCGGCGCTGAGGTTCGACATCGCCGCCGCCAGGATCGCCGCAATCAGCAGGCCGGAGATTCCATGCGGCATTCGGGTGACAATGAATGTGGGATAGATTCGGTCCGGCGTCCCGAACATTTTTGACGGCACGCGGTAATAAGCCCACAACATGATGCCAACGACCAGAAACAGCGCAAACTGAAACAGAACCGCGACGCCACTTGAAAGCAGCGCCGTCACCGATTGTTTCTGCCCGCGCGCCGCCAGCAGGCGTTGGACAATGAGCTGATCGGTTCCATGGCTGGCTGTGGTCAGGAACGTCCCGCCAATCATTCCCGCCCAGAACGTGTAAGGAATCCAAACGCTGGCGCGAAAGTCAAACAGCTGCAGTTTGCCCGCGCCAGCCGCCGCCGCATGAATCGCGCTCCATCCGCCGGGCACGAGATGCATTATAGTGAGCAGTCCCACCAGTGTTCCGCTGACGTAGATCGCGATTTGCACGACATCGGTCCAGATTACGGCTGCCAATCCGCCCTCGAAGGTATAGATCACCGTCAACGCAGTGATAATGGCGATCGATGCCACCTCGCCGGTGCCCAACGCAATCGACACCACAATGGACACTGCATAGACGCGCACGCCTTCCGCCGCCGCCCGGGTCAGCAGAAATAGACCCGCAGTCAAGGAGCGCAGGCCGCGTCCGAAACGGCGTTCGATCAGTTCATAGGCGGTGTAGAGATCGCCGCGAAAGTAATGCGGCAGCAACAGGAAACTGATGACCACACGTCCCACCACGTATCCCATCACGACTTGCAAGAACGTGAGGTTGGTGTCGTAGGCTAAACCGGGAATGCTGATGATCGTGAGCGTGCTGGTTTCTGCCGCAACAATCGACAGCGCAATTGCCCACCAGGGGATATCGCGTCCCGCCAGAAAGTAGTCGCGCAGCGTCCGCTGTTTCTTGCGAAAGCGGAGGCCAAATAGCGTGATTCCGGCCAGGTAGAGCGCGATGATCGCGAAATCGAGACGACTCAGGCCCATGATTCCGTTTTGCTCAAAGAACTTTCAATTATCATAGGACCGCCTGATTTCGGCGAGTGAGACTTTGTAGTCCCTCACGCCTAAGCCTGAAGAACCGGCGCCTGACACGGCAGGCCGCAACTGCATTGTGTTAAAAATAATTCGTGCCCTACTACCTCGGCATCGACGGAGGCGGTACTAAAACCACCTGCGCGGTCGGCGACGAATCGCAACTACTCGCCATGGCGACCGCAGGCGCAAGCAACATCGTGCGCGTCGGACAATCGCAAGCCCGGCAATCCCTGCAGCAGTCCGTGCGCCAGGCTTGTGCCGCCGCCGGCATCACGCCTGCACAAGTTTCGCATACTTGCCTAGGAGGTTCCGGCGCGGGCCGCCCTGAGTTGGCCGCAATCGTGCGCGGCTTGCTGGCCGAGGTTCTGCCGACGCCCATTGAGGTCGTCGGCGATATGCAGATCGCCCTCGAAGCCGCATTCGACAAAGGCCCGGGCGTCATCGTGATTGCGGGTACGGGATCGATCGCCTACGGCCGCGACCGGCACGGAGCGACGGCCCGTGCCGGAGGCTGGGGATTCGCCATCGGCGACGAGGGCTCCGCCCACTGGATTGGGCGCGCCGCTGTGAGCGCCGTGCTGCGTGCCAGCGATCGCACTGGCGAGAGTTCCGAAACCCGCACTCCATCCTCATTCGGCGCGGCTCTTCTCAAAGCTTGGGGAGTGAATTCCCTTGCCGATCTTGCCCGGGCTGCGAACTCGATTCCTCCTCCCGACTTCGCAGCTCTGTTCCCCGCCGTTACCGCCAGTTCAGGGGACTTGGTCACGCAGGTTCTCACCAACGCGGGCAGGGAACTGGCCCAGGTGGCGGCGATCGTAATCCACCGCCTCTTCGCCAAGGCCAACGCCGCTTGCGTCCCGGTGGGTATGACCGGAGGCGTCTTTCGTCATGCACCGCTCGTGCGCCAGGTTTTTTACAATGAGCTTCGCACACTCGAGCCGGGCTCAGAAGTGAATCCGCAGGTTGTCGAGCCTGTCGAAGGAGCGCTTCGCATGGCGCGAAGAGGGCGGTAATGTAGGCGGACATACCGCTTTTGATTTGAGGGTTTGAAGTAGATCGTGATTCTTTTCTTCCGACTCAACCCGCAAGTATGAATGCGGAAACACAGACATTCGATCGAGTCATCCATGGCGGAGCCGTCCTCCGGACAAGCATCCCTAAACCTCGAAGCAGTCCGTAACCTCACCGCCGATCTAGCTCTCGCTGCCTTGAAGGATCGAAACCTGTCCTCCGAGGCCATCGAGCAAATCAGCCGGAACACCGCGGTGATGAAGTCGCGCAAGGTTCGTCTTGCCATTGCGGCCCATGCTCGCGCTCCACGCCGCATTGCGCTGCGGCTGATCCGCGAACTCTACACCTTCGACCTGATGCAATTTTCGCGGTTCCCCGCAGTCGCAGCCGACCTCCAGCGCGTCGCCGATGAATTATTACTGACGCGCCTTGCCTCGGTTACGCTGGGGGAGCGCATTTCGCTCGCGCGCCGCTCCTCCGGCAGGGTTGCTGCCGCGCTGCTGCTCGATCGCGAATCGCGGGTCTGGCAAACGGCCTTGGAGAATCCGCGCCTCGCTGAAAATAGCGTGGTGAAAACACTGCTGCGGCCGAGCACGACGCCGGCATTTGTCAAAGCTGTGTGCCATCACCCCAGATGGTCGGTGCGGCCTGAAATCCGCATGGCCCTGTTGCGCAACGAATATACGCCCCTCGCGCGGGCACTCGAATTCGCCCCTTATCTGCCGCCTGCCCAACTGCGCGACATACTGCATACTTCTCGATTGCCGGAGAAAATAAAGACCTACTTGCAAAAAGATTTGTCGAGTAAAGGAAACTCCGGAAAGAGTCGCAGTTAGCACTGGGCAATTAGCACTTGATCTTCGAGGTCGCTAGCCAAGCTGAGGGACAGAGAGCTGAGAACTGCCTCATCCTCATCGCCCTCCGCCAATCTGCAGAATCGTTCCTGTTGCGTACGAAGCCGCAGACGACAACAGCCACAGCACTCCCTCGGCGATTTCGCGCGGCTCGCCGGCCCTGCCCATCGGGATGGTTCCCAGCAGGCGTTGCAGCCGGTTCGGATCGCCGTTTGCGGCATGCAGACCTGTGTCGACCAACCCCGGTGCTACAGCGCTTACTCGTATTCCTTCCCTCGCCACTTCCCGTGCCAGCCCGATCGTAAAGCTGTCGATCGCTCCCTTCGACGCCGCATAATGCACCCACTCCCCCGGCGATCCCGTGTGCGCGGCGCGCGAAGAAATGTTGACGATGGCGCCGCCGCTTCCGCCGCGCCGCGTCGACATCCTCCGCACCGCCTCGCGCGCGCACAGAATTGTCCCGGTCACATTGACCGCAAAAACCTTGGCGATGGCCGCGCTCGACACCTCTTCCACCCGCGCGAAGCCGCCAGTGACTGCGGCATTGTTCACCAGCGCCTTGATCGGACCCAACTCCCGCTCCGCCGTTTGAAACATCCGAATGATTTGCTCTTCCTGGGAGATGTCGGCCTGAATCGCGATGGCGTGCCCGCCCCGGAACACAATTTTCTCCACGACTTTCGCCGCCTCGGCCTCGCCAGCGGCAAAGTTGACCGCAACCGCGTAGCCGCGGTCTGCCGCGAGCGTCGCCACCGCCGCGCCAATCCCGCGACTGGCGCCGGTAACGATAAGCGTTCCCAACTGTTCTTGCTGGTTCATCGATTTCAGAGCGAAGATTTCACCGCCAAAAACCTTGCATTCGAGAAGCTCCGCTCTCTTCGCCGCCCTTAAGAACGAAAAATTAGCCTTCGCCCAAGCATCGCTTCGCGCTCAAGCAGCCGCTCTCGCCAGACCACTGTAACAAGACTTGCCTTTTTCCGGCGGCGACCGCACGTTGGTAATCTGCCGCGGCCGAATCGGCGCACCTAGAATGGTAGTCGACCGAGCATGCTCGCATCTATCCAATCGATTCTCGACGAGCGTTGGAAGCCGATCTCCCGCCCCGCGCTGGTGGGCTGGCTGATTTTTTATGTCGGGTTCCTGGCCTATGCTTTTTCATCTCACGGCGGATTTCTCTTCATTGACAACGCCAATCTCGTCGTTCACGAGGGCGGCCATAATCTGTTTAGCTGGTTCGGTCACACGATCATGCTGTGGGGGGGTACGCTGCTGCAATGGCTTGTACCTTTTCTCTTGGCCGTTTATTTTTTCACTGAACGCCAGACCGCCGGCTTCGCCTTTTGTTTCTTTTTCTTTTTCGAGAACTGGCTCTATACCGCAACCTACATGGCTGACGCCCGCGCCCAGGTGCTGCCCCTGGTCACGACCGGCGATGCGGACTTCGTGGAACACGACTTCTACGCCATCTTCTCGAGCCTCGGTGTTCTGAACCACGATACGCAGATCGCGGCCGTGGTCCGAACCCTGGGCTGGTGTGGGATGCTGGCCTGTGTCGCTTGGCTGGCAATTCAAGCGCTAAGAAAACAGGAGAACTGAAATCGCGTTCCACAATGGTTGATTCACAATCAGCCGTCCTCCATCATCCTTCACAATCATCGCCCGGGGGGGCAAAAGACTCCCAGCTAAGTCGCTTATATCCCCCTGAAGGACGGGGTTTTACGCTCCACCGGATAAATCATCCATCCTCGTCACCCAGCAATGCCTTCCTGCGGCGGAGTCGAATGGGCGCGAAAAATTCAAGGGAAGGCTGCATGAAAACATTCCTGCTGGAGCTGGCCATTGCTTTTCTTGTTGCAACGATTGTGCTGCCCATCATTCGACCGGCTGTTTCCGCTTCCCCGAAAGCCAGCGCGGAGACGCTGAAACAACCAGAAACCGAATTCATGAAAGTCGCAGCCGACAAAGGCTCTCAAGGATACATGTCTTACGATGCGGAGGAATCGGTCGAAGTCCCCAACGGCGGCCCCATGATTCAAGGCAAAACAAATATCGCCAAGGGCGTGAGTTTCCTCGACGATAACAATAATCGCCTCATCTGGACTCCGGTTGCGGCGGACATTTCCTCCTGGGGCGATCTCGCGTATTCCTAGGGCAACCTGGCGAAGCTCAGCATGACTGTGTATCTGAACACCAAGACAGAGCGGCTGAGCTTGATGAGCTACAGCTTTAAGGACGATACCTTTCAGTTCACCTTCCCCCGTCCGAAGCAGGTTCAGCCGGACGAAAAAATCAGCGTGGAATTCGTCCATCCGAAAATTGACGTCATCGGGCCGCGGCGGATACTTCAGCCGTTCAGCCTGAATAAAATGCTGGTGAATGGAGAGCCTGCCTTCTGACGATGCACGCTCGGGATCTGCGGCTACTGCGTGCCGGACAGAAGCAGCTATTTCTGAAAGTGATTTCGGATCGCTTCCGCTTGCGTACGGGTTACGACCGCCGACAAAGCCGCCGAATCGGCCTGTCTGACCGCTTGCACGCTGCCAAAGTGTTCCAACAGTCTTCGCGTTGTGCTCGCGCCTACGCCAGGAATTTCCAGCAATTCGGTGGAGCGGTCGCGCATCTGACGACGCTTGCGATGGAAGGTTACAGCAAAGCGGTGAGCCTCATCGCGGATGAGTTGAATCAGGTGAAGTACCGGCGAGTGATGATCGAGCGCAATCGGATCTTTTTCCTGCCCGTAAACGTAGAGAATCTCTTCGCGCTTGGCGATGGCAGCTAGCGGTTGATTAATGATCTCCAGCGCATCCAGCGCTTCTGCGGCAGCGTGCAGTTGCCCGAGGCCACCATCGATCAGCACCAGGCTGGGCATGGGTTTGTTTTCGTCTTGCAAACGTTTGTAGCGCCGCGTGACCACCTCGCGCATGGAAGCGAAATCGTCCACCCCTTCGACGGTGCGAATGATGAACTTGCGATAGTCCGACTTCTTCATTTTCCCGTCTTCCCATACCACCATCGATGCCACCGTCTCCGCGCCCTGAATGTGTGAGATGTCGAAACACTCGACCCGCTTCGGCAGTTCGGGCAGGCTGAGCGCCTCTTGCAACTCTTCCTGGATTTTCTGCGCGTTGGGTTTGAGCACGCGAAAACGCTGGTCGTAGGATTGCTTTGCGTTGTTGCCGGCCAGATCGATGAGCGAGCGCTTGTCCCCGCGTTGCGGCACCAGAATATGCACCCGCGTGGCGCGAGCGCCCTGGCCCGCGTGTTGCTCTGAAAGGAAGTCTTCCAGCGCTTCGCGGTCCTCAAAATCGACAGGAACGTAAAGGTTGCGGGGCACGTAGGGCTGGCCGATGTAGAGCTGCTTCAGCAGCGCGGAAAAGAATTCACCGGGTAAGAATGAAGCGTCGGGGCGTTCCCCATCCTGTGGGGACAGCCGCCCCCGGTTGTCCGGGCCGAGCGCAGCTCGGCTGGATTCCTCTCCGTCGCCATCTGCACTGCTGGCCAAATGCGCTGGCGACCTGGGCCCGTCCGGACAGTGGGGGGCGGCGGCGGTCCCTACATGGTCTGTGGTCTTCAAACCGTCTGAGGGGTCGACTACATCCGCGGCGAACTCCGGCAAGTCTTCCCAGAAGAATTCGCGGCGGTCGACCATTTTCCCGCCCCGCATGTGGAACAGATTGACTGCCAGCATGCCATGTTCGTAGTGATAGCCGAAGACGTCGGCATCGTCGCCTTCGGCGGCGGCGATGCGTTGGCGCTCCTGCAACTGTTCCACCGTGGAGATAAGATCGCGATACCTCGCGGCGCGCTCGTACTCCTCGGCGGCGGCGGCTTGTTCCATGCGGGAATGCAGCGAACGGCTTAAGTCGGTGGGCCGACCTTCGAGAAACAGCTTCACGTCACGCACTGCTTCCTGGTAGGCGTCCCGCGTGGTCAGTTCCTGCACGCACGGGCCCAGGCAACGTCGGATGTAGTACTGCAGGCAGGGCCGAGGGTGGAAGCGCGTGAGATCAACTTTGCACGAAGGAATTAGAAAATTGCGATGGATCAGGTCGACGATTCGGTAGGCCAGATTGGCAGGGAAGTACGGCCCGTAATAAGCGCTGCCATCTTTGCGCAAACGCCGAGTCACGTAGACGCGCGGCCAGCGCTCGCCCAGCGTGAGCTTCACGTAAGGGTAAGTCTTGTCGTCGCGCAGCAGGATGTTGAATCGCGGTTTGCGCTGCTTGATCAGATTATTTTCTAGTGCCAGCGCCTCCTTGTTGTTCGCGACCACGATGTAGTCGACATCGACGGCCTCGCGTATCAGGGTTCCGGTCTTGGCGTCTTCCCAGCGGGCTTCGTGGAAGTAGCTGGCCACGCGGCTGCGAAGATTCTTTGCCTTGCCGACATAGATAACGTCGCCCTCTGCGTTTTTGTAGAGATAGACGCCGGGCTCGGTGGGTATGGTGCGAATCTTGGCCTGCAAGTCCATGGCGCGCGAGTCTATTCTCTATTCTATTGGATGGGAAATACGACCGTTGTGTTACAAAAAGGCTGATGAGTCTCTCTTGCGTGGCCCGAAAATTGTTCTCGCGAAATCTACGGATGGCCGCCTTTTTTCTGAGCATTCTCTTAAGCCCACTCTTACGGCGAGCTTTGGCGCAGAGCATTCCCCAAGTGCCCTCGGACCAATCCAATCCTCCGCAAGTGACGAAGTCTCCCCAGGGCCAGCAGGACGAGGCCGCGCGGGCTGCGGCCCGCGCCCGCGCCCGCCATTTCGACCGCGTACTGATCATCGTCCTAGAAAATGTGGACTACGAGGTAGCAAGCAAGGTCAAGAATCTGGCCGATTTGGCGGAACAGGGAGCCAGCTTTTCCAACTTCCACGCTTTGTTTCATCCCTCATATCCCAACTACCTGGCCATGGTTGCGGGAACGGATTTCGATGTCCATCGCCACGGACGTCTTCTTGGAGACAACCAGGTGAATCTTCCCAACGACGCCGCGCACCAATCGATCGCCGATCGCTTGATCGCTGCCGGCCTCGACTTCAAGCAATACGCGGAGGAACTTCCGAACGAGACTTGCCCATGGAACTTCTCGTCGCAGCACGTCGCCAACAATAGAGGCAATTACGCGCGGAAACACGTGCCGTTCCTAAGCTTTCGTGAAGTGCAGGAAAAGTGGTGCGATCGCGTGATTCGCGTGGACTCCAGCAAATCCGATAATTTTTTTGTGCAGGACGCGAAAAAAGGATTGGTTGCCTATTCGTTTTACTCTCCCAATATGAACCACGACGGGCACGACACCAGCGCCCAGTTCACGGGTACATGGGTGAAGAAATTTCTCGATGACACCTTCCCCGAAAAGCTGCGGCAGGGAACGCTGGTGGTTGTCACCTTCGACGAATCGGGTGGGAATTCCGACAATCGCATCTACACGTTGTTCCTTGGCGACATGGTGAAACCGGCAAGCCAGCAGGATCCCAAAGCGCTCAGCAAGTTTTACGACCATTACAGCGTGCTGCGGACCATTGAAGACAATTTTGGGCTGGAACCCTTGACCGCGAACGATCGTAACGCCTCGCCCATTACGGATATTTGGAAATGATCAGAACCGCACAGCGTCCAGGCATACCGTTGTCACCGTTGTCGAGAACGATTTCCGAGCCTATTCGGCGCAACCAAAGGGAAGCGATTCCCGGGCTCTGTCCTCCGCAGCGAGGCGAATGGGATCGGCGCCTCTTACGAACCTGAGCTTAACCATATAAAATTTCCACTCCGTGTGTGGGCTTTGCGTTCCGCGGCCTGCTGGCGGGAAAAGGGCTTGGCTATTATTCTTTCGCAAGCCATTGAAAATGTATATACTTACAGCGAATCTTCGGGGTGCGGAAAACTGGCACGTCCCGTGCAGAAGTACGCGTGGGAGTTGTAAGCAACGAGCCGTAGACCCAGGGCATCAAATTGGCTAATTTGCGCGCGGGATAATCCAGGCGCGCTAAACAAGATTGAACAAGGAGTCTCACCCTATGAACCGCACTTCGTTAGTAATTTGTCTAGCAGCCAGCATGGTAGCCACCGTGGGCTGCGCCAGCAAGAACTATGTAAAACAGCAGACCACCCCGCTGATCAACAAAACCAACGAACTCGATGATCTGGCCGCCAAAAATTCAAAGGATATCAAGGATGTTGACGCACGCGCTCAATCCGGCATTCAGGCCGTGAATACGAAGACCGCCGAAGTCGAGCAGAAGGCTCAGGCTGCCGGACAGACTGCGACCTCAGCCCAGCAGATGGCGGACGCCGCGAGCAGCCGTGTAGGCGTACTGACCAACACCGTCGCCAATCTTGACAACTATCATGCAGTTGCCGAGACCTCGGTCCATTTCGGCTTCAACCGAGATAACCTGACGCCGAAGGGTGAGCAAACGCTCGACCAGCTGGCGGCGCAAATCTCCGCCACCAAAGGCTACATCATTGCCCTTGAAGGGGGAACCGATTCGGTGGGTTCGGCCGATTACAACTATGACCTGAGCCAGCGCCGTGCCAACTCCGTGATCCAATACCTGGCCACGAAATATAACGTACCTGCGCACAAGATCTACGTGATTGGCCTCGGCAAAGATAAACCGGTGGAGTCGAACAAAACCTCCAGCGGCCGCGCCGATAACCGCCGCGTCGATGTGCGCTTGATGACGAATACCGTGGGTGACAGCACTCAGCCGGCATCGACGCCGACCACCGGTCAGAACAATCCATCGTCAATGTAGGGACAGATATAGATAGGGACAACGTAGAGAAGAGAGAAAGAAAGACAGGAACTAGCAAAAAGTTTACCCTCCTCCCCGGAGGACTTCGCCAACCAGGCCGCTCAATGCCCCCCCTGAGCGGCCTGTTTTTTTGTGATTTTGACTCTTGGCCGTTGTCTCCTGGCTCAGTAGGATTGCGTACATGCCTTGCACAGCGTTCTCCCGCCGATCTTTTCTTGCTATGTCAGCGATATTGCCGTGGGCTTTTAAAAGCGCCGCGGCCGCGTCCTCCATTCCCGTTGGACTCGAGCTTTATTCGGTCCGCGACGCACTCAAACAGGATCCTGAAGGCACCGTGCGGACGGTCGCTCAGATGGGGTATGAGGCGGTTGAGTTTTACGCCCCGTACTTCGAATGGAGCGACACCCAGGCCAAACAGATGCGTAAGTTGCTGGATGACTTAGGCGTCCGCTGCTACTCTACGCACAACAATGCGGATTACTTCAGCCCGAAGAACATCCACCGCGCTCGCGATCTGAACCTGATGCTCGGCTGTAAGTACGTTGTCCTGGCCTGGAGTGATCCGAAATCAGGGCCCGATGGCTGGAAGGCGATTGCCGAGCTGCTGAACTCAGCGGCTGAGACTCTGGAGCCCTCCGGCCTGAAGTCGGGATACCACAACCATCAGGCTGAGTTCACCGGCGCAGTGGGGCAGCGTCCGATCGACATGCTGGCCAAGAATACGAGGAGTAGTGTGATGTTGCAGTTGGATGTGGGAACTTGCGTGGAGGCCGGCTCCGACCCGGTGGCATGGATTCGGGCCAACCCGGGGCGCATTCGGTCCATCCATTGTAAAGACTGGTCTCCTGACGCGGGTCAGGGCTACAAGGTTTTATTCGGGGAAGGCGTTGCCGACTGGAAGGGCATCTTCCAGGCCGCTGAGAGCGTGGGCGGCGTCGAGTACTACCTGATCGAACAAGAGGGCAGCCGGTTTTCCGAGTTTGAGACCGCGCGCAAGTGCCTGCAGGCATTCCGCGCGACCCGCGGAGAGCGGTAAAATAAGGTTTATGCGCATTTTGCTTTTTGTCTGCTTGCTGGTGTGCAGTGCGGCAGTGGGGGCGCAGAACTCCAGACCGTCGGATCCCGCCTCACCTCCTGCTCCCTCGAATTCGCAGGCGCCGGTATCCCCGTCGTCCAAACTCCCCACCGCGCAAACGCCGAATCTGGAGCCCCCGCGGTCCGATAGCGTGAACGCCGGTGCTCTGGGCGAGGGCGAGAGTTCGAGCAAGAACACGCTAATTGACTTAAGTCCCCCGGCGGACGACGCCAAAGTTCATCCGCAGAGTTCCGAGATATTGAAGGACGCCGAACCCGCTTCCGGCAACGGAGAGGTGAATGAGTTTCACCCTTGGAATCCACACAAGGCGGCAAAAGATGTCGAGGTGGGAGACTTCTATTTCAAACGCAAAAACTATCGTGCCGCCGAGGATCGTTACCGCGAGGCGCTGCTTTACAAAGACAACGACGCGATGGCCACCTTCCGTCTGGCGATTTGCCTGGAGAAAATGGATCAACCGGACCAGGCACTCAAAGAATTTGAAAGCTACGTAAAGATTCTGCCGCACGGGCCGCAAGCCGAAGATGCCCGCAAGGCGATCGAGCGGTTGAAGGGCTCAGCCGCCAGCACAAAGGCCGCCCAGTAAAATACTGGAACCCCCATCAACGGTTACCGCCATTGTGCCTGCGCTAACTCGCAGGCGGGAAATCCTTCACCGGGTCGGTTTCCTGACTTTAGACTTTCCTTTCGCGCTGCGCTCGTCGCCAGTTCCCGCGCTACTCTTCTTACCCTCGCCCAGAATCAGAGTGGAAGGCCATTTGGGGCCCGAATAAGGGCGTCCCTTCGCTCGCGCCGCCGAGTCCAGGATCCAGTCGAAAGCGTCTAGGCAGGCGTATACGGTTTGGGTTCGCAGCGCACCCTCGAAACTGCCGCGGATAATGAGCATGGCGGTGCCATGCATCAGCGACCACACGGCCAGCATGAGACGCGTATGTTCTCGTGGAATTCCTCCCAAACGCTGGGCCATGCGCTCGCGCATGAGATTGAACGAGGGCCAGGTTTCGTGCAGGGATGGCGGTTTGCCCACTCCATCGAAAAGCACCTCATAGGCGTGACTGTTTTCGAGGGCAAATTGGAGGTGGCACTGGAAGGCCTCGCGAAGTGTACGCGTCTGGCTCAGCGCGGCAAACAGCTGGCTCCGTGTCTGGATGCGCAGGGCGCGGAGAATGTCGTCGCGGTCGTGGTAACGCTCGTATACCGTGGGTGTGGTGGTGCCGGCCGCTTTGGCGACAGCCCGCATGGTGAGCGCTTTTTCGCCTCCCCGCGCCCACAGCCGCGAGGCGGCGCCGAGAATTCGCTGTTCCACATCAGGATCGGGATGCCTTGGCACATCGCCTCCAATCGACCGTGTGCTGATTGCTTGCACTGCGTATAACTAACGCCGTATACTATACGAACAAGAATACGAACGGATGACTTCGCAGGGTGGTCCGGCTGCAACCGAGAAAGTGGCAGTCCTCCCCATACGGTTCCCGGGACCCTCTGCGTTAACCCCCCAAATAGTGAGGAGTTGGAGATGGCACCAGGAGCTGGTAAACCGATTGATGTCGCCCGCCTGAAAGCTGACCTTGCCGCTGTTGGTGTGGAATTGTTAAGCGCGCATTGCGCCACCGACCGTGTTCGTCTCCTGTATTCTCCGCAGGACATTGTGACCTTCGGGGAGCGGCACTGCCTGCAGCGAGCGATTGCCTCCGCCGAGGCAGTCTGCCGCTTTTTTTCCCAAATCGAGGCCCACATCAACCGCCAGGAAGACGTCAATCCATAAGTCGATTCCCGCCCTACACATCTCTTGTTCAACGCGGCGTTAAGGCCGTTGACCTACTTCTCCACCCGGATGAATTCGCCGCTGGAGGCGTTGACCATCACCCTCAGCTTTGCTCCCTCACGGCTGGAGCCATAGATGACGTGCCAGATCAACTCGTTCGTATTGTGGTTCCAATCGCAAACGTAGATGACCGGCGTGTCGGGTGCCTTCTCCAGAACTTTGTCGCCGCCATGTTTCTGGGCCGTGTCGAAAGCCTGATCGGAATCGATCTTGAGGAAGGCGATGTCAAACACCTGGGTGGAGGAGTTTGACGGGCTATAACTGTCTTCGATTCCCGGATTCACGCCGCGGGCCGGTGCGCCATCAGCCGCGCTGGCTGACCAGGTGTATGACTTTACCGAGCGTTGGCTTGCCGAAGCGAAGCTTCCACGCCAGACCGCCCACTTGCCATCATGGCCGTTGCCGTCGCTGGTCGCCGTAGACTCCAGCCGGTAGGGCTGCGCATCCTGCTTCCAGCCGCGCGCCGCGATATATACCTTCTGGAACGCGGAACGCCCGGTAATGAGCTCGGGACCCGGAGGTTTGGCCGGCTCGGCTGGCTGGGTGGGTTCCGAGGTGCACGCAGTAAATACCGCCAGCAACATGAGCACCAGCGCGGCACACGCATACTTGTATAAGGTCCCCCGACCGTCGCATCCCGCGCCTGGAATTGAATACGGACTTCGTGGATTCGGCTTCGTTGGGAACGCCATTCCCGACACTTCCGCAGAGTTCGCAGTGAACTCGGTATGGGCGACGCTGGCCGTCTTCATGATTCCTTCCTGTGATACCCTTGCTGGGTTTTGTGGTCGCGCAACATTCTAACCGAAAGAGCCAAAAAGGTAAGTGGCGCTCCTGGACCCTCATCCGCTGAGATTGCAAAACCAGATCATTCGGGCGGTCGCCGGGCTGTCCGCCGAGCCGCTAACTCGGCGTCCGCCCGGAAACTGGTGTGCCGGCGAGATCGGGGAGCATTTGTATTCGACTCACACGGGAACGGTGAAGGGATTTGCACGCGTGACCGCAGCCGGCAAGCGGCTGGCTACAAATCAAACTTGGAGGCAACGCGGACGGAGGCTGATGATCGTGGCTTTCGGATACATGCCCTCAGGCCGAGAAGCTCCTCCGGTAGCGCGTCCGCGCGGATTGCTGGCAGAGAAAGTGCTGGGCGAAATTGGGCCGAAAATCGCCGAGATGGATTTGGTCCTTGCGCCTTGCGAAGAAGAGCCGGGACGCGCCGCAGACTGCTGGACCATCCTATCCTCGGACCTCTTAGGGCGGCACAATGGAGAAAGCTTCATCTCGTGTACGGCCTGCATCCTGTCAAACAGATTCGACGGATGCGAGAGGCGACGATCGAAAAGTAGCGACTCCGAAACCAATCGAGCGCCGGAAAATAACTCCGGCGCTCCGGTTCTTGTGGTTTGCTGCTTTTACTGCTGGCTGGGCGGGTTTGTCTGGACCGGCTCGCTCGCTTCGGTGGCGGAGGCTCGTACGCCAGCTTTGCGCGCTTCTTCCTGCTGATCGTCGAGCTTCTGCTTGGCATCGTCCAAAGCTTTCTGCTTGTCGGCGATCTGCTGCTTATATTGGGCGTCCTGCTTATCCCAGTCGCCGGAGTTGCGCAATCGGTTGCCCGCATCGGCGTACATGGCTGCGGCGCGAAGCTGATATTCGCGCTGCAACACGTCGAGTTCGCGCCCCAATAAATCAATCTGGTCTTTCTGCGCCGCAAGCTTGTCGTTCCATTGCTTGGCTGCCGCTGCCTTGGCCGCTTCGTCCTCTTCAGCCGCCTTGGCGGTGCCGGTCGCTGGAGGCTTTCCTTCTGTGCCAGCCTTGGCTTCGCCCGCCGCCGGAGGCGCAGTCTCTGACCTCGCCTTAGCGTCGGCGGAATCGTCGCCGGGTGCCGGTGTCTGGCCTACAACCGAGAGCTTATCTTCCTTTGGCAGATTGTCGTTGTCGAAAACCTTCGGCGTGGCCTTGGTTCCTGGGTCCTTCCGTATTTGCCGGGCATAGTCGCCCAGTGACGAACCGGCGGACGAGGTTGGCGAGGTTGATGGAGCCTGATTCTGGGCGCCTGCCGGAGCACCGGCAAAGGCGAGAAACAGGACGAGTCCAACTCCACTGCATGCGATAGGTTTCATAACTCCTCTTTTTCCCTTACTCTCAATTCAGTATTCTGTCCCCCCCAGCGCGTAACGAACGCGCGCCAGCTGGGAGCGTTCCTGCCAACTCAGAACATGCTTCATTCAATGCGTGGAACTGCCAAGCGCCGCAGCGTTCGCGGCGCGTTTTCTGCTTAGAAACCCTCCAATGCTGTGATCCAGTTGCGCGGCCTCGTGCGCAATGTCGGTCGCGAGCTGCATGGCCAGTTCCGGATCGCGGCTATTGGCCAGTTGCTGTGCGTATCCGGAAATCGTGGTCAGGGAGTTGCGCAGTTGCAGCGCCATCTCGGCCGAGATTTCACCCTGCAATTCCTGCTGGCGCCAGATCTCTTCCACTTCGGTGCGGTCATTGATCAGGCAGGCGACGCCGAGCAGGCTGCCATCCACGGCCGGCACGGCGGAAACGGTGACGGCGATAAAGCGCTTCCCGCCCGCGGGTGTCTCGTATTCGGCTTCAACCTCCCGCCGCTTGCTACCTTCGTGCAACACGCCGCTGATCTCGTCCGCCAGAAGAACGGCTTCGGTTTCGTTCCCTCTCTCATCCCCCACGACGATGGACGCTGCCGATTTGGCAGAACGGACGGCCGCGCCGCGAAAAATGTCTTGTGCTCCCATACCGGTGGTGGAAGCGAAACCCAGGATCGCCTTCGCCGCGGAATTCGAAGTCTTCACCAGTCCGTTTGGTCCGAACACCAGCACCCCACAGGAGAGATTGGAAAGCACCGTCTGGCTGAAATTGTCGCTGGTTCGGGCGCGATGCTGCTCGGCTTGCGATTGCACCTGCAGTTCATGCTTCTGCTGCTTGAGTTGCTGAATCACCGTGTTGTACAGGTGGAGAGGCAGAGTTTCTAGCGAGCTGGCCTTTGCCGCAAGATCGCTCTCTTCGGCAATGTTCTTTCGCAGCAGGCGGATGAAGAGCAAGCCCAACAAAAAGGCACAGGCCGCGCAGACCAGTACTACGATCGCCCGCAGCAGCACGGGGTTGGCCAGTATTCTCACCAGAGCCTCCCATACCAGCGCAAGAATCGGTTGCCGAAGAAAAATGCAATGAGAGCCATGCTTCCCAGGAAAACTCCAAAGGGCATCTGGTAATGGCGATACACCACTTGCGCGGATTGCCAGCCGCGCCGCCGTGCGGCCTGCGCATTCGCCAGCGGTTTCATGAAGCGATGCGTGCGCTTCAGCCAGACCACAAATACTGTCGTCAATCCGAAGAACGATCCCGCCAGCGAAGCGGTGAAAATAGTAAACATGGTCAGCTTCACTCCCAGGAAGGCGCCCACCATTGCCATCAGCTTGACATCGCCAAACCCCATACCCTCGGCACCGCGCCAGCGCAGGTAGATTGCGCCCGCGCCGTAGATGAATGACGCTCCCAGAGCCGCGCCCAGCAGGGAATCGAGTAGAGATAAAAGCCGCACTGAAACCTCGCTGCTGAAGGGCAGATTCACCACTCCAGGCAGGAATTGAGACGCCAGATCATTCACCGGAACCAGCGCGCTAAAGATCAGACCCAGGGCGAGTCCGGGCAACGTCATCTTATCCGGTAGCAACTTAGTTTCGGCATCCGTGAAAATCAGTCCCAGCAGTAGAAAAGCGAACGTGCAGTATTTCAGCGTGGAGAGCGTCAGCCCGAAATACCAGTAGCAGGCAACAAACAGCAGGCCGGTCAGCCCCTCGATCATCCAATAGCGCGGCGAAATCTTTTCCTTACAGTGCCGGCATCGCCCGCCCAGGATCAGCCAGCTCAAGACCGGAAGGTTGTCGTAGAAGGCGATTGACTGCTTGCACTGGGGGCACGCCGAACGCGGCCTCACCACCGACAGTCCCCGTGGCAGCCGATAGATACACACGTTCAGAAAGCTGCCGAAGGCCAGCCCGAAGAGAAAAATCGCCGATGCCAATACAGGATCCACGGGGTTTCTTTGATTTGCTCGATCGCCAGGAAGTCACTCGCGCCTTCCGCGCAAGCCTGTCCTGCAAGAACGCTGGAATGCCCTGTTCTTGATTTGGATTATAAGTCGATCATCCGAGGGGGACTAAGGTACTGAAGTCACTGGCCCAACGGCCAAGGGGGCGGTGAGACGCTGGCCATGGGCATCCCGTCTGAGGGGGAATAAGCGTTGGGGGTCCAATGCTACTGCGGCATCGCTTTCACGGGAAAACGAAGCGCAATAATTCTCCCCCCAGGGCCAGAGCGGAAGGCTCGTGAATGGGATACTTTCCCTGCCACAGTCTCCAGCTTTGAGGAACCAAGCGGGTTTGTGCTGCCGGGACTTCCACCCAGCCCTGCGCCGTTTCCTCGCGCAAAAAGACGGAAAAGGCCGAGGCCGCAGACGCTTTGGCATGCAATGCTTCCGACTTCCACTCAAACAGACTCGCCGCCAGCTTCTCCGTCAAAGATTCGCACGGATCTAGACACAGAATCCATCCCGCGCGCACGAATCGACGATAGTCTTGCGACGAGAAGCCGGAGGCGGCATTCACCACGCTTGCGCCATATTCGCGAGCGACGCGCGCCGTGGCATCGCGCGAGCCGTGGTCAACGATCAAAATGTCGTCACAGGCGTAGAGAGTCTCGAGGGCGCGGCCCAGCCGCAGAGCGTCGTTTTCCGTGTGCAATATCGCCGTAATTGAAGCCATGAGAGGATCGGTTGCCAACTGTACATGGGGGCCCGCGCCG
>Ga0182015_10001910_pt1 | contig 26441 bp, 25 predicted proteins | sample 712P3MmetaG_FD_120478 | JGI IMG/M metagenome (GOLD analysis project Ga0182015, IMG submission 120478) | Permafrost microbial communities from Stordalen Mire, Sweden - 712P3M metaG | ecosystem: Environmental > Terrestrial > Soil > Wetlands > Permafrost | place: Sweden: Stordalen | collected...
ACCGGCTCAACAACCTCGGCTTCTTCGAAAAGGTCGACGTGACGTCGAACCCCGGACCCGATCCGAAGAAACCGGCGTACGTCACGTTGAAATGGACCGTGAAGGAACAGCGCACGGGTACGGCCCAAATCGGCGCCGGCTATTCGGGCGGTCTGACCGGCACCGGCCTCACCGGTAACGTTTCATACTCGCAGAACAACATCAACGGAACCGGCAACGGCGCGTCGATCCGATTCGAGAAGGGCACGCAAATCGGCGATGCTCAGCTCTCGTTCACGGTGCCGTATCTGGGCAACACCGAAAAGTCCAACAGGTACAGCCTCGGCGCGACCATCTTCACGCAGTCGCAAACGAACTACTACCCGGTGTATTTGAACTCGCCGGCGCCCGCGCCGGGGATCACGTCGACCCCGATTCCGGCCGGCGCGAACATCCCGGTTTCGATCGTGCCCGCCAATCCGACCAACTACGTCCTCGAGAGCGGCGTCGCGGCGACCTATCAGACGGCGTCGACCGGTTTCACCACGACGCTCGGCCGGCGCTTTTCGGATTACACCCGCGCTTCGGTCGGCGTGAACATCCAAGAAGTTCAGGCGAGCGCGTCCGTCCCGTTGCCGTACTTCTTCCCGACCCAACAGAACCTCAGCCCGCTAGCGCTCGCGACGGCGAACCCGTTCGCGGCCACCAACAGCGCGTCGACGGCAATCGGCATCACCGCGCCGTCGCTGGCGAACATCAATTCGACGGCGCCGTACGCGCTGCACAGCGTCATCTTCGGCGTCGGCGCCGACACGCGGGACGACATCCAGAATCCGCGCAACGGTTGGAGTACCTCGATCTCCGATGAGGTCTCAAACACGGCCTTCGGCTCGGCGTTCGACTACTCGCAGTACACGCTCGACGTGGCGCGGTTCTTCCCGATCCTCAAGCACGCAACGTTCGGCCTCCACCTTCGCGAAGGCATTACGACCGGCGCGATTCCGACCAACAAACTCTACACGTTCTCCGACCAACAGTTACGCGGTTACACGAACCCGTTCTACGGGACGGACATCGCGCTCATTCAAGCCGAGATCCGCTATCCGATCACGGCCGATCGCAAGTTCTCGCTGGTGTTTTTCGGCGACGACGGCGCGACCCGCATCGCGGGCGGAGAGCAGATCAATAGCGATAATTCAACGACGGACCTCAACACGTTCCTCTGGCACGGCGATGCCGGGGTCGGCGTGCGGTTCGACATCCCGCAACTCGGCCTGCGCACCCTCCGGCTCGATTTCGCGGAGGGCTCGCTCGGCGGACACATCTCGTTCGGTATCGGACAGACATTCTAATCACGATGAAGAATTTTCGAATTGCATCGCGCCTCGCGGCTCTGGCCGGCCTGGCGCTCGTTCTGACCTCGGCACCGGCCGCCATTGCGGCCGACACGACCGACATCGGCTTTGTCGATCAGGCGCAACTCTCGGCCGTCCCAGCGTTCGCTGCGGCCAAACGAGAGATCGATGCCTACGGCAGCAATCTCCAAAAGCAGTATATGGCGCGCGCCCGCGGCGCCTCGCCCGCGGAGCAGCAGCGCCTGGGCGGGGAGTTCCAGTCGAAGATTGCCGACAAACAGCGCCAGGTACTCGGGCCGATCTTCGCCCGCGCGCAAGTCGCGATTGCGTCGGTCGCTTCGAGCAAGAACCTCTCGATCGTGGTCGATAAACAGATCGTGATCGTCGGTGGCCAAGACATCACGAGCACCGTTCGCGATCTGCTCACGGGCGTCGGCGATCCGGTGCCGCCGGTCAATACGCCGCCGCCGTCGACCGTCGGTTACGTGGACCAGAGCCAGATCGATGCGCTGCCTTCGATCAAGAGCGCGACTGCCGATTTCGGGAAGTTCAAGGCGACGCAAGATCAGCAGACCGCGGTGAAGTTCAAGAGCGCGAAGACGCAGGCCGACCGCGATGCGATCCTGGCGGACTACCAAAAGACGCTCGTCGACAAGCAGAATCAAACGATCAAGCCGCTCGTCGACAAAACGCGCGATGCGATGAGCAGCGTCGCGAAGAAGCGCGGACTGATCCTCGTTATCGATCGCGCGAGCGTGATCTACGGCGGCACGGACATTACGGCCGACGTCACCAGCGCGCTGAAATAGTGCGTCGCGTACTGCCGGCGCTCGTCGCGTGCGGATTGCTTGCCGCGTGTGCTCGCGGTGGTTCGACTGCGCCGGCACCGGCGATATCGCCCGGCGCCGTCCGCATCGGATACGTGCGCATGGACGACCTGGTGAAGAAGCACCCGCTCTACGGCCAACTCGCACAGTACGACTCCAACATCGCGGCGCTCAATTTGGGCGCGATCGTGCCGAACGTGCTCGCCGGCGCCCCCGAACTCAAACGCGAAGAGGCGCTGCTCGAGGCGCAACTCGATGCGGCCGCCAAGCGCACCAATGCGCTGCTCGCGGCCAAGGGCAAAAGTTACCAGGCCCGCGAGAATGCGGCGATTGCGGCCGCGTTGCGCGGAGCCGGAGCGCCCGGCGGTCCGAGCGTGGCCGGCATACAATCGCAGATGGAGGGCACGGCGCGTACGCAGGTCGCCGGTGCCGGCGCGCAAGCGCAACGCGATCTCGACGCCTATCGCAAACAGCTCGAGGCGCAGGACGCCGCGCAGATCGGCGCCGCGCAGCATACGCTCGGCGCCCGCGCCGACCGCACGTACCGCGCGAAGGGCGACGAACTCAACGCCCAGGAATCGGCGTTCTCGTTGTCGCTGGCAAACGGCGACGCGGCCGAACGGCTCTCGTTGCGCACGCGTCTCTCGAGCTTGGCGCTCGACGATGCGGCCCGCGACGAGGACAACAAGGCGCTGGCGGCGCTCGATCGTAAGGAAGCAGATGCGCTCGCGGGCTTGCGAAATCGCGACGCGCAGACGCTCGCGACGCTGCAAACGCAACTGCGCGCCGGGATCGAGAACGACATGGGCGCGCAGGTCGCACAGATCCGGCAACGTTCCGTGCAGCGTTTTCGCGAACGGGCCGACCAACTGCGCACGCAGTTCGCGCCCGGCAACGGTCCGCTGATCGCGACTTCGCCCAACGGTACGGCGCAGGTCAATCCGAATCTTCCGCCCGCGCTGCGGCAGCGCATCTCCCAGCTCCATGCCGATTACACGCAGGCTTTTCAGAACGACGCCAAGGCGACGATCGCGGATTTCAACAAGACGCGTTCGGATCTCACGCGGCGTTACGCGCTTCTGACCGGTACCGACGCGGCTGCGGCGCAGAGCGCGCAACTCGAAATTCGCTCGCTCGTGAAGAAGCGCGAGGACCTCTACGGGCAGATGGTCGCCCAAATCGACCGTGAAGTGAAGACGATCGCGCAAGCACGCGGCGTCTCGACCGTCGTGAGCACGGTCGCGCCGGCCGGCGGCGTAGATCTTACCGGCGACGCTATGAAAGACATCGAAACGCTCCATGAATAATCGCTTCGTGTTCGCGGCGCTAGCGGCGTCGCTCTTGGGGATGGCGGCTTGTTCCAAACCGCCGCAGGGCGACATCGGACTCGTCGACGTTCCGCGCATCACCTCGAACTGGCCGAAATTTCTGAACTACCAGAACCAGCTCAACTCGGACGTGACGGCGATTCGCAATTCGCGCGCGCCGGATCGCGAGAAGGCGCGCGAATTGCAAGGCTTGCAGGACCGCTTTGCAACGAACCAAACGGAGTTGACGAACAACGTGCGCGACGCGGCCCAGCAGGTGGCCAGCGGCAAGGGCCTGCGCTACGTGTTGACGCGCCAGTTCGTCGGCTACGGCGGCATCGATATCACGCCCGACGTCGAGAAGATTCTGCAGATCACGGAGAAGGCGACGCCGGCCCCGTGACCGGCGACCTCGGAACGCTCGCAGAGATCGCGCAGCGGACCGGCGGCCGGGTGATCGGTGATGCCGGCGTGCGGGTGGCGCGCATCGCGGCCGTCGACGACGTCGATGCAACGGCACTGACGTTTGCGACCGACGAGCGATTCTTGCGCGCGGCGCTCGAATCGCGCGCGGCCGCGGTCCTCGCGGATGCCACGCTCGTCGATCCGGCGGCAACGTACGCCAAACCAATCGTCGCCGTGACGTCGCCGCGGTTGGCACTCGCGACGTTGCTGGCCCTGCTCGAACCGCCGCGGCCGCGCGGCCCCTACGTTCATCCGAGCGCGATCGTCGATCCGAGCGCAACGATCGGCGCAGACGTCTACATCGGCGCGCTGGTAACGGTCGGCGCGGGGGTGTCGATCGGCGCCCAAACGGTCCTCGCCGCGGGCGTCGCGATCGGTGCCGGCGCTCGCATCGGCACGGCCTGCCTGCTGCAGCCGCGCGCCTACGTCGCCGACCGCTGCGTGCTCGGCGACCGCGTCGTATTGCAAGCCGGTGCGGTCGTCGGAAGCGACGGGTTCGGTTGGGCGTTTCTCGACGGCGCGTTGCAAAAGATTCCGCAGATCGGCATCGTGGAGCTCGGTGACGACGTCGATATCGGCGCGAACACCTGCATCGACCGCGCGCAAACCGGCGTGACGTCGATCGGCGACGGCACGAAGATCGATAACCTCTGCCAGATCGGGCACAACTGCCGCATCGGCCGGCATACCGCGATTGCGGCACAGACGGGACTCGCCGGAACGACGACGATCGGCGATTACGTGCAAGTCGGCGGCCAGAGCGGCTTCGGAGGACATCTGACGGTCGGTTCGCGCGCAAAAATCGCCGGCGGCGCGGAGGTTTGGGGTGACGTGGACGCCGGCGCAACCGTGAGCGGCTCGCCGGCGCGCCCGCACCGGGATAACTTGCGGGTACAGGCGTCCGTTCGGCGCCTTCCGAAACTCTACGAACGAGTCGAAGCGCTCGAACGCTCGCGCGCACTCGACCATCCCGACGAGCATTGAACCCTGCAGAATCAAGCAACGCTCCGCAACGCGATCGAATTATCGGGCGTCGGTTTGCACACCGGCCGGCCCGCGCGCGTGCGCGTGCTGCCGGCGCCGGCCGGTAGCGGGCTGCGCTTTCGTCTCGACGACGCGGTGGAATTCCCGGCGCATCCCGACTACGTCGTCGATACGCGCCGCGCGACCGTGCTGGGACTGGGCGAACATCGCGTCTCGACCGTCGAACATCTGCTCTCCGCGCTGTGCGGCAGCGGCATCACCAACGCTCTGATCGCAGTCGACGGACCCGAGATTCCGGCCGCGGACGGGAGCGCGCTCGAATTCATCGCGGCGATCGATGCCGCCGGAATCGCCGAGCAGCCGTTGCCGCAACCGCGCAATGTCGTGCGCGAACCGCACGTGTTTCGCGACGGCGACAAACTGCTCGCGGTCGTCCCGGCCCCCGCATTTCGCGTGCGCATGACGATCGACTTTCCGGCGCCGGTCGGTTCGCAGTACGTCGACTTCGATAGCAGCTCGACCGCGTACCGCACCGCGATCGCGCCCAACCGCACGTTCGGGTTCCGGCACGAAGTCGAGGCGTTGCTCGAACGGGGTCTCGCCATGGGCGGTTCGCTCGACAACGCGGTCGTCTTCGACACCGACGGTCCGATGGTACCGCTGCGCGCGGCCGACGAACCCGTGCGTCACAAGGTGCTCGATCTGATCGGCGATTTCGCGCTGCTCGGCGCTTATCCGCAGTGCGAAGTCATCGCGATCAAGAGCGGTCACGCATTGCATTTTGAAGCCGTGCGCGCGCTGGTCGATCGCGCAGCCGTCGGCGCGGCGAGCGCGGGCTAGCGCGGATGGCGATCATCGACGTGCGTGAGATCATGACGATCCTCCCGCACCGCTACCCGATGCTGTTGATCGACCGCATCCTCGAACTCGAGCCGATGACGTACGCCCGCGGCTACAAGAACATCACGGCCAACGAACCGATGTTCACCGGACACTTTCCGGGCAACCCGGTGCTTCCCGGCGTGTACATGATCGAAGCGCTCGCGCAACTCGGCGGCACGACGGTGCTCGAGCCCGGCGAAATGGCGCGCAAGCTGGTGTACCTCGTGGGCGTCGATAAGGTGAAGTTTCGGCGGCTGGTCGTGCCGGGCGACCGGCTCGACATGGAAGCGCGCATGCTGCGCACGCGGCGGAATATCGGTTGGGTCGCGGTCGAAGCCTCGGTCGACGGCAAAGTCGCGTGTAGCGGCGAGCTGATGTTCTCGGTCGGCGGCGACGCTCAGAGTTACGCGTACGACGCGACCATCTTGCATCAGTGATTCACCCGAGCGCGATCGTCCATCCGCTGGCGAACCTCGCCAAGGGCGTCGAGGTCGGTCCGTACTGCATCGTCGGCGAACGCGTCACGATCGGCGCCCGCTCGAAGCTGCTCGCGCACGTCATCGTCAGCGGCCACACGACGATCGGTGAGGACGTCATCGTCCATCCGTTCGCGTCGATCGGCGGAACGTCGCAGGACCGCAAGGCCGCCGACGAGGTTTCGTACACGACGATCGGCAACCGCACGATCATTCGAGAATACGCGTCGATCCATCGGGCGACCGGCCCCGGGAACACGACCGTGATCGGCGATGACTGCCTGCTGCTCGCCTATACGCACGTCGCGCACAACTGCACGATCGGCAACGACGTGACGATGTCGAACCTCGCCCAGCTGGCCGGCCAGGTCGTGATCGAGGATCACGCGGGAATCGGCGGGATGACCGGCGTGCACCAGGACGTTCGCATCGGCGCCTACGCCTTTGTCGGCGGGATGACGCGCATCACGCGTGACGTGCCGCCGTACTTCTTGGCCGAGGGCAACCCGGCCGAAGTGCACGGGCTCAACAGCGTCGGTTTGCGGCGCCGAAATTTCGCGGCCGACACGATCGCCGAATTGAAGAACGCCTACAAGCTGATCTACCGTTCGGGCCACAACGTGCGCCAAGCGATCGACGCATTGCGCTCCGAGGTTAGCAGCGATACCGGCCGCTATCTCCTCGCGTTTCTCGAAGCTCCGTCGGAACGCGGCATTTTGAAATGACGGCCGCGCCGTTGCGCGTGTTCGTGAGCACCGGAGAAGCGTCGGGCGAGCTGTTGGCTGCCGACCTGATCGGCGCGATGCGGAACTGCGGCGTGTCGATCGACGCCGACGGGATCGGCGGCGAGCGGCTCGAGAGCGCCGGCGTCCGGCTCACTCAGCGCAACGCCGGTTGGGCATCGATGGGACCGTTGGATGCGATCGGGAAGATTCCCAAGCTGCTTGCGGTCGCGTCGCGCATGGCCGTTGCGTTACGCGCGCATCCCCGCGACCTCATCGTACTCGTCGACTTCGGCGCGTTCAACCTGCGGCTCGCGCGCATGATCCGCATGCTCGGGTCATCGACGCCGATGCTGTATTACTTTCCGCCGGCGGCGTGGCTCGACGATCCCAAGCGTGCGCGTGCGGTCGCCGAGCTGTGCGATCCGCTCACCGCGTTCGCGCACCAGCGCGACTTCTACCAGTCCTTGGGGCTCCCGATCAGCTACGCCGGTCACCCGCTCGTCTCAACGATCGCAGCGCGGCCGCCGCGGCCGCCGGCGCCGTCCGACGGCGGCGTGGTCGCGCTCTTGCCCGGTAGCCGGACCGGTGAGATCGCGCGTCATACGCCGCGTTTGCTCAACGCGCTCGCACTGTTGCGCGAATCGCGCCCGGCCATCACCGCGGTGCTGCCGGCTATCGATGCGGCGGCGTACGCTGCGTTCGAAGAACTGCTGCGCCTGCGCTCGCCGTTGCCGGTGCGGCTCGTGAGCTCTGCGCGCGAGGCGCTCGCCTGCGCCGACGCCGCCGCGGTGGCTTCGGGAACCGCGGTGCTCGAAGCGGCGTTGCTCGAAGTTCCGACCGTCGCGCTCTACGTACTCTCCGAAGCTACCGCGAAGGTCGCGCGGCGCGTGTATCGCCGGCGCTTCATCACGCTGCCCAACCTCGTGCTCGACGAAGCGGTCGTTCCGGAGTTGCTGCAAGAAGCCGCGACGCCGCGCGCGCTCGCCGATGCGCTCGAGCACGCGCTCTCCGCGCCGTCGGAGCAGCTTGCGGACTTCCGCCGTTTGCGCGACGTCCTCGGCACGCCGGGGACGCTCGACCGCTGCGCGCAGTTTGCGTTGCGCCTGGCCGGACGATGATCCGGATCTACCACACCTCGGATCTGCACGATCGCCGGCACGTCGCGGCCCCGCTGCGCCGGTTGCGCGCCGAACGTCCCGGACTGCTCGTTGATTGCGGCGACGCCTTGCGCGGCTCGCAGACCGTGTACTACCGGCGCGAACCGATCGTCGACGAACTCGACGCGGCGGGCTACGATCTTTCGGCGCTGGGCAATCGCGAATTCCACTACCTCTTCGGCGCGGTCGGCGCGCGTTTGCGGAAGATGCACCATCCGGTCGTGTGCGCGAACCTCGTCGACCTGCGCGGCCGCACCCTGCCGTTTGCAGCCGATGCGCAGGTGCGCGCAGACGACGGCGCAGCCGTGCGGTTCTTCGGCCTGCTGGTTCCGCAGTATCCCAGCGGTTCGCCGTGGGAGCGCCTGTTCGGCTGGCGCTTTCTCGATCCGGTCGCGGTCGCGACGGAGATCGCGCGCACCACGCCGGCAGGCGTCACGCTGGTCGCGCTCTCGCACCTCGGCCTGCGCGCGGATCGCGAACTGGCGGCGCGCGTGCCGCAACTCGAACTGATTCTCGGCGGCCACTCGCACGACACGTTGACGGAGCCCGAGATCGTGAACGGCGTGCCGATCGTGCACGCCGGACCGTACGGCGCGTTCGTCTCGCGCACCGAACTCGCGCGCGACGGCGACCGCGCGCGCATCGCGGACTTCGCGCTGGTCCCGCTCGCGTGACGGCGGTGTTGTTCGTCACCAACGGGCACGGTGAAGCAGCGATCGCCGCGCGCATCGCCCGCGACGTGCGCGCGCTCGCGCCGCTTGCGACCGAGCATCTCGCGCTGGTCGGGGAACGCTTCGCCGAGGCCGATTTTCCCGATGTCGGACCGCAGCGTGCGATGCCGAGCGGCGGACTCGTTGCGATGGGCAACGTCCGCGCGTTCGCGCGCGATCTCGGCGCCGGATGGTTAGGGTTGTTCGCTTCGCAATTGCGCTTTCTCGGTTCCGTCCGCGGGCGCTACGCTGCGGTCGTAGCGGTCGGTGACGCATATGCCGCGGCGCTCGCGCGCCGGCCCGGTTTGCGCTGGGTGTTCGTCGGAACGGCGAAGAGCGAACGCGTCGCGTCGTACGCGCCGATCGAACGGCGCATCGTGAGCGCGGCCGCGCGCATCTTCGTGCGCGATATGCCGACGGCCGAGGCGCTGCGCCGCCGCGGTTTGCGCGCCGAAGCACCCGGTAACGTCATCGTCGACCTGCTCGCGGAAGAGCGGCGCTACGCGTGGCCCGGACCGGTGCGGATCGCGCTGTTGCCCGGCAGCCGCGAACGCGCCTACGCCGATGCCGAACGGATCGCGGAGATCGCCGAACTCCTCGCCGCGCGCGTGCCGGGCGTTGCGACCGTGCTGTCGATCGCGCCGGCGCTCGACGCGGCGCGCTTCGCACCGCTTTTGGCGCGGCATCCTGCGCTCGGCGTCTGGCACGACGGCATCGGCGGCATCCTCGCCGGCGCGACACTTGCCATCGGCCAAGCCGGCACCGCGAACGAGGCGGCCGCGGCCAGCGGCGTCCCCGTCGTCGCGCTCGAACTCTCGGATGACCGCCGCAGCGGCTGGTACCGGATGCGCCAGGAGCGATTGCTGGCCGACGCGATGCTGATCGTGCCCGGCGAGCCGGCAGCCGCGGCCGATGCGATCGTGGCGCTCTTGAACGACCCCGGCCGGCTGGCGCGCATGGGCGCGGCCGGGCGCGAACGCATGGGTCCGGGCGGCGGCGCCGCGACGATCGCGCGCGCCATCGTCGATCTCGTTTCCGCCCCCGGAGCGCGCGTGTGAGCGTCGCCGATCGCACCGTCGTCACCGCGATCGTCTTCATGTATGTGGCGATCCCGCTCTACGGCACCTTCGAAGTACTCGATCCGGTGCGCTTGCCGATTCCGGCGCTCGTGACTCCGGCCGGCGCGCTTGCCATCGCGCTCGCGATGCTGGTCGCCGCGGCAATCTGTACCTGGGGCGCGTTCCGGCGCCCCGCGCCGCTGCGAATCGTGCTCGCACAACTGCTGGCCGGCGCTGCGATCATCCCGGCCGCGCTGCTCGGCTTCGACCCGCAAACGGGTCTCGAACTGGCGTTGATCGTACTCGCGATGGGCGTCGTCGGCGTCGCGGTTTACGGCTATGCCGCGCTCCCCGGCGTGACCCGGACGATCGTCACGGCGTGGCTCGCCTCGGCCACGGTGGCGGCCCTGGCAGCGGTCGCGATGACCGTCAGCCGCGATCCGGCTTCGCTCTACGCCTATGACAACGGGCGCGCCGTCGGCTCGTTCCTCAATCCGAACGAGCTCGCAGCTTATCTGCTGGTCGTCCTCGGGCTCGCTGCCGGCGTCGCGCTCTATGCCCGCAGCACGCCGCTGCGGCTGTTGGCCGGAGTAACGCTGATCTCCGGCCTGCTCGCGCTCGGCGCGACCTACTCGCGCTGGGGTTTTTTCGCCGCCATCGTGGGCGCGGTATTCTTCGCCGTCCTGGTCGGCGGCCGGCGGGTGTGGATCGGCCTCGGCGTCGTCGTCGTCGCCGCCTTGCTGCTGGTGGCGGGTCCGGGCCAGGCGCATCACAACCCGCGCGACGATACGTCCCGCTTCGTCGCCTGGACGACCGGGATGCGGACGTGGGTCGCCTTTCCGCTCAGCGGCGTCGGCCCGTTCGCCTTTCGCCGCACCTACGACATTCTGCGTCCGCCCGAAGCGCCGGGCGGCGAAGCGCCGGTCGCGTTCGACCCGCACAGCCTGCCGATCGCGTATCTGGACGAGTCGGGCCTGGTCGGTTTCGTTGCGCTGTTGTGGTGCTGGTCCGTCTACGCGCGCGAGATCCCGCGCGTGTTACGCTCGGCCGATCCGCGGCGGCGCGCGCTCGTGTACGCGCTGGCCGGCGGCCTAGTCGCGCTCCAGGTGCACGTTCTGGTGAATACGATCAGCATCTATTTCGCGCTCGCAACCCAAGGAGCGGCGCTGGCGCTGGCCCTCGCGCAACGTGACCTCGATGCGCCCGCGGCCTGAACTCGCGCTGCTCGCGCTCTTGGCTGCCTGCAGCCATCCGGCCGCACCCGCGCCGGGTGGGCCGGCCGCACCGCCGGCACCGACCGCGACCCCGGTGCCGCTCCACGTTACGAGCAACGGCGCCACCGGTCAGTACACGACCCTGAGCGAGATGAAGCATCAGCGGACGATCTACATCGTCCGTGCGAACTCGTTCGTCGCCGACACGACCGGGGGCCAAACGGCGACCGGCAGCGGATCGTTCGATCGGCCGCATATCACCTTCGTCGATCGCAGCGGCGCGCGGACGGTCGCCGACGCGCCGAAGGCCGTGCTAACGAGTGCCGATAAGAGCGTGCTCATGACGGGCGGCGTACACGCGCGATCGCAAGACGGGAACGTGTTGTCCTGCGATCGTCTCCGGTATGATGGAACGACGGAACGGATCCATGGCGACGGCAACGTCGTGATGACGACTCCGAACGGGCTGTCGCTGGTCGGCGACGAGATCGACGGCGACGCACGGCTGGAGAACGTCCGGGTGTACCGCCGGTGACGACGGCAACGGTCGACGACCGTATCGTGATGACCGACCTCGTGAAGCGCTACGGTGCGCGTACGGTGGTCAAGGGCGTCAGCGCCGACGTGCGCCGCGGCGAGGTCGTCGGGTTGCTCGGCCCTAACGGTGCCGGCAAGACGACGACGTTCTACATGGTCGTCGGCCTCGTGCGTCCCGATAGCGGCAGCGTCGCGCTGGTCCGCGCCGGCGCGAGCCGCGACATCACCGGCGCTCCGATGCACGAGCGCGCGCGCGCCGGTATCGGCTATCTCGCGCAAGAGAACTCCATCTTTCGCAAGCTCTCGGTCGGCGATAACCTCCGTTTGATTTGGGAGATGAACGGCGTCGAGGCGGGTGAACGCGAACGGCGGCTGCCCGCCCTGTTGTCTGAATTCGGACTTGGGGACTTGATCGATGCGCGCGGCGATTCGCTTTCCGGCGGCGAGCGGCGGCGCGTCGAGATCGCGCGCGCGATCGCTACCGAGCCTGCATTTCTGCTGCTCGACGAGCCGTTCACCGGGATCGATCCGATCGCGGTCGCGGACATTCAAGCGATGATCCGCCAACTGCGCGACCGCGGACTCGGCATCCTGATCACCGACCACCAAGTGCGCGAAACGCTCGCGATCGTGGATCGCGCGTACATCCTCAACGACGGCAAGATCGAAGTTTCGGGCACGGCCGACGACGTGTTGGCCTCGCCGATTGCGCGCAAATTCTATTTGGGCGAAGGCTTCCGGCTATGACGGTGCATGTTCGCGTCGCGTAGCGTGGCTGCGCTGCGCAACGAGTTGGAACCGTTGCGCGTAACGATTCTCGATCGCTATCTGGTTACCGAACTCAGCGGGCCGGCGCTCTTCGGCGGCGCGGCATTCACCCTGATCTTCGTCATCACGCAGTTTCTTGCCATCGGCCGGCTGGTTTCGCAAGAGCACGTGCCGCTTTTAGTTGCGATCGAATACTTTCTGTGGGAGATGCCGGCCTTTCTCTTGGACGTCATTCCGATGTCGATGCTGTTCGGCACGTTGCTCTCGATGGGACGGCTCTCCGGCGAGAGCGAGATCACCGCGCTCAAGGCGGGCGGGGTGTCGCTCTTGCGGATGTTTTTGCCACTGGCGGTGGTCGGGCTCGTCGTGGCGTTCCTCTCGTTGATTTTGCAAGAGCAACTCGTGCCGCTGGCCAACGATCGCGCCGCCTACCTGCGCGAATCGGCGATCGAACACGTCTCGCCGGCAACCTCATCGCTGTCCGCGGTTACGAACCTGCCGGGAGGCGGCAAGCAGGTGACGATTGCGGGCGGTCTCGATGCGGCCGAGCAGACACTGCTCAACGTTACCGTGCTGCGCTACGATGCCAAGCAAAATCTCGAGGAAATGATCGTCAGCAAGCGCGCCCGCTACGAGCCGCCGACGTGGACGTTTCAGGACGCCAAAACCTACCACTTCAACGGCGATGACATCGGCGAACAGATGGACTCGCCGGGAACGCTCTCGGTCGACATCGGCGAGCGCCCGAGCGAGATCGCCAAGCGCAGCCTCCAGGCCAACGACCCGGAAAACCTCTCGCGCAGCGAGATCAAGAACGCCCTGGAAACCGCGACCCTGAGCGATCCTCAGAGACGGTTGTTCAGCGCCACCTACGCCGCGAAGCTCGCCCGGCCGTTCTCGGCACTCGTCTTCGTGCTCTTTGCGTTTCCGCTCGGGATGCGGCGCATTCGCGGCGGTGGCGCGGCGCTCGGTTTTGGCCTGGCGCTAGCGATCGTATTCGTCTACTACGTCATAACGACGATTGCACTCGCGATCGGCAGTCTCGCCCTGCCGCTCGCCGGGATTGCGGCCTGGACGCCGAACGCGCTATTCAGCGTGATCGGTTTGTGGCTTTTGCGACGGGCATCGGCAGTTTAGTGGGCGGGCTTCTCGTCGTCGTGATCATCATCGTGTTGGCCGGAGCGATCGCGTACGTCGGCGATCGCGTCGGTCACCAGGTCGGCCGGAAGCGGCTGACCCTTTTCGGCTTGCGGCCGAAATACACGTCGACGATCGTGGCCGTCGGGACCGGGATGCTGATCGCGCTGATCGTCACGCTCGGTGCGCTCGGGGCATCGAGCTACGTCCGCACCGCGTTTTTCCGGCTGGGAACGCTCACGGGGCGCATCAACGAACTTCAGGCGCAGGCGCTCTCGCTCGAGAAAGAGCTGCAGCAAACGCGCAGCGGCAGTCTGAGTGTTCCCAAGTTCACGCTGATCGCGAACACGTACTGGACGTTCGATCTCGCCAAGAGCGACGCCGACCAACTCGATGATTTCGGCCACTTCTTCGACACGGTCGTCCGCATCGCGAACCAGCAGCTGACCACGCCCGCGGTCGGATTGCGCGCCTACACGCACACCTCGAGCGAACCGAAGATCCGCGCCGAGGAACTGGAGCTCATGCGCCAGGCGCGCGAGCAAACCTCCGATCCGCACGCCGCGATTCTCTTTCTACCAGTGGCCTACCAGAATCTCTTCCGCGGCGAAGTGATCACGTTTTCGTTCCAGTTCTTCGAGGATAAGCTGCTGGCCACGGCCGGGGAGAGGCTCGCCACGATCGACGTGACCGGCGGTACGCCCAACGTCGATATTGCTGCGCTCGTCGCGCGGGCCGACCAAAACCTCGTCGCGCGCGGGTACCCGCCGCAGTTTCTCTATCCGCCGTTGATCAACAGCGCGCAGGTGCAGGCCGTGACGAGCCAGCTTCCGCATCTGCGCGGCCACTATCGCCTGATCGCGAAGACGCCGATCGACCTCTATCCGCACATCGGACCGTTCGGGATCGACGTCGAACTCGAGCCGATTCGCTGATGCTGCTCGGCGTCGATCCCGGCACGCGCAAGTGCGGCTACGCGGTCATCGAAGGGATCGGTTCCCAACCGCTGACGATGGGCATCGTACCGCTCGAAGAGTTCGGGCCGCGGCTGGCGACGCTGCGCGCCAACTTCGATATCGACATGGTCGCCATCGGACACGGCACGAACGCCGCCGTCGTCTCGGCCGTGGTGCGCGAGGCGGGACTGCCGTTCGTCCTGGTCGACGAGCGGGAGACGACCCTGCGCGCCCGGTCGCGATTTTTCGCCGACTATCCACCGCGCGGCTGGCGCCGGATCGTTCCGCGCGGCATGCTGCTCCCCGACCGCCCCATCGACGATTATGCGGCACTGCTCATCGCCGAGCGGTATCTCCGACTCCCGGTATAAGGAGCGCGGCGCGATGCATCGCCCTGCTCGTCTCCTTGCCGCCGCGCTGGCGTGCCTGGCGTTCGTTCTCTTGCCGCTGCGCGCTCCGGCGACGCCGCTCGCCGATGTGCCCGCGAACCACTGGGCATATCAGGCCATCCAGTCGCTCGCCGCGGACGGCTTGATCGACGGCTATCCGGACGGCTCGTTCAAGGGCGACCGTCCGCTCACGCGTTACGAGATGGCGGCCATCGTCGCGCGCGTGATCGCGAAGCTGGAAGCGACCGGCGCCGGGACGGCATCGAAGACCGACCTCGACCAGCTGCAGAAGCTCATCGACGCGCTCAAGGACGAACTCGACGCGCTCGGCGTGCGCGTGACGAGTCTCGAAGACGCCGTCGCCGCGCTCGACCGGCGCACCCGCGTCGCGCAAGCCATCTCCGTGCACGGCACGGTCCTGGGCAACGGCTCGCTGAGCGCGTTCCCCGTTGTTCCGCAATCGATCGTCAACGCCACCGGCACGGCGCAGACGCCCTACTATGCGCCGGGACCGGTTGCAAACGGCGCGTCTACCGGCATCGATCAATTCGTCAACGCGTATGCGAGTTCGCCCGACGACAACAACCCGCTCGAGCAGCTAACCGGCCCGCAGACGATCCTGCGCACCGATGCGCGCTTCGATTTCATCTACACCGTCAACGAAAACGTCACGGTGTCGGTCCCGGTCCACGTCATCGATTACGGCTCGGGCTCGGCGAACGCGCAACAGTTTTCCATCTCGCCCGATGTGGTCGTGGACGTCGCGCAGGCCGGTGCCTTCACCAATTTGACGCTGCGCGAAGCGGAGCTCGATAACATCGCCTCCTCGCGGCTCGGTCTGACGTATCGCGCGCCCGATCTCACGCAGCAGAACGACTATGAAAACCCGACGCAGCCGTTCCCCAAAGGGTTCGAGATCGGCGGCATTCTCGACGGTCTGACGACCTTTCAACTCACGTTTTCACGCGTCGATCAGACGCTGCTCAACACGCAGAGCTTTCTCACCACCCCGGCGGGCAACGGTTTCGCGAACGTCTATCTCGCGCCGGTCGTGCCGCCGCAAGGCAGTCTCGTGCAAACCGGCTCGACGCCGACGACCGACACCTTCACGGCCGGCGCAGGCGGCCTCGGTGCGGTGTACCTCAGCAAGAAGGCGGTAGCGGGCACGGTCGCCATCACTTCCTATGCGACGCCCACCGGCGCGGCCGCGCTGCCCGCGTTCTCGTATCTGGACAGCACGAACGAAGTGGTCTTCGCGATACCGCTGCCGCCCGGCGCGCGCGTGTCGATCGGCTACATCGGCCTCGGCTACACCAACAACGCGATTCCACAGCGCTATCAGACCGGCGTGCGCATCAACCAGCAATTCGCCGGGTTGCCGGGCGCCGAAGTCGGCTTGACGTTCCACCGTTTGTGGGATGAGAACCTGGCCCAAGGCACGACGCCCGGCGCGGTCGACCTCGGCGTGAATGCCGAACCCGCCGGCGATTTCGGCGAGGTCAGCGACACCGTGTTCGGCCTGGATTTCCAAGTGCCGCTGGCGTTCGTGCGCGCCGGCGATGCCCGGGACGCGCCGATGTTCTTCGGCGAGGTTTCCGGCAGCCGTTGGACGCCCGATGCGCAATTCATCGCCTCGACCGGTGCGTACGCTGCGGTCGCCGGGCTCAAGCTGACGTCCCATGCGATCCAAGCGACGCTGCAATATCAGTCGATCGGAGCGAACTATCTCGACGGCGCGCCGCTGCGCTTCTTCGGTAACGCGCCGCCGACGTGGGCGAATTACCAAGGCGACTTCTTTCCGCAGTTCTTCGGTTTCGCGAACACGCTCGGGATCAACCAGACGTTCGACGCGTCGATCAACGCCGGCGCGCCCGGCCGTTCGGCGACGGCGGCGAACCCTGCGCTGACATTCATCTACCCGGTTTTCAACCCGTTCGTTGCCGGCGGCCCCGACTTCTACAGCGCGTTCGCACCCAACACGCAGGGAGCGTCGCTGACCGTGCTGAGTCCGCTGCGCATCGGCGGCTTGACGATCGACGGCCGCATCTTCGTGCAGCATCTCGGGCAACTGCAAGCAAACGCCAATGCCACCGGCACGTTTGGTCCGCAGTTTTCGACGAGCGCGCGTGCGACGTTCGACAAGCTCGACGCCGGCGGAACCTTTCCGCTGGGGAACGTCGCGGTCAGTCTTTCCGGTACGCTGGAACACCTCAAACGCAACGACACGACGGGCCAGCTCTACATCCCGTATAACCCGGCGAATGCGGGCTACGATCCGGGCTCCCTCGCGAATTTCCAAGCCGCTGCCGGTGCGTCGTCCGTCGTGTACTATCCGAATTACGTCAGCCTGTATCACACGATGCTGGCGGCCGGAGCGTCGCTGCCGGTGACGCACGACGTCGTGCTGAACACGCGCTACAGCGACCAGCGCTACTTCGGTTCGTACGGCACGACGCTGCAGCCGAACATCGGCGGCACCAAGGATCAGGTCGACCTCGGCCTCACCTATTCGGTACCGAAGACGTCCAGCTCCGTCGGTCTGAACTTCCGCAACTCCACCTATAAAGACGCCGCCCTCTCCAGCTTCAACCTCACGGCGAATAGCGAGGACGTGAACTTCACGATTCGCTTTTGAGCGGCGCGCGTACGACGCTGGGCGTCCTCGGTGCGGCGGTCGTGCTGGTGACCCTCGTCATGCAACTCGTGGCCGACGGGCTTTACGGCTCGATTGCGGTGGCGCCGTCGCTGCCGCACGCGCTCGCCGGCGACTGGCCGTTCGATCTGATGGCGCGCACCGGTCTCGACCGCATTCCGGCCGTGCGGATCGAACTCGCGCGCGGGGCGATCGTGAAGAACGAACCGGCGCGTGCCACGGCGTTGCTCGCGCCGCTGGCGGATAGACCCGACGTGGTCGATCTGCGCGGACGCGCCGCGTTGCTCGCTAGCGACCCCGCGACCGCCCTGCGCGACTTCGCCGTGGCGGGGGACTTTATCGCGGCGCAGGCGGCAATCGATGCGCTCGGTGCGAGCGATCCCCGCGCGGCGCTCGCGATCGTGCGCGATTTCGAGCAGCGCCTGGTGGCCGCCGCATCGGCGCCTGAGATCACGGCCGAGGTCGAGTGGCGCGAAGGCGGGATCGCGGCCGCCGCGGCGGCGCGCTATCCGGCCGATGCGCCGGCCTACGAACGCGCCGCCGTCGATGCCTTCGCGCGGGCGCTGGCGCGTGCGCCGAACGACGAGAAGTACTTGCTCAACTACGCCTTTGCCGCGCTGCGCATCGGCGATGCCGAAGGCGCGCGGCGCACCTACGAGCGGGCCGCGCAAGTCGTTCCGGACAGCGTCGATGCGTTCGCCGGCGTTGCGGTCACGACGGCGACGCTGGGCGATTGCGCGGCTTCGCGGACGGCCCTCGCGCGGGCCCGGGGGTTTGCAAGCGCGCAGCACCGTACCGTCGACGCAGCCGGCGCCGGCTACGCGCCCGACGTGCGTGCGGCGCTCGCGCGCTGCAACGGGTGAGGGTCGCACTCGACACGCAGCTCGCCGTCGGCACCGCGACGGGGATCGGCGTCTACCAGCGCGACCTTGCGCGCGCGCTGATCGCGAGCGGAACCGAGGTGCGGGCGTTGCGCTTTCCGGCGCTCGATCCGTGGCGCTTCGACCGGCGCGTGCTCTGGGATCAGGCGATCTTACCGCTGCTCGCCGCGCGCAGCGGCGCCGACGTGCTGCATGCAGCATCGGGGACGTTGCCGCTCGTAGGGGTTCTGCCCACGGTCGTGACGGTGCACGACATGGCATGGCTGCGCGTGCAGGCGCACACGCGGGCGTACGCGCGCGCGTACTTCGGCACGCTGATGAAACGGCTCTATCGCGGAGCGGCGGCGGTGCTGACGGATTCGGCCTTCGCGCGCGATGAGTTCCTCACGCTCGCCGGCGCGCGCGACGATGTGCACGTCGTCTATCCGGGCGTCGACGAGCGCTTCGCCGCGCTCGTACGGCGCCCGCGCCCGCGCCCGCTCGCGCTCGTCGTCGGAACCGTCGAACGGCGCAAGAATCTCGTGCGCGCGGTGGAGCTGCTGCCGGCCGTTCCGGAGCTCGATCTCGTCGCGGTCGGACCGCCGACGCCGTATCTGGATGAGGTGCGCGCGCGCATCGCGGAGCTCGGTCTCGGCGAGCGCGTCACGCTGCTGGGTTACGTGGGCGTGGCCGAACTCGACGCGCTGTACGCGAAGGCAACGCTGGCGCTCGTTCCGTCGCGCTATGAGGGCTTCGGTTACGCGCTCGCGGAGGCGTTGTGCGCGGGGCTGCCGGTCGTCGCCGCGCGCTCGTCGTCGCTCGTTGAAGTTGCGGGCGACGACGCGCCGCTCGTCGATCCCGACGATGCGGATGGCTGGGTGGAAGCCGTGCGCGCGATCCTCGCCGATCGCGCCGCCGCGGAAGCGCGCGCTGCGAGCGTTCGCTCGCGCTCCGCCGCACGCTTCAGCTGGCAGCTCGCCGCCGCCGCGTGCAACGCGATCTATGAATCAGTAGACCGGTGAATCCGGGGCACCGGGTGCGACGCTGCCGTCGTCCCCCGCGAAGACCAAACGCAGCGGATACGACGAGCCGCCTTCCGGCATCGTCGTGACGCGCAGCGTGCGATACGTGCCGGCCGCGATCGTCTCTTGCCAGATCTTGTAGCGCGAGTACGCCGTCAAGCGGTGCGCTTGCACGAGCGTGTCGTCGATGATGAAGGTCCCGGTCGCAGCGCCGCCGCGCGGGTTGGCGTAGAGGGCGATGGCTTGGCCGAAGCGCGAGGTGTTGACGATGACGACGCGGACGGTCTGCATGACGCCGTAGTCGCCCGAGAGCGCCTCACCGACGCGCAGGTTCGGCAGCGGTAGCTGCCCGATCGGAATTTCGAGTGGGGGCGCATCGGTGAAGAAGGTGTACTCCGAGAAGAACTCCGGTACGGGATATACGCCGCGCGCGTGCGGAGCACCGCCGGCGAGCAGGTTCGCCGCGTCGGCCGATTGATCGAGCGGCGCGTCCGCACCCTGCGCGACGACCGCGATGTCGAGCGGATCGCCGCTGATCTCGCGCATCTGTAAAATGCCGTTGACGACGGCGTTCGGCGGCAAACTGTGATTGACGATGTTGACCGTGGCGTTGGGCGGAATCGTAATGACGGTGCCTTCGTTGCGCCGCGCGCGAACCAGAAACGAGCGGGTCGCGTTGTGTCCGACTTCCATCTCGTTAGCGCCCGGACCGGCCAGCGCGGCGAGCAGGTGCACGACCGCGGGCGTCGCGGCATTGTTCGTCGCTTTGACGAGGATGCGGCGTGCGGGCTCGGTCGCCGGGTTGAAGTGATAGTACAGAAAGCGCTGCGAGGTCGTGCGGTCGATCGTCGCGGTGAACAGCACGCCGTCGGCGGTGAGACGTTCGGGATAGTCGCTAACCAGCAACTGACTGGGCGTCAAGCGCGGCAACGCATAGTTCTCCACTGCGACGTGCGTCGTGCCGTTCGCGGTGATGTAGGCATCGCCCAGGATCTGCATCGGAACGTCGATCGTCGTGCGGTCGTCCGTCGCGAGCGCGGCGTGCACCACGACCGCGTCCGCCGGCACGTAGATGCGCGCGCCGGAGCGCAGCGTCGCCGCGGCTTCGGCCGCTTGGATCGCCGCGTCGCGCAGGAACGTTATCGAGGCCGGATCGCCCGTCACGCGCAACGGCAGCGCATCGGCGATCGTACCGGCGGCATATGCGACCCGCACCGTGACGTCGCGGGTGAGTCCGCGGCCGTCGCCGACGGTAACGATCGTCGAACCGACGGCGACGCCGCTGATGAAGAGCACGCGTTGCGCCTGGTCGACGGTCACGGTGGCGATCGCGGGGTCGCCGGAGGTGGCGGTGATCGTTCCGGCCGCGCTGTTGACGCGCGCCGTGACCGTGCGACCCGGCTCGACGGCGGGGGTCGCGGGATCGACCACGATCGGCGGTGGGCTCGGGGTCGGCAGCGGCGCCGGCGTCGCCTCGCCTTCGGGCACGGTCTCGGGCGACATCGCGGGGGCCGGCGAGGCTCCGGGCGGGGGGCTCTCGGGAATTGCCGGATTGACCGGGCCGATCGGTGTCAGCCCGGGTGGATTGACCTGGGCACTCGCCATCGAGGCGAGCAGGGCGATCAGGCAGACCCCGGCGATAGCCGCTGACACGCGACGCAATACGGACTCCCGAAACGAGATTACGCGATCTTCATCTCGCGCGAAACGGCTGAAGCCAGCAACGTCTTGTACCCGACGGCCGGGAATAAGACGGTTACCAGGTCCTTCTCGGCGCGTTCGACCGTGCCTTGCCCGAATTTCGTGTGGTAGACGACATCGGCGATGCCGTAGCCGGAGAGCGCATGGTCGCGGCGCCCTTGCAGACAGTTATCGCACGCGCCGCACGAGTCGGCGGTGAAGTTCTCACCGAAGTAGTTCAGGATGAAGCGCCGGCGGCACGAGGTCGTCTCGGCGTACTGCAACATCATCGCGAGCTTGGACTGATCGTAGCGTTTCTTGGTCTCGTAGTTCGCGAGATCGAGCACCGCTTCGACGCTGGCGTGCTTCGCGAGGATGTACTTCGCGCGCGACGAGGCTTCGATGAAGCCGGCCTTCTTGAGCAGCGCCAGCACGACTTTGAGTTTGGTTAGCGGCAACTGCGTGATCTTGCGCAAGTCGGTCAGCGACACCCCGTCCTCTTGGGTGCCGAAGATCTCGAGCGTGCCGAATACGCGCTGCACCTCCTCGATGTCCGGATACTTGCCGGTGAGGAAGTAGTTCTGCACGCGCGTGTCGCTCATGCGGTAAATGAGAATGCACTTCGAGGGTTGCCCGTCGCGGCCGGCGCGCCCGGCTTCCTGCGTATACGCTTCGATCGAACCCGGCAGATCGTAGTGCACGACGAAGCGGATGTTCGGTTTGTCGATCCCGAGGCCGAACGCGTTGGTCGCGACGACCGCCTTGATCGCTTCCTGCATAAACAATTCGTGCACCGCGATGCGATCGTGCTTTTGCAGTTTGGAATGGTAGACGGCGGCGGGAACGTCGAGATGGTCCTGCAGATATTTCTGCACTTCGAGGGCGTTTTTGATCGTCGCCGTGTAGATGATTCCCGTGCCTAGCAGGTCGTTGTTTTCGAAGAGGGCTTTGAGCGCGCGCAGTTTGCCGGCTTCGTTCTCGGCGCGGCGCACGCTGTAGATCAGGTTCGGCCGGTCGAAGCCGCGCACGATCGGCTTCACGTCGGGCACGCCCAATTGCATGAGGATGTCTTCGCGGACCGCGGGCGTCGCGGTCGCGGTCAGCGCCAGCACGGTCGGTTTTCCGAGCGCGCCGATCACGCGGCCGAGGTTGAGATAGGCCGGCCGGAAGTCGTGGCCCCATTGGCTGATGCAGTGCGCTTCATCGATCACGAACAGCGGCACGGTCAACTTTTGCAGGATCGCGACGAACGCGTCGTCCTCGAGCTTTTCCGGGGTGACGAACACGATCTTCATCGCGCCCGACGCGATGCGCCCGATAGCGGCGGCTTCTTGATCTTCGGTCAACGTCGAATTGAGGGCGACGGTCTCGCGTACGCCGTGCGCTTCGAGCATATCGAGCTGATCTTTCATCAGCGCGATCAGCGGCGAGACGATCACCGTCGTCCCGGGCAACATCAGCGCCGGCAACTGATAGCAGAGCGATTTTCCGGCGCCGGTAGCCAAGATGGCCAGCGTATCTTCACCCGCCAGAACGCGGTTGATGACTTCTTCCTGACCGGGGTTGAAGGTGTCGTATCCGAAACGCTCGCGTAGCGCAGCGTAGAGTTCCACGGGACTCTCCCAAACGATGGCGCCGAGGCGACGGAGTGAAGCCCCCTTGCTAAAGGAGGCCAACCGCGTCGTCTGCAGACGGTAGCTGTATTCCCGTACTCGCCGCCGCTCAAACGGTTGCGCAGCCGGGATGCGCGGACTTCGGTCCGAACCCTCCGCCGGGTGTCCCTCTATCGTACCTGGCGTCCCCTAACCTTTGCTAGCTTAGTCGGCCAGGACGCGGTCGTACGCACGCTCACTACGGCTATCGAAACGGGCAGGCTCGCCCACGCGTACCTTTTCTCCGGTCCCCGAGGCTCGGGGAAGACGTCGGCCGCCAAGATTCTGGCGCGCTGCATCGAGTGCGAGCTCGGCCCGACCGCGACGCCCGACAACACCTGTGCCAACTGCACGGCGATCCTCGCGGGGACCGCCTTCGACGTCGTCGAGATCGACGCGGCCTCGAACCGCGGGATCGACGAGATTCGCGCGCTGCGGGACGCCGTGAAGTTTCCGCCCTCGGTCATGCGCTCGAAAGTCTACATCATCGACGAGGCGCACATGCTGACCAAAGAGGGCGCCAACGCGTTCCTCAAGACGCTCGAGGAGCCACCGCCGCACGTCGTCTTCATCCTCGCCACGACTGCCCCCGAAGCGCTTCCGCCGACGATTCTTTCGCGCTGCCAGCGCTACGCGTTCCGGCGCATCTCGATCGAAACGATGATTCGCCGGATGCGCGAGATCTCCGATGCCGAGGGCATCGTGATCGACGATGGCGCGCTCGGCGCCATCGCGTACCGCGCCGACGGCGGGTTGCGCGACGCGCTGACGATGCTCGAACAAGTCGCGGCATTCGGTGCCGGGCACGTCGACGCGAGCACCGTCGATGCGGCGTTCGGTCAGACCGGGCGCGAGTTTGCGCTCGCCCTGCGCGACGCTGCGCTCGCTGCGGATGCCGCGTCGGCGTTGCGCACGATCGACGAAGCCAGCGACTCCGGTAGCGACATGCCGGGCCTGATCCGCGCGCTGATCGCGGAGTTTCGTCATCTGCTGGTCGCGCGCGTCAACCCGGAACTGCTGGCGCGCGATCTTGCCGCCGACGATGCGGCCGCTGCCGAAGAGCGCGCGCAGACCGTTACGCAAGCGCGCATCGTGCGCGCGCTGCGCCTGTTCGGGGATGCGCTCGCCGCAGCGCGCAACTCGGGGAACGCGCGCCTCGAACTCGAGACCGCGATGTTGCGGTTCATCCTGCAAACCGAAGACCCGTCGCTCGACGCCCTCGCCGCACGCGTGACCGCGATCGAGTCGGGGAACCCGGTTGCGCCCGCTCCGGTGCGCGCTGCCGCACCGGCTCCGCCGCGCGCTGCCGCATCGGGCCCGGCCCCGGTGCCGCCGGCCCGAGCGCCGAAAGACCCCGCGCCGAAGGTCGCCGCGCCGCCCGCCGCCGTCGCTCCGGTCGGCGCCCTCACGCCCGCCAAGGTGCGGTCGCTGTGGTCCAACGTGCGCTCGCGGGCCGAGAGCGAGAAGCCCTCGCTCGCGGCATCGCTCGGCCGCGCGGCGATCGATGCCGTGACCGACGATGCGATCACGCTGCGCACGCCCGATCCGATCTCCGGTGAAACGCTCAAGCGCAGCCTCGACACGCTCAAGCGCGCGGTCGACGCCGTGATCGGCCGCTCGATCGACCTGCGCGTGATCGTCGGCGCGGCGCCGGCCCCGGTCGCGAGCGAATCGGAGCCGGACGCCGAAATGCCGCAAGAGCATCCCGACGACGTCGCGCGATACGCGTTCGACCGGCTCCTCTGATGCGCACTCGAAAGCAAAGGACGACGACGTGAATCAGGCCCAGATGATGCAGCAGCTCAAGAAGATGCAGCAAGAGATGGCGCGCGTGCAGGACGAGCTCGCGAACACGATCGTCGAAGGCAGCGCCGCCGGCGGCGTCGTGACCTGCGCGGTCAACGGCGAATTCCGAGTCACCAAGCTAACGATCAAACCGGAAGCCGTCGATCCCGCAGACATCGATACGCTCGAAGACCTCTTGGTCGTCGCGCTCAACGACGCGATCACGAAAGCGAAGGGGCTGAGCGAACAGAAGATGGGCAAACTGACCGGCGGCATGAAAATTCCCGGCCTGATGTGACGTTGCAGAGCAGCTAAATGCGTAATGGTGTCGCAGGTCCCGTAGCTGCGCTAATCAACGAGTTTTCGAAGTTGCCTACGATCGGGCCGAAGACGGCGGCGCGGTTGGTGTTTCATTTGCTCAATAAGCCGCGTGCGGATGCGGAATCGCTGGCGGAGGCGATCATCGCGCTCAAGGATCGCGTGCGCTTGTGTTCGCGATGTTTTTCCATTACCGAAGACGATCCGTGTACGATCTGCAGCGATGCGCGGCGCGATGCGCGGATGCTGTGCGTCGTCGCGGAGGCAAAGGATATCTACGCGCTCGAACGCACGTCGGCGTACAACGGACGCTATCACGTGCTCGGCGGACTGATCTCGCCGATGGACGGCGTCGGTCCCGCGCAGTTGCGCGTGAAGGAATTGATCGAACGCATCGGCGCCAACGGCTTCGAGGAAGTGATCGTTGCGACGAATCCGAACGCCGAAGGCGAGGCAACCGCGCTCTATCTTTCGCGATTGATCGGTCCGCTCGGCGTGCTCGTCACGCGACTCGCGTACGGCTTACCGATCGGCGGCGATCTGGATTACGCCGACGAGGTGACGCTCGCCAAGGCGATCGAAGGCCGCCGCACCCTCGGCTAACCGCTACCCCGCGACCATCCGCGCGCCGGTGACGATCGTGCCGGGGATGACGACCCGGCAGTAGATGCCCATGATGTTGCCGCGCTCCGCAACGATCGTGCGGTGCAGCGCGGGATCGGGTTCGCCGGTCGCGATGTCGTAACTCGGCGTCACGCAACGCGTGATCGCCGAGACGACGTCGAAGGTGACATCGCCGGCGCGCAGGCGCGTTCCGATGAGCTCGTGTTCCGAGGCCGCAAATGCCGGTGCCGCGAGCGCCACGATGTTGGGCCGGAAGCGCAGCGGGTCGACCGGGCGGCCGGCCAGCGCTTCCAACTCGCGGATCCACGAATCGAACACGATCGAGACGGGTTCCAGATCGAAGTAATGCGGTGCCGCGGCGGCGGCTTCAATCTTCAGGCCCGCGCTGCGCGCGAGATCTTGCGCGCCGGCAACGGCCGTGAGGGTGTGCAGCAACTGCTGCTCCTTGCCCCGATAGGTCTTGCCGCTGCGCGGGTGTCCCGGGCTGCGCACGAAGAGCGCGCTGCCGCGGTCACCCGCGAAGCCGTCGGCGCGAACGTCGGCCCGCGCCAGTTGCTCCGCCCGCAGCGACTTGACGGGATACCGATACAGCGCCCCCACCGTTCCCAGCATCGACCACACTTCGGCAACCGCGCCGCAGCTTCCGCGGCCGAGGGGTCGCGTGAGGATGGACGAACGCTTGGTCAGGGTGACGGCTACGGACGCACGGCCGAGTTCAATCGGCGAAATCCTCGACCGGGCGATCGCAACGTATGTAGGGCGGTTTGTTCCGCTGTTCGTCATTCTGGGGCTGATCGCGATCCCGGTCGGCATCCTCGGAGCGTTCAGCTCACCCGGCCTCACGCATCTGATTGCGATGATGAATCAGGTCTCGGCGTTTCCGCCCGACGACACGGTCGACCGCATGCGGGTGATGGAGGA
>Ga0182015_10001911_pt1 | contig 26431 bp, 26 predicted proteins | sample 712P3MmetaG_FD_120478 | JGI IMG/M metagenome (GOLD analysis project Ga0182015, IMG submission 120478) | Permafrost microbial communities from Stordalen Mire, Sweden - 712P3M metaG | ecosystem: Environmental > Terrestrial > Soil > Wetlands > Permafrost | place: Sweden: Stordalen | collected...
AACCGATTCGGCGTCGCCGGGGCCGGCCACGGTCGTCAGCGTGAACGGAGATCCGGCGAGCAGCGCAATCGAGGACACGCCGTCCGAAAACTCGCCGGTCCGCACCTTCGGGCCCGGCAGATCCTGGAGGATCGCGACGTGCAGCTCCAGCTCGCGTGCGATGCGGCGCACGTCGGCGATGGTCGCGGCGTGCTCCTCGTGCGTTCCGTGCGAGAAGTTGAGCCGGGCGACGTTGACGCCGGCCAGGAAAAGCGAGCGCAGCATCGCGGGATCGCGCGACGCGGGTCCGATTGTCGCCACGATCTTCGTGCGCTTGGGCGGCGGACGCATCGGCGTGCGCGGTTCCGCGACTGCACCTGCGGTCCTGCGGATGGGAGAAAGCACCGTCACATTTGGTCAACGGCGGACGACCCTTCCAGGTTCGCGGGGATGGTGTTTGCCCGTCCCCCCGAACAGGGCTCGCGGTCGTGATGCCGCCGCAGCACCAGGACGCGCATATCGAACGGCCTTCGCAACGCCGCGACTTCGTCGCGCTCACGTTATCGGCCATCCTGCACGTCCTGGCACTCTTGCTCTTGCTGTGGCTGGTGAGTCAATCGGCCTCCACGAGCACGAGCGAGACGACCGCTGCGGCCGACCTCATCGTCGAGGAGCGCGCCTCGACCGCCGCGCCGGCCGTGCAGCCGCCCTCGGCGGTGCCCGTCCCGCCGCCGACGCCTGCGCCGGCGGCGGTGCGCCGGTCCCGGACGGTGCCGCGCCGCGTGCCGCGCCGAATCGCCGTTCGCCCCCGCCCGGTGCCGCCGCGTCATCACGAGCTTGCGGTGGAGCGACCTTCGGCGCCGCCTCAGCCGACGATCCCGCCCACGCTCCCGCCGACGGCGCTGCCGGTGGTCGTGACGACGCGCGCACCCGAAGTCGAAACGACCGTGCCGCCGACCGTTCTTCCGACGGCGCTCCCGACGCTACGCGTGGCGCTGGAAACCCCCGTACCGACCGCGGTTCCGACCCAGGCGCCGACCCGCCCGCCGACCGCTGCTCCGACGGTCGCCGCGACGGCGGCGCCGACGGTGCCGCCGACCGCGAGGCCGACGCGGCCGCCGACGGTTGCGCCGACGACGGCGGCCACATCGCCTCCGACCCAGACGCCAACCCGCCGTCCGACGGCCGCGCCGACCGCGGCCCCGACCGCCGAGCCGGCGACGCCCGCTCCCGCGACTGCTCCGCCGCGACCGAGCCCTGCGCCGACCACCGGCCCGACCGCCACGCCCACGCGAGCGCCGGTCATACCGGCAACCTCGGCGCCGCGGGCCCAGCCCGGGACTCCGCGCCCGGCCGCGAGCCCCGCTGCTGCGGCGCATCCGGCGGGATCGTCCGGCCCAAAACCAGGCCCGACCGGCCTGCGGCCGGCCTCGTCCGGACCGACCGGCCGCGCCACGGGCGCGCCCCGAGCGGGCTCGCCGCAGCCGACGCGCGCTCCGACTTCGGGCGGGGGTCACCCCGCGGGCGCGGCGAGCACATCGCCGGGCCCGCCCGGAAACTCGCTGAACGAACGCCTGCGCGCGCTCCTTCCGCACGGTCCGGTCAATTCGATCAAGGGCTACGGACCGGCCGCAATCGACCCCGGCGCGGCCGCCGCCGACTGGGAAAAGCTGGTTGCGGTGCCGGCCAACGTCCTGGCCCGAACCTTCGGCCTGATCCGCCGGACGCGCACGCTCGTCCACGCCGACTCGGTGACCTATGTGTTCGAGCGGACGCGCGACCTGTTCGGCCGTGAGGTGTGCCGCGCGTTCCGGATCACCGAGCACCCGCCGCCGACGCCGCCACCGCGTTTCGACCCCAAGAGCCCGCTCGTTTTTCCCGACCGCAATCCGGATCTCAAGCCGATCACGGAGTACGTCGATGTGTCCTGCGACGACCCGAGCATGCGCAAAGTCGTCCCGGGCTCCCTCGCAACGCCCGAGCCGCGGCAGCCCTAGCGGGGCCTCCTCCGGCGCGCGCGGTTGCAGGAAATCGCCCTTCGTCGTATGATGTCGGATGGACGTTGACGCTGGAAGCGTGGGCACTGCCCGCGCTTCTCTGTTGTAAAGCATAAGGAACTGGTCATGGACCGAGCACAGCGGGGAAACGCCGCGCCTCCTGGAGGGCCCCAGGCCGTCAAACCGACGATGGACCGAGCACCGCGGAATGGTGCTCCGCTTCCACGGTTGCTGCGAGGTCGGACTGGGGACCCCGCGCACAGCGCGGGGGGCTCGCAGCCTGGGGCGGAGAGCCTTCAAACGGAGAGCCTTGAAACTGGGAGTCTTTTTACCGAATCGTTCGAGCGGGTCGTGCACGCGTTGCCGCACCAGCCGGAGTTTCGGGGCCTGGAGATCGTCGCGACGCAAGCGCGCCGAAGCCACGGCGCAACCGCGCTCGGGGTGACGATCGACCGCGAGGGCGGGGTCGACGTCGCAACCTGCGAACGCGTCGCGGCGCGCATCAACGCCTCGCTGGACGCGTTCACCGATCCCTATACGCTCGAAATCGAATCGGCCGGTTTGAACCGTCCGCTCACCAAGCCGGCCGACTACGAACGTTTTGCAGGCCGTGACGTACGCGTCGTGTCGACGCTGCCGATCGAGGGAGCCAAGACGCACCGCGGCCGGCTCGAGGGCGTACGCGGCACGAACGTCATCCTGGCCCGCGAGGGCAAAGAATTGCCGATCCCGCTCGCGGTGATCAAATCCGCCAACCTGGAGTACGACGTGCGCGCCGATCTCCAGCGGGCCAAACAACGAGAGAAGAACCGATGAACGCAGAGATGATCGCGGCGCTCCGCGAGATTGAGAACGAGCGCAATATCAGTTTCGAGTCGCTGCTCGAAGCGCTCGAGGCTGCGCTGATCTCCGCCTACAAGCGCAACTTCGGCGGCGAAGCGAACGCGATCGTCACCATCGATCGTCAGACCGGCGACTATCAAGTCTACCACCGCCGCACGGTCGTGAGCGACGGCGACGTGCAAGATCCGAAGCTGGAGATCGCCAGGGGCGAGGCGGGTTCGCGTTACGAGCCGGGTGATTTCTACGACGAAACCGTCACCCCGCGCGATTTCGGACGGATCGCGGCTCAGACCGCCAAACAAGTGATCGTGCAGCGCATCCGTGAAGCCGAGCGCGATACGGTGTACAACACCTATTCGGCGAAGCTGCACGACGTCGTGCTCGGCACGGTGCAGCGCTACGAACAGCGCAACATGTTCGTGCTGCTCGACGATCGCAAGACCGAGGCGCTGCTGCCGTTCTCCGAACAGGTTCCGCGCGAGAACTACCGCATCAACGACCGGATCCGCGCCTTCGTCCTCGACGTGCGCAAGACGAACAAAGGTCCGCTGGTCGTGCTGTCGCGCGCGGCCGAAGGGCTCGTTCAGCGTTTGATCGAGTTCCAGGTCCCGGAGATCCAGGACGACATCGTCGAGATCATGGCGATCGCGCGCGAACCCGGCGCCCGCACGAAGGTCGCGGTCATGTCGAAACGTCCCGAGATCGACGCGGTCGGCGCGTGCCTGGGTCCGAAGTCGTCCCGCATCGGGAACGTCTCCGACGAGCTGCGCGGCGAAAAGATCGACGTGATCCGCTGGGCGCCCGACTTGCCGACCTTTGTGGCCAACGCGCTCGCGCCGGCCAAGGTGCTGGGCGTCGAACTGTTCGAGGACGAAGGGATCGGGCTCGTCACGGTACCCGACCATCAGCTGTCGCTGGCGATCGGCCGTGAGGGGCAGAACGTGCGGCTGGCCGCGCGTCTGACCGGTTGGCGGCTGGACATCACCAGCGATTCCGAGGCGGCCGAAGCGCGCGAACGATACCTCGCCGAGCGTGAAGCCCGGGCGGCCGAAGCGGCCGCCGGGGAGACCGCGGTCGTCGAAGAGCCGGTCGCCGAAGACGGGGCAGCCGAGGAGGACGACGTCATCGACCAGGATGAACTGCTGCGCCGCCTCCAGGAGATCAAGCGGGAGCTGTTCACCAGCGAATGACGCCCGTCCGCACCTGCGTCGGCTGCCGGACCGCGTTCCCGCAGCCGGCGCTGCGGCGTTTCACGCGGTCCCTCGACGGACGCTGGAGCGCCGACCGGGGTCCCCGCTCCGCGGGACGCGGAACGTACCTCTGCTCGCGCGCGTGCGCGGAACGAGTCGCAAAGAACAGACGTTATCCGGGGTTCAGTGTCGAAGCTCTGTTACAATGGTAGCCCCGGATCACGGAACTATGACGTGAGCGGTGGTGGCGCCTCGTGGCGCCGTTTTCGAGAAGGATTGCATGCCAGCCGGTAAACCCAGGATTTTCGAGCTCGCCAAGGAGCTTGGAATGTCGTCGAAAGACCTGCTCGCGCTCTTCGAGCGCCTCGGTCTCGACGCGAAGAATCAGCTCAGCGTCGTCGAGCCGAAGGTCGCCGACCTTCTTCGCGCGCAGCTCAAGGGCGCAAAGACCGCCACCAAGACGGCGGTTGCTGCGCCGGAGGCTGCGCCGCCCGCTGCGGTCGCCACCACGACGGCCGCCTCCGCTCGGAACGGCAACGCCGCCGTAGCAAAGCCGCGCACCAAGGCCGCGGCCGCGGCGAAGCCCCCGGCCGCCGCCGAGGTTGAGCCGAGCGCGCCCGCTGCCGACCCGCCGAAACTGCGCCCGATACCCAGCACGCCGGCCCGCCGGCCGGCGAAAACGGCCGCGCTGGCCGCGGAAGCGGCCCCGCTCGTCGAACCGCCTCCCGACGAAGCCGCGCCTCGGACGGCTGCCGCCGGACCGCGGCCCGCGCCGACCGGCCCGATGCCGCCGGCCCGCCCCGTCGCGCCAAGCGAGCCGATCCAGCAGCTGCAGCCCGTCCCGAGCGGCCAAGCCTCGATTCGGCCGCCGCGAGCCCCGCAGCGCCCGCTGAGCGCGCCCGGTCAAGGCAACGGACAGATCCCCGGCCGCCCCGGCGTCGCGCCGCGGCCCGGTCAGGGCGTTCCCGGCCAATATCAGCAGGCGCGTCCGCCTGCACCCGCAGCACCCGGTGCGCCGGGCGCGCCGGCTGCGCCGAACGCCGCGGTTCCCGGCGCCCCCGCCAGCCGTCGTCCGGCCGGCAACGGCGCGTTCCGCGCGATCCCCGGCGCTACCGCGGGGCCGCGTCCCTTCGGCGGCGGCCGCCCGGGCATTCCGGCCGGCAACGGCCCCATCACGCCGGGCGGACCGACCCCGTCGTCGGGCGGCGGACCCGGCGGCCGGCCCGGTAATCGCGGCCGCGGCACGCGCGAGCAGCTCGAGGCCAAGAAGGCCCGCGATGCGGAGATGCGGCTCGAGAAGCAGCGTCGCCGCAGCGGTGGCGCGTACGTCGACCGGGTCGAGGATCCCAGCAAACAGCTCGAGTCCATCGAGATCCCCGACGTTCTGACGGTTCAGGAACTCGCGACCTCGATGATCGTGCCTGCGGCCGACGTCATCCGCGAGCTCATTCGCATCGGCACCATGGCGACGATCAATCAGAACATCTCGTCGGATCAAGCGACTGCCGTCGCCCGCAAGTTCGGCTTCAACGCGATCGTGAAGGAAGCCGGCGACGAAGTGGTTGTCGAGCAGGAAGAAGACAAGCCGGAGATGCTGCAGACGCGGCCGCCGGTCGTCACCGTCCTGGGTCACGTCGACCACGGCAAGACATCGCTGCTCGACAAGATCCGTTTCGCGAACGTTGCTGCCGGCGAAGCCGGCGGCATCACGCAGAAGATCGGTGCGTACACCGTCGCGCAAAACGGCCGCGAGATCACGTTCATCGACACACCCGGTCACGAGGCCTTCACCGCGATGCGCGCCCGCGGCGCGAAAGTCACCGACGTCGCGATCCTGGTCGTGGCGGCCGACGACGGCGTCATGCCGCAGACGAAGGAAGCGATCTCGCACATCAAGGCGGCGGGCGTTCCGATCGTCGTCGCGATCAACAAGATCGACAAGGAAGACGCCCAGCCCGATCGCGTCAAGCAGCAGCTCACCGACGAAGGCCTCCAGCCGGTCGAATGGGGCGGCAAGATCGAGATGGTCGGCGTTTCGGCCCGCAACGGCACCAACATCGATCAGCTGCTCGAGACCGTGCTGCTCGAAGCCGACCTGCGCGAACTCAAAGCCAACCCGCACCGGCGTGCCGCCGGCGTGGTGATCGAGTCAGCGCTCGACCGCGGTCGCGGTCCGGTCGCAACCGTGCTGGTGCAGAACGGCACGCTGCGCGTCGGCGACGTCGTCGTGGTCGGGCCGACCTACGGGAAGATCCGGGCGCTGATCGACGACAAGGGCAAGCAAACGAAAAAGGCGGGCCCCTCGGTCCCGGTCGAGATCATGGGGCTCAACGACGTCCCCTCGGCCGGCGACACGATGATGGTCGTCTCCGACGAAAAATCGGCCCGCGAAGCGGCCGCCAAACGTTCCACCAAGCGACGCGACGTGCGCATGGCAGCGACCACCGGCGGTGCGAAGGTCTCGCTCGAGACCTTCATGATGATGCCGGCCGACGGCGGGCAGAAAACGCTCAACCTCGTGCTCAAGGCCGACGGCCAAGGCTCGGTCGAGGCGCTGCGCGGCCGCGTCGAATCGCTCTCGAACGGCGAAGTCGACGTCCGCGTCATCCTCGCCGGCGTGGGCGGCATCACCGAAAACGACGTCAACCTCGCGTCGGCGTCGAACGCGGTGCTGATCGGATTCAACATCCGGCCCGACGAGTCGGTCAAACGTCTCGCTGATTCCGAGCAGGTCGATCTGCGTTTCTATCAGGTCATCTACGACGTCGAAAACGACCTCAAGAAGGCCATGGTCGGCATGCTGGCTCCGAAGTTCCGCGAGATCGTACTCGGACGTGCCGAAGTGCGCGAGATCTTCAAGGTCTCGAAGGTCGGGACGATCGCCGGCTGCTACGTGCAGAGCGGCAAGATCACGCGCAACTCCAAGGTGCGCGTCCTGCGCGACGCGGCGGTTGTCTTCGACGGCGAGATCGAGTCGCTGCGGCGCTTCAAGGACGACGTGCGCGAAGTGGCCGAGAACTTCGAGTGCGGCATCCAAGTGGCACGGTTTGCCGATCTCAAGGCGGGCGATGTCATCGAGGCTTGGACTTCAGAGCTTGTCGCTCCGGAGTTGCAGCCGGCCTAGTGGGAGCGATGGTGGCGGGCGTCGGCGGCGGGCACAGCACCCCGCCGGGGACGTCCGCGTTTTCCCGTCCATGGGAAAACGCTACTCGTGCACAATCGGCTCTCGGCATCCTGCCTTCGCCGATTGCTGCAACGCCCCGTCGTGATGCCGTGCCCGCGGCCAACGCTTGGCGCGATCGGTTTCGGTTGCGGAGGGCGACGTGAAACAGCAGCGGCAGGCGCGCATTGATGCGGAGATTCAACGGGCGATGGCGAAGATCATCAGCGAGGATCTCAAGGATCCGCGGTTGGGGTTTGTGACCGTGGTGCGCTGCGAGATCACGCAGGATATGAAGTTCTGCAAGGTGTTCGTGTCGATCATCGGGGACCGGCATGTCGCGCGGCAGTCGATGGATGCCTTGGAGCATTCGGCGCGGTTTCTGCGCGGCGAGCTTGGGCATGCGATCGATCTGCGGTACACGCCGGAGTTGACGTTTGTCGAAGATCGCACGACCGAGCGCGCGATCGCGCTGCACAAGACGCTCGAGCGCGCAAAGGTGATCGATGAGTAGCGTCACGGTCGTCTCAGACAGCACCGAGACGGTGGTCAAAGCGCTGCTGGCCCGCTCGTCGTTCATGTTTGTCTCGCACGTGAAGCCGGATGGCGATACGCTGGGGGCGGGGCTCGCGCTGGGGATCGCGCTCAAGCAGCTGGGCAAACGCGTCGGTTACTTTCAGCAGGATCCGGTACCGCGGAATCTGCGCTTTCTGCCGGATGCGGAGTTCGTCGCGCGCGAGGTTCCGGCCGATCTGCCGGCCGATACGCTGTGGGTGTTCTGCGATATGAGCGATTTCTCGCGCGCCGGGGAATTTCTGCCGCAGCTCGAGCGGGCGAACATGCTCGACATCGACCATCATCTGGGGAACTCCCACTTCGGCGCGCTCAACTACGTGATTCCTTCGGAAGCGTCGACCGGTACCTGCGTGCTGCGGCTGCTGCATGAGCTCGACGTGCAAATCACGCCGGAGATCGCAACCTGCATCCTGACCACGATCATGACGGATACCGGTGCGTTCATGCACACCAACACCACCGCCGCCGTGCTGCGGATGTCGGCGGAGATGATCGAGCACGGCGCCGATAAACCCCTCATCACCGAGGAGATCTTCGCCAACAAGCGGTTTGCGGCGACGAAACTGCTGGGGATGGCGTTGGATCGCGCGGTCCTCGAAGACGACGGGCGGTATTGCTGGACCGTCGTCGACGAAGCGATGCTCGACGAAGCACAGGCCGACGGCGAGGATACCGAAGAGATCATCCAGCATCTGCGTGCCGTCGAAGGGGTCGAAGCGGCGGTGCTGTTCAAGGATTTCGACGGTGCGGTGCGCGTCAGTCTGCGTTCGAGCGGACGCATCAACGTCCAAGCGGCGGCCGCGGCGATGGGCGGCGGCGGACATTTCATGGCCTCTGGGCTGACCTATCCGGGCGATCTCAAAGCGGCACTCGAAGGTGTTCATGCCGCACTGCGTGCGCAGGGCCTTTGAGGTTTCGGCTTCGCCGAATCCATCGCGACAACTGGGGTAGCTCGTGCTCGGTTTCGTGAACCTCTTCAAGCCGGCGGGTCCGACGTCGACGCAATTCGGCGCGCGGTTGCGGCGGATCTATCCGGAGCCGGGCGGCAAGTTGGCCGTTGGGCATGTCGGCACGCTCGATCCGCAAGCTTCCGGCGTGCTCCCGATCGCGCTCGGGAAGGCGACCCGGCTGATCCCGATGATCGCCGACCGGCGTAAGGGATACGTGTGCACGCTGGTGTTCGGACGCGCCACGGTCACCGGCGATGCGGGCGGCGAAACGCTGGTCGAGCGTGCGGTGCCCTCCGATCTGGACGAGCGGCTGCAGGCGGTGCTGCCCGCGTTCGTCGGCGCGGTCGCGCAGGTGCCGCCGATGTACAGCGCGCTCAAGAGCGGCGGCCGGCGCCTGTACACGCTCGCGCGCGCCGGTCAGACCGTGGTGCGCGAAGCGCGCTCGATCACGATCTACGCGCTGACGGTGCTCGGACGCGATGCCGATACCATCCGGTTGCGGATCGCCTGCAGCGAAGGGACGTACGTCCGCACGTTATGTGAAGATCTTGCTGCGGCGTGCGGGACGGTCGGCCACATGGGCGCGCTGCTGCGCGATGCGTCCGGACCGTTCGTGCTCTCCGAGAGTTGGACGCTGGATGAGGTGGAGCGCGCACCCGCGGAAGCGCTGGTTCCTCCGGAGCGCGTGATTCCGATTCCGACCGTCGTCCTGGATGGCCGCCGGGCGACGGATTTTCGCGCCGGGCGATTGGTGGCGCTGGCGGAGATGCCGGCCGACAAGCACGTTTTCGTGCGCGATTCCGCGCGCGCGCTCGTCGGCGTCGGCGAGACGGTCGGCGCATTGCTCGCGCCGCGCAAGGTGTTTCTGTGAAGATCCATCACGCACTGCCGCAAACGCCGCCCGAGCGCGCATTCGTCGTCACGATCGGTTTCTTCGACGGCTTCCATCGCGGTCACCGCGCGATCGTCCGCGCTGCGCTGCACGCGCGCCGGGCCGGTGAGCGGACTGCGGTGCTGACGTTTCGGGAGCATCCGTCGACCTTCTTGCGGCCCGGCCAGGAGCCGCCGCTGATCGCGACGCTCGAGGAGCGCGTCAATGCCTTCGCGCGTGCAGGCATCGACGTCGCCTACGTAATACCGTTCGATGCTTCGGTGGCCGGGTTGAGTCCGGCGGCATTTCTCGACGAAACACTGATCGGACGCCTGAACGCCCGCGCGATGGTCGTCGGCGAGAACTTCCGCTTCGGCAGCAAGCGGGCCGGCGACATCGCCTTTGCGCGGGCGCATTTCGAAGCGGGCGGCCGGGAAGTGATCGCGGTTCCCAACGAACGCGACGACGGCGAGCGGGTCTCGAGCACGCGCATTCGCGCCGCGATCGCGGCCGCCGATTTCGAATCCGCCGACCGTTTGCTGGGCGCGTCGTTCGGCGTCGCCGGCATGGTGACGTTCGGCGCCGGCCGCGGACACGATCTGGGCTATCCGACCGCGAACATTGCGGTTCCGGCGCACAAGCTGCTGCCGCCCGACGGCGTGTACCGGACCACAGCGCGGCACGATGGGCGGGACTATCTCGGGTTGGCCTCGATCGGGACCAACCCGACCTTCGCCGGTGCAAGCCGCAGTGTGGAAGCGTGGCTGCTGGATTTCAACGGGTCCTTGTACGGCGAACAGCTTGCCTTGCGCGATTTTCGCTTCGTGCGGCCGCAACGGCGTTTCGATTCGGTCGAAGCGCTGGTCGCGCAGATGCACGACGACGCGGCCACGGTTCGCTTTCCGAGCCTGGTCTAGCGCGAACCGTTCGGGGTTCGGCGCCGGTTGTAGGGCCCGTGCAGCTTTTTCGCGTCGCGACCGTCGCCGCAGCCCTCGTGCTCCTCCCCGCGGCGGTGCTCGCCGTTCCGCTGGCCGGCCAGCCGGCGCCCGGCTTCAGCTTGCCGTCTCCGGACAAGAAAATCGTCGCCCTCGGGGCGCTGAAGGGCCATCCCGTCTATGTGAACTTCTTCGCTTCGTGGTGCGGACCGTGCAACGACGAAGCCCCATCGATCGGGCAGCTGCGCGCGAAGTACGCTCGCAGCGGCTTGGAAGTCGTGGGGATCGACGAACTCGACGCGCCCGGCGAAGCGGCTGCTTTTCAGAAGAAGTACCACGCACCGTACGACCTCGTGGCCACGGACGAAAGCGGAACGGTCGGCAAGACCTACGGCGCGATTGCGATGCCCGTCCATGTGTTCATCAACCGGCGCGGCGTCGTAACGACCTATCGTTTAGGCCAGATGGATGCGGGTCAGATCGAGGCCGCGATCAGGGGTGCGCTAAAGTAGCTGCGGCGCAGAGATCGACGGCGGCGCGTGCTTCCACCCGCGCGTTGAGGTAGCGCCCCGCGCGGTCGTCGCGTTCGGCGCCCGCCAAATCTTCGGCGGCCGCTGCGGCGTTGGGTGATTTCACCGCGCGGCAGGCCGCCACCGCGCCGCGTGCTTGCGCCACGAACGCGTCGGCGTCGACCTGCGCAACGCTGGCGCCGGCGAGCGGGAACGGTGAGGTCTGCAGCACGCTGGTCTGCGGGATCGTCGACTGCAGGACGGGGATCGGGTTGCCCGGCGTGCGGTTGGCCTCGATCAGCGCCTGAATCGCCTGTGCGCGCGCGTTCGCGTCGTCGCCGAGATTGTAGCTTTGGACCGCATGCTGATACGCCAGCGCCGCGGCGGCGCTGGCCGGCGGGTTCGTCGAGGCCGAGCGCGCGACCGCCATCATGGCATCGAAGATCAGGTTCGCCGTTTGGCTCGAGCCCGGCTGCGGCGGCGTTCGCAGCGGCACGCTCTGCGCCGCCGCCCCGGCGCCGGTCGCGACGATCAGGGCCAGCGCCAGCAGGGCGCGCCTCATGCGGCCGCGACCGTGATATCGGTGCCGTCGTAGTCGACGCGCGCGGTGTGTCCGCCGGTCAGCCGTCCGCGCAGAATCGCATCGGAGAGCGGCGTCGTCACGTGGCGCGCGATCGCGCGCGCAACGAACCGCGCACCGCTCCCCTGCGCCATGCTCTCGTCGGCCAGGAAGCGGCGTGCGCGCTCCGTCAAGTCCAGCTGCATCGCCTGGGCGCCGACCCGGGTCGCCAACAGCTCGATCTGGAGCGCGACGATCCGCTCGATCTCGGCCGAACCCAGCCGCGCGAAGACGACGACTTCGTCGATCCGATCGAGCAGTTCGGGACGGAGCATCGACTCGAGCTCGTCACGTTCGGTGTTCGAGGTCAGCACGACGATCGCGTGACGGAAATCGATCGAGCGTCCCTTGGCATCGGTGACGCGCCCGTCGTCGAGGATCTGCAGCAGGATCGCCGCCACGTCGGGGTGCGCTTTCTCGATCTCATCGAAGAGGACCACCGAGTAGGGGCGCCGCCGAATCGGCTCGGTGAGCTGACCCGGTTCCTCGTGGCCCGTGTAGCCCGGCGGCGCACCGATAAGGCGCGAGATCGTGTGCGATTCGGTGTATTCCGAGAGGTCGAGCCGGATTAGCGCATCGTCGGTCCCGAACAGGGCGTGCGCGAGCGCCCGCGCGAGCTCCGTCTTCCCGACGCCGCTCGGCCCGATGAACAGAAACCCGCCGACCGGTTTGCGCGGATCCTTGAGGCCCGCGCGGGCGCGCCGGATCGCTTCCGCGACCACGCGCACCGCGGCGTCCTGTCCGATGACCCGCGCGCCGAGCGTTTCTTCGAGCGCCAGCAGGCCGGCACGCTGGGCCTCGGTGATCGTGCCTTGGGGGATGCCGGTCCAGCGCGACACGACCGCGGCGACCTGCTCGACGGCGACATGCAGATCGCCCCGCATCGCCGCGGTCGCCGCCGCCTCGTCCACGACGTCGATCGCTTTGTCGGGCAAGTACCGATCGGCGATGTAGCGGGCGGAAAGCGCCGCCGCCGCCGCCAGCGCTTCGTCGTCGATCGTGACGCCGTGATGCGCGGCGTATCTAGGCCGCAGGCCGCGCAAGATGGCGACGGTCTGCTCGATCGTCGGTTCGTCAACATGCACCGGCTGGAAGCGGCGCTCCAGGGCGGCATCGGACTCGACGTACTTGCGGTATTCGTCGAACGTCGTCGCTCCGATGCACTGCAGTTCACCGCGCGCCAATTCCGGCTTGATCATCGAGCTCAGGTCGAGCGACCCTTCGGCCGCACCGGCGCCGACGAGCGTGTGGAGCTCGTCGATGAACAGGATGATGTCGCGCCCGGCGCGCTTGACCTCATCGAGAATCTTCTTGACGCGGCCTTCGAATTCACCGCGGTACTTCGTGCCGGCGACAAGCGGACCGAGTGAGAGCGCCAGCACACGCTTGTCGCGAAGCGCCTGCGGCACGCTGCCCTGCGCGATACGCTGCGCGAGTCCTTCGACGATCGCCGTCTTGCCGACGCCCGGTTCGCCGATCAGCACCGGATTGTTCTTGCTGCGCCGCGCGAGGATCGACACGACGCGTTCGACTTCGTCGTCGCGCCCGATCACCGGATCGAGTTCGCCTTTGCGCGCGGCCTCGGTCAGGTCGCGCGAGTACTGTGCGAGCGTCGAGGAACCGCCCGAGAAGACGCGTCCGAGGCTCGTGCCCAGCGACGGGCTGGCCGGGGGCGACGGTTCACTTCCGGATTGCTGCCGCCGGCTGTAGGTATCGAACGCGATCGCGGCCCCGCCGACGAGCGCCGCGGCGGCCGCCGCCGCGCCGAGCACGGTCAGCGGCGCCCGGCGGCGGCGTTTGACGCAATCAGCGCACAATTCGGCCGGTACCCAGCGCCCGCCCCGCAGGGCGAAGTCATGGGTATTGGCCGGCTTCGCGCGGCAGACCTCACAGGTAGCGGTCATTATCCTCACCTACCCTGCGGCGCCGACCCCGGTTTCGCTGCCGCTGTTTCACGAGGCCGCGTCGCGGGGAAGAATCCCTTCGCAGCGCAGTACTGCTGCGCTCGTACGTCGAGGGGATGACGGGAAGGGGAGTATCGATTCAATGGGACTTCTGAGCTGGCTGATCGTGGGGATCATCGCGGGGTTTCTCGCAAAATATGTCGTGCCGGGTGAAGGCATGGGGGGCGTCCTGGGTGACCTCCTGATCGGTATCGTCGGCGCCTTCATCGGCGGCTGGATCTTCAACGCCTTGGGTCACGTCGGTGTGACGGGCCTGAACCTGTGGAGCATCGCGGTGGCGTTCGTGGGCGGCGTGGTTCTGCTGTTCATCTCGCGCCTGCTGAGCGGACGCCGCGCAACGTCCTAGCAGTCGATCGCAACACAACGCGGCGCGTTCCGGCGGTCGGAGCGCGCCGCTTTACTGTTTGGTCAACCCAAGCCCCCGCTTTTGTCGGTAGGAGGCCGCCAGGCCCCCGCACAACCTTCGCGTTGGGATGGCCTATATCATCACCGAGCCCTGCATCGGTACCAAGGACAAATCGTGCGTCGACGTCTGCCCTGTCGACTGCATCCACGGGGACGATGAGGACAAGATGCTCTTCATCGACCCGGAAGTCTGCATCGATTGCGGCGCCTGCGTTTCCGCGTGTCCGGTCGAGGCGATCTACGCCGACGCCGACGTCCCGGAGAAGTGGAAGAACTTCGTCGAGATCAACGCGGACTGGTACAAGAAATAGGTCGTTGAAGCTCGCGTGCGCCGCGCGACCGCTCGCGAGCTGATGGACGAGGTCGTCGACGACGTCGGCGAGCTCGACGCAAACCTGCACGACATCGCCTTCGCGAACGCGGCCTTCGGCGGGGTCACGCCGGTCTTGCGCGCGCTGCGCGCGTTCGGTGCCCGGAGCGTCTTAGACGTTGGGAGCGGTGCCGCCGACATCCCACTGGCCATCGTGCGCGACGGCGCCCGCCGCGGCGTTCCCTTTGTCGTGACCTGCCTCGACAGCAGCGAGCAGATGCTTGCGATCGCGCGCGCTGCCGCGGCAGGTAATCCCGCGCTGAGCTTCGTGCACGGCAACGGAACGTCGCTGCCGTTCGACGATGGGAGCTTCGACGCAACGCTGTGCACGCTGGCGCTCCATCACTTCGATCCCGAGCCGGCGCGCGCGCTGCTGCGCGAGCTTCGGCGCGTCGCGCGAATGAGTCCGGTCGTGTGTGATCTGCGGCGTTCCGTCCCGGCCCTCGGCGCGACCTGGCTGTGGTCGCGCACGTCGCGCAACCGGTTGACGCGCCACGACGCGCCGCTCTCGGTTCGACGCGCCTACACGCCTAGCGAGGCACTTGATCTGGCGCGCGAGGCGGGTTGGCGTGCGCCGCACGTCCGGCGCGAGCCGTTCTTTCGCATGACGCTGACGGACGGCAATCCGCCTGGCGACCTTTCAGCGTTTTCTCATCGTCGAACCTCAGAATGAAGCCTCTATCGCGAAATCACTACGCGCCGTGCCGGCGTTGACGGGGCACGCGAACACCGGCGAAGCACGATGAACGACGTGATCGTCGCCGGCGGCGGTCCGGCCGGCAGTGCGGCCGCTCTGCTGCTCGCCCGCGCTGGCGTCGACGTGCGCGTCGTCGAACGCGCCCGTTTTCCGCGCCGCAAGGTGTGCGGCGAGTACCTGAACGGGGGCGCCGTCGCGGCGCTGGCCCGGCTGGGCGTGCTCGAGGCCGTCCGGCTGCGTTCCGCGCCGCTGAAGGGCGTGCGTTTGGTTGCGTCCGGAGCCCCGCCGGTCGTGCTGCCGTTTTCCGAGCCTGCGCTGGCATGTGCGCGCGAAGACCTGGACGCCATTCTGCTCGACGCCGCCGTCGCAGCGGGTGCGACGCTCGAGCGGGCGCGGGTCGAAGACGTGATCGTGAGCGGGGGACGCTGCACGGGTCTTGTCGTGCGCGGCGAGGATGGCGTGTCCGGCGCGCGTGCCGCGCGCATCGTGCTCGGCGCCGACGGCGCCGGTTCGCTCGTCGCCCGCAAGCTGGGACTCACGCGCAACGGTCCGCGCCGCGGGCGCTACGCGATCGGCGGCCATTACGCCGGCTTCGGTGCGCTGGACGGTCTGGTCGAAATGTATGCCGGGGACGGCGCCTACTTCGCGCTCAACCCGCTCGGCGCAGACCGCACCAACGTGATGGTGGTCGTGCCGCGCACGCGGCTGGCGCGCTGGGCGGCGGACGTCGATTCCGGCGTCGGCGGCGAGGCCGCCGCGCTCGGCCGGGGCGTCCGGTCGTTCGCGTCGGCGACGCGGCTCGGCCCGCGCGTCTCGATCGGACCGCTGGAACACGACGTCCGCCGGGCGGCCGTCCCGGGCGCATTACTGGTCGGCGACGCGGCCGGGTTTCTGGACCCGTTCACCGGCCAAGGCGTTTTTCTCGCCTTGACCGGCGCCGAGCGCGCCGCGTCGACGGTGCTCGCGGTCCTCGGCGGCACGCCTGAGCGCGCGGCGTTCGACGGTTACGTGCGGTGGCGCGCGGCTGATTTCCGGAGGCGCAAACGGCTCGCAAGCGCCGTCGCGCTGCTGATCGAAGCGCCGCCGCTCGCGCGCCGGGCCGCCCTGCGGCTCGCTCGGCGCCCGGACCTCGGTGCGCGGCTGATCGATGCACTTGCCGGGGCGGTCCCGCCGCCGCGGGCCTTCGGGATCGCTCTGCTCGGGCGGCTGCTGACGTGACCGTCACGCGCACGACGATCGACATTGCCGCACCCGCCGACCTCATCTACCGCCTGAGTTCGCAGACCGCCGGCTGGCCTGACATCCTACCGCACTACCGGTACGTTCGTATCCTCGAGGAGCGTGGTGCGATGCTGATCGTCGCGATGAGCGCATGGCGCGATGTCTTCCCCGTGGCCTGGGTTGCCGAACAGACGAACGACGCGGGCACGCCGCGCATTACCTTCCGTCATGTGCGCGGTTGGACGCGCGGCATGGACGTCGCGTGGACGTTCGACCCGATTCCCGGCGGCACGCGGGTGACGATCGAACACCGGCTCGCGTTCCGCTTTCCGATCGCGAGCGCATGGCTTGGGAAACACCTCGTATCGGACTACTTCATCGACGGTATCGCGACGAAAACGCTGGCCCGCATCAAACGGCTGGCCGAAGCTGCGGCAGCGGAGCCCGCCTCGTGAAGCCCGGCGAGCATCGGGTCGCGGTCACCGGGATCGGCGTCGTGACGCCGCTCGGGATCGGTGCGCCGGCCTTTTGGGAAGGCGTGCTGTCGGAGCGGCGCGCCGTCGCTCCCATTACGCGCTTCGATACGACCGGCTATCGCTCGCGGATCGCTGCGCAAATCGACGACTTCGACCCGCGCGACTTCTTGACCAGCAAGCGCCTGCATTGGACCGAACGGTTCTCGCAGTTTTCCATCGCCGCCGCGCGGCTCGCGATCGAGGACGCCGCCTACCGGCCCAACGGCGACGGCGCGGAAGTCGGCGTCTATCTCGGTTCGGCGCTCGGCGGCCTCGCCTTTGCCGACGAACAGCACGACGTCTTTCGTACGCGCGGTCTCGATGCCGTGAAACCGCTGCTCGCGGTGTCGGTTTTCGGTGGCTCGGCCGCCTGCAACGTCGCGATCGAATTCGACCTGCACGGTCCGACGGTCGCGAACGGCAACTCCTGTGCCGCCGGTGCGGTCGCGATCGGCGACGCGTTTCGCGCCGTCGCGCGCGGCGACGTTCGCGCGGCGCTCGCCGGCGGTGTCGAAGCTCCGCTCTCGCCGCTGGTCTACGGCGCCTTCACCGTGATTCGTTCGATGTCGCAGCGCAACGACGATCCTCCGTCGGCCAGCCGTCCGTTCGATACCGAACGCGACGGGTTCGTGATGGCGGAAGGCGCGGGGATCTTACTGCTCGAGCGTCTGGACGACGCGCGTGCGCGCGGCGCGAAGGTGTACGGCGAAGTGGCCGGCTACGGTCTGACCAACGACGCGCACCACATGTCGGCGCCGCGTCCGGATGGGACGATGAACGCCGCCGCGATGAAGCGCGCGTTGGATGACGCCGGCGTCGCACCGGACGACGTCGACGTCGTGAACGCGCACGGCAGCGCGACCCCGCTCGGAGATCGCTGCGAAGCGCTGGCCATGGGACGCGTCTTCGGCGCCCGCGCCGGCGGCGTGCCGGTGTACGCGACGAAGGGTCAGCACGGCCACGCATTGGGAGCGACCGGTGCGTGGGAAGCCGCGCTCTCGCTGTTCTCGATCGTTCACGATATCGTTCCGCGCAGCGTCAACAGCGAAGACGTCGATGCCGCCTTCGGCCTCGCCGTCACCCGCGCGCGCACGGAGCGTCCGATCCGCACGGTGCTGTCCAACTCGGCCGGCTTCGGCGGGATCAACGCCGCCCTGGTCTTCCGCGCCGCCGGCTAAACGCGGCTTCTAGGTAGATTCGATCCAGGTTGCGCGGATGTTTTTCAGCATGGCGGGGTAGACGATCCATTTTCGGAACGGGTCAATGAGGGCCATGTAGAACGGCGTGATCCAACTTGCTTTCGCCACGTACACCGCGAGGTAGAAGCGATAGCCGTCCGCCGTTTTCGCGAGCGCGCTCACCGCCGCGGCGTGGGCCGTACGATTCTGCACTTCGAGCAATTGCTCGTTCTCGAAACGATAGACGACGCGGAACAGTCCATCGGGCGTGCCTGCCTCGACCGAAGACCGGGCACGATCCTCCGCCGTCAGCCGTGCCGCGAACGATGCGATGCCCGCGTTTTTCGGTTCAGCTTCCAACCCAAAGAGGCGACCCAGAAAAAACCGCAGTCGAAAGAGCGCGCGTGCCGGCGCGGGGAGCCGCCCGCTCGACCGGGCCGGCCAACGAAAGTCGTCGAGCGTTCTGCTTTCGCTCGGACGCGGCAGGTCCACCGCCCAGGCGTCGTGCAGCGGCACGTCGGCGAGGAGCGCATGGACGCGCAGGGGGAGCGCGGAGAATTCCCGCCGGGAGATGCGAGGCACGCTTACGTCCTTATCGCCGGGGCTCAGAGCTGTTCGACTGCCGTGATCTCGGGGACGTCCTCGCGCACGACGGCTTCGATTCCACCCTTGAGGGTGGCGTGCGAGGCGGCGCAACCGCCGCAGGCGCCGATCATCTGCACGTACGCGACGTGCTGCTCGACACGAACCAGCCACACGTCGCCGCCGTCGGCCTGGATCATCGGCCGGATGCGATCGAGCGCGGACTCGATCCGGCGCTCGAGCGTGGCTTGCACTTACGCGCCGAACTCTTTCAACAGATCGTGGATGCGCCCGGCCATCAGGTTCGCGTCGTCCCAGTGACGCTGCCACATGTTGCGGCCGAAGATGAGGCCGACGCAGCCCGATTCCATCGCCAGCCGCGCCTTGTGGATCGTGTCGTCGTCGCTGAGCTTCGAGCCGCCCGACACGAGCACGAGCGTGCGGCCGGCCGACTTCACAACCTTCTGCAGGCCGTCGAGCTCGCTCATCGTGAGTGCGTTGTAGGGCTTGGGGGCCGTCGGGGCCGCTTCCTCGGCGTTGGGTACGTTGAGTTTCACGATATCGGCGCCGACCTCGCAGGCCACGCGGGCTGCGTAATCGACCGCGTAGAGCGAGTCCTGACCGCCTTTGGCCTTGACCGCCGAGCCGCGCGGATATGCCCACACGATAAGCGGCATGCCGAACTTCTCGCAGGCGCGCCGCACGTCGTTGGCTTGCTGCAGATCGCGATCTTGCGCCGGTGAGCCGACGTAGAGCGTGTAGCCGACCGCGCTGGCGCCGAGACGCACCGCGTCCTCGACACCGGAAGTCAGCGGGCTGAACGAATTGTCGTCGGGGGGAATGTTGGTCTTGCCGTTGACTTTGAGCACCAGCGGTACGCGGCCGGCGTAGTGCTGGTGGTATTTCTCGGCCAAACCGATGTGATAGGCGATGCCCGAAAAGTTGCCTTCGACCGCCAGCCGCAGCACCCAGTCGGTGTCGATCGCGTCGGGGTTGTCGAAGAAGTCGATCGGACCGTGCTCGAGCCCCTGGTCGATCGGCAGCAGCATGAGCGTCCCATTGGCAGGGCCGTGCTCGTACATCATCGTGTAGAGGCGCGCGCGTTTGCCGGTTGAGAGATTCAGGTCCTCGAACGTCGGCCGTCGGATCGAAGCAAGCATCCGGTGAACTCCCCCTGGTGAATGGTCGGTCGGCCCCGGCTTCGCGCGGGCCGTCCTTCCCCCATTGTGCGCCCAAGCGCCCGGGCACGCAACGACGGCCGTCGCTAGCGCGCGGCCGCTGCGGCGGCGTATGCTGCGGCGAGGCCCGTCACGGTTGCCGCGTAGTACGCGACCCCCCAGAAGGCGAGGGCCGCCGGCCGCGGGTCCCGGTAGGTGCGCCACAGGAGCCATGCTCCGGCCGCCGCGGCGGGAACGGTCGCCGCGATCCCGGCGGGCGTTCCCAGGCGGACGACCACGCTCACGGTCAGCGTCAACGTGACCGCGATCAGCGCCATCAGCGCCCGCCAGGACTGCGCGATCCCGAAGCGCACGACCAGAGTCCGTTTCTGGGCCGCCAAGTCGCTGCCGGCGTCGGGCAGTTCGACGCACAACATCATGGCGAGCATGGCAAAGAACGGCGCCCCAACCGCGCGCGCGAGCGCCCGGTCGACAGCTCCGCCGAAGGCGGCGTAGGCAGCGAGCGGGACGAGCACCGCTACGACGAGTGCGGAATCGAGTTCACCCCAGCCGCGGCCGGCAAGCCGCAGCGGGGGCGCCGAATAGGCCCAGGACAGCAGGCCGATCGCGACGCCGGCTCCGGCGACGGTGCCGTTTCCGGACAGCGCGAAGTGCACCGTTGCTGCGACTCCGGCCGCGGCACACGCCAGCGCCGCAATCAGCGCGACGCGCGGCGGCAGTGCGCCCTCGACCAGCACGCCGCTTCCGCCCGACCACGCCGTTCGCTCGCGCGCGCGATCGCCATGGCGGTCGAAGTAGTCGTTCGCGTAGTGGACCATCAGCTGAAACGCGGTGACCAGCGTTTGCGTCCAGGCATACGCCCACGGCTCGACGCGATGCCCGCTCGACGCGGCAACCGCTGCGCCCAGCGCGACACCCGCGAATCCCCCGTACAAAAAGAGCGGCCGCGAGATCCGCACGAACGCCGCTAGGACGCGCACCGTCCTCCCCGTTCGGCCGCAGGCCGTCCGGTCCCGCGCGCCGTACGCGTGCGGCTCGTATGGCGGCGCGCGTGGGGTTGATCGGCGTGGGTGCGATGGGCGAGCCGATGGCCGCCGCGCTGCTGCGCGCCTCGTTCGAGGTGAGCGTCTGCGCCCACCGCCGGCGTGACGCGGTCGATCGTCTGGTCGCACTCGGGGCCCGCGACGGCGGCGATCCCGCCGGTGTCGCGGCCGCCGCCGCCGTCGTCGTGACCTGCGTTCCCGACGCTCCGCAAGTCGAAGAGGTGCTCTTCGGCGAGCACGGTGCGGCGCACGGCGCGCAGCCCGGCACGCTGTTCATCGACATGTCGACGATCTCACCGATCGCGACCCGGACATACGACGCACGCCTGCGCGCCGCGGGCTTCCGCTTCGTCGACGCGCCCGTCTCCGGCGGCCCGGCGCGGGCGACGAGCGGCACGCTGACGATCATGGTGGGTGCGTCCGAAGACGACTTCCGCGAGGCCGAACCGGTGCTCGCCGCGATGGGCACCCCGCGTCGCCTCGGTCCGGTAGGGATGGGCGAGGTCGTCAAGCTCGTGAACCAGATCATCATCGCGAACACGATGCTGGCCAACATCGAAGCGCTCACCTTCGCCGCCAAAGCCGGGGCCGATATCGATGCCGTCCTCGAGGTGATCGGAACGGCGACCGGTGCGAACTACTTGCTGAAGAATTGGCTTCCCCAAAGCTGGCTCGCCGGTTCGCAAAAACCCGGCTTCGCGCTCGACCTGCTGCGGAAAGACGTCGCCGCCGCGCTCGACTCCGGTCGTGCGATGGGCGTTCCGATGCTCGCGACCGCGCTCGCGTACCAGCTGTATACCGCCGCTTCGGGCGAAGGCCACGGCAGCGACGACTACACGTCGGTCGCCACGCTCTACGAACGCCCGGCCGGCGTCACCGTTCGCACCAAGCCGTCCTGAGCGCATGCTCTTCGGCGCAATCGACGTCGGCACGAACTCGATCCATCTGATCGTGGTCGAGCTCGACGCCGCATTCGATACCTCGCGGGTCGTCTACAAGGCGCGCGCGATGGTGCGGCTGGGCAGCGACGACGCGCTCGAACGCGGACACCTCTCGCGCAAAGCGATGGACCGGGGCGTCGAGGCGATCGCGCGCTTCGCCGAGGCGGCGCACGCGCGTGGCGCCAACCGCATCCGCGCGGTGGCGACGTCGGCGGTGCGCGAGACCGATAACGGCGAGGAGTTTCGCGCGATGGTCGAGGCGCGGGTCGGTCTGCGGCTCGAAATCCTCGACGGCAACGAAGAGGCACGGCTGATTCACCTGGGTGTGGTGAACGGCTATCCGCTCTACGATCGCGTCGCCTGCATCATCGACATCGGCGGAGGGTCGACCGAATTCGTGGTTGCCGACGGCGACCAGCCGTATCTGGTCGATTCGGTGAAACTGGGCAGCTTGCGCCTCTACGATGCCTATCTGCGCGGCCGTGCGGACCCGCTGCGCGCCGCGCGCAAGCTCGACGCGCACGTCAGCGAGCTCCTCGCCCCGCTGGCGGAACGCATCCGCCACTACCGGCTCGACCTCGCGCTGGGGACATCCGGCACGATCATGGGGCTCGCAGCCGTCGATGCGGCCGCGCGCGGCCTTACCGTCAAGCGCGTGCACGGTTACGCGCTGACGCGCACGCGCCTCGAGGCGCTGCAGCAGCAGATGCTGGAGATGACCGAACTGGAACGGCGCCGCATGCCGGGGATGAACCCCCGCCGTGCCGACATCATCGTGGCCGGCAACGCCGTGCTGATCGCGGCGCTCACGCTGCTCGGGCGCGATGAACTGATCGTGTGCGAGCGCGCGCTGCGCGACGGCGTCGTGGTCGATCTCGCTCAGCGGGACCGGGCCGTAGCGCAGCGGTTCGGCGACCAACGGGCTCAGCGGCTCGGCGCGGTCGAGCGCCTCGCGCAGCGCTACGAACATCTCGGCGGCCATCAGCGTCACGTTGCGCGGCTCGCGCTGGTGCTGTTCGAACGGCTGGTGTTGCTTCACGGCCTGGCGCCGGCCGACCGCGACCTGCTGTGGGCCGCGGCGATCCTACACGGCATCGGCCGATTCATCGCGCAGAGCGGTCATCACAAGCATAGCGCGTACCTGATCCGCAACAGCATGCTCGACGGATGGCGCGACGACGAACGTACCCTCGTCGCGGAGGTGGCACGCTACTATCGCAAGGCGATGCCCAAGCCGTCGCATCTCGAATACGCTGCGCTCGCCCCGGGCGACCGCCATCGCGTGGACGTGCTCGCCTCGCTGCTGCGGATCGCCGACGGACTCGACATCGGACACCTCGGGACGGTGACCGATGTCGGCGCGGACCTCGAGGACGGCGGAGTGCGCATCACGGCGCAGGCCGAGAGCGACGTCTCGGGCGAAGTCGAAGCAGCGATGGAGAAAGCGGACCTGTTCGAGCGGACCTTCGGCTTGCGGGTCGCCATCGAAGCGGCTGAGGGAGTTCGCGCGTGATCGTCATCCCGGCCACGAAGAAGAAGATTCTCCTGGTCGACGACGAGGCAGCGATCGTGCACTCGCTGCGCTATAACCTCGAGAAGAACGGCTATGCGGTGTCGACCGCCGGGGACGGGCGTACGGCAGTGGCGCTGGCGCAGAGCGAGCGCCCGGACCTCGTGGTGCTCGACATCATGCTCCCGCTGCTCGACGGGATCGAAGCCTGCAAGGAGATCCGCAAGACGTCGACCGTGCCGATCATCATGCTGACCGCAAAGGATCAGGAGTTCGACAAGGTGCTGGCGCTCGAACTCGGCGCCGACGACTACGTGACCAAGCCGTTCTCGCTGGGCGAGATCATGGCGCGTATCAAGGCGCGCCTGCGCCGGGTCGAAGTGGCGGCCGAAGAGCGGGACGAGTCGATCACCGCCGGCGAGATCACGATCGACCCGGCACGCCAGCGGCTCGTGGTGCGCGACCGCGATGTGGCCCTGGCACCCAAAGAGTTCCGCCTGCTCCACGTCCTGATGGAGAATCGCGGCCGCATCGTCACGCGCCAGATGCTGCTCGAGAAGGTGTGGGGCTACGACTTTGAGGGCGAGCATCAGACGATCAGCGTGCACGTTCGTTGGCTTCGCGAGAAGATCGAGGTCGATCCGAACAATCCGCGGCACATCATCACGGTGCGCAGCCGCGGCTATATGTTCCGCGAGTGACCGAACTCGACGTCGCCTTTGGAGCGCTGGGCGCGCTTCTCGGCGCCGTCGCGACCTTGGCCGCGGTCCGCATCGGGAAGAACCGGGCCCCGGCGGCGCCGCGCCGCGACCCCGCAGCCCCGCGCGAGCCCGATGATGCGCGGGTGGCGCGCCTGGTCGGCGCATTGCCGTTCGCAGCCTTCACGATCGATCGTCGCTTGCGCGTGCGCGTCTTCAACGCGGCGGCGGCGACCCTGTTCGGCGTCGACGCGAGCCGTGCGGTCGGCCGCGCGATCATCGAACTGATCCCGTCGGTCGATTTGGAGCGCATGCTGGCGGCGGCGCTGGCGGGAGAGATCAGCTCGCGCGACGTCATCTTCGGCAGCGGCGGCCGCGAACGCTACGTCGGCGTGACGGCACAGCCGTATGAAGGCGGCGCGATGGCGATCGCCGCCGATCGCACGACGTACCTCGCCGTCGAGCGAACGCGGCGCGACTTCTTCAGCGACGTCTCGCACGAACTGCGCACCCCGCTCTCGGCGATGAAGCTGATGCTGGAAACGGTCTTGGTTTCGGATGACGACGCGGAGGCGCGCACGCTGTTTCTGCCGCAGATCGCGGCCGAGGTCGAGCGGATGATCCGGCTGGTCCAGGACCTGCTCGAACTCGCACGCTCCGACGCCGGCGCGTTGCCGGTCCGCCGCGAGCGTTTCGATCTGACCGACGTCGCAACGTCGACCGTGAACACGTTCGCGCAGCGAGCCGACGGCCTGGGGGTCGAGCTCGAACTCGAAGCGCCGCTGGCCGTCGATGTCGTTGCCGACCGCGGCAGCCTCATTCAAGTGATGATGAACTTAGTCGACAATGCCTTGCGGCACACGCCCTCGCCGGGGCGCGTGACGGTCGAATTGAGCCGCGACGGTGCGGATGCGCTGCTGCGCGTCCGCGATACCGGCATCGGCATCCCGTTCGCCGATCTGTCCCGGATCTTCGACCGCTTCTACGTCGTCGAGCGTTCGCGGTCGCGCGAACACACGGGGACGGGCCTTGGGCTGGCGATCGCAAAGCAGCTGGTGGAAGCGCAAGGCGGGACGCTGATCGCTGAGTCCGTCTACGGCCAGGGCGCGACGTTTACGATGCGCCTGCCCGCCGCGACCGAAGCCGACGGCAGCAACATTAAGACGCCTTAAAGTAGGTTTAAGGCTTTCTTAGGCCTCGTCTGGGACCATCTCTGGGTGCCCCCGCGTTTCTGTCCCGGCCCCTTCGGGGCGCGGCCGTCACTTCGCGCAATACGCTTATGACAAAGGACTTATGAGCACTCGATTGACCCGCCGCGTCACGGCGGTGGCACTCACCGGATTCATCGCATCGATCGGTGCGGCCGCGCTGCCTGCCCTAGCGGCAACCCAGCTCACCGGGGCAGGGTCCACGTTCGTCTATCCGTTTTTCTCGAAAGCATTTTATACGTACAGCCAGCAGCACGCTGACGTCACGGTGAACTATCAGTCGATCGGCAGCGGAGGCGGGATCCAGCAATTCACCGCCAAGACCGTCGACTTCGGTGCCTCCGATGTTCCGATGAATGCGGACGAGCTGAAGGCCGCTGAAAAAGCGGGCGGTCCCGCGGTTCAGGTCCCGGTTGCGCTCGGCGGCGAAGCGATTACGTACAATCTGCCGACCTCGATTCCCGGCGGCTTACGGCTCACACGCGAAGTCATCTCCGAGATCTATCTCGGAAAGATCAGCCATTGGAACGATCCGGCGATTGCAAAGCTCAACCCGCGAGCTTCCCTTCCCGACACGCCCATCGTCACGGTGCATCGCTCGGATGGATCCGGCACGACGTATATCTTCACCGATTTTCTGAGCGATGTTTCAAAGGAGTGGAAGGACAAAGTCGGCACGGGCAAGAGCGTGCAATGGCCCGGTGCGAACACAATCGGCGGAAAAGGAAACGAGGGCGTTGCCGGACAGGTTCGCCAAACTTCCGGTGCGATCGGATACGTCGAGCTGGCGTATGCAATCGAGAACAAGATGACGACGGCGCAGCTTGAAAACAAGTCCGGCAAGTGGCTCTATTGCACGGCGTCGACCGTGCGCGCCGCTGCGGCGACGAAGGCGAACGTGACTGCGACGGACTTCTCGATCGTCGATCGCCCGGGAGACAATGCGTATCCGATCGCGGGCTACACGTGGGCCTTCATCTTTCAGAACCCGGCCGACAAGGCACGCGGCAAATTGGTCCGAGATGTTCTGAGCTGGGTTACCGGTGACGAAGCGCAAAAGATCGCGGGGACCCTTAATTATGTTCCGCTTCCGGAAGCGGTGCAAGAAACCGCGAAGAAGGCCTTAGCCGAAGTGAAAGTCTAGAAACCGCGTAAGGCAGTTCGCCGAACCTCGTTTCGGGATTAAGCCCCTCGTGTGCCGGCGCGGCGCACGAGGGGTTCTTGCGACTCGCTGACAATTCGGTGAAACGTCGTTGGATGAGTAGGGGAATCGACACACCGCCCGCCGGCCT
>Ga0182015_10001912_pt1 | contig 26427 bp, 20 predicted proteins | sample 712P3MmetaG_FD_120478 | JGI IMG/M metagenome (GOLD analysis project Ga0182015, IMG submission 120478) | Permafrost microbial communities from Stordalen Mire, Sweden - 712P3M metaG | ecosystem: Environmental > Terrestrial > Soil > Wetlands > Permafrost | place: Sweden: Stordalen | collected...
CCCCGTCCAACCGCCGGCGCTGTCGCTGATCAGCCAGCTCTTTTGGTCGGGAAGGGGGGATTTGAACCCCCGGCCTCAGCGTCCCGAACGCTGCTTAGTCTCCTCGGTGGTGGAACTATACCCCTATTGAGCTGGTTGTTTACTGCCAGCTCGTGCCATGTCAACCCACCAATTGCCGAGCCGTTATGGCACGGATTTGGCACGAGCTAGGTTCCAAATTCTTTTCGTCGGATGATCGATCCTGATGCCGGAGAGCACCCTCGCCGGCCGCAAGCAACACTTTGCGAGTGGTGGCCCACCACATTTCGCTTCGAGGCGTCCTCAACGTCACCGCGGCAGCAGCCCAAGCCATTGCTCGGTTCATCGGCAAGCAGCCTAGCCTGCACCTCGAGGACGCAGATCCGACGATGCATTCGACCAAGGTGGAGGGTTCGAAGCCCGGTAGCGGGCGCCGCTAGGGATGAAGCGGCAGCGGACCAGAGGGCGACGGTCAGGTAGGACCTCTGCATCAGGCGAGGTTTCGTGTAGACGATCGGGTTAGTCCCGCCTCTACGCCCCATCTCCCGGATGCCATGCCATACTCGAACGTTTCAGAGCAAGAGGAGGTGTCCGACGGTCAGACGGCCTGCTTGTGTGGGAGATGCGAGGGCGGCCGCTAGGCCACTACGGTCCTTGACGTTGAGCTTGTAGAACACGTGGGTGAGGTGACCCTCGACGGTTCGAGCGGTGACGAACAGGGTTTGGGCGATCTCGCGGTTGGTGAGCCTATCGGCGGCCAGTTCGGCAATGCGGAGCTCGCTGGCGGTGAGCGATTCCAGGCCGCTGAGGAACACCCGGCGCGGCCTGGCCCCAGTGGCGCGCAGCTCGGTCTCGGCCTGTCGGGCCAGTGTTTCGGCGCCGAGGTGGTGGGCGGTGTCGATGGCTCGGCGGAGGAGTTGGCGGGCCTCGGCGCGGTGGTTGCTGCGGCGAAGGAGGGCGCCGAGGTCGGCCAGGGCGCGGGCCTGTTCCAGGCGGGTGTCGGGGCCAGTGAGCACCTCGATGGCCTCGCCCAACAGGGCCTGGCCGCGTTGACCACCGGCCACGAGCCCAGCGGCCCTCAGGGCGACGCCGAGCGTGCGCGGGGCGCCGAACGCGCGGGCCAACTCGAGCTCTTCCTCGCTGAGGAGGCGGGCCGCGTCGCGTTCACCCAAAGCAAGGGCAGCCAGGGCCGCGTCGGAACGCCAGGCCAGGTAGGACGGGCTGGGCGTCAGGCTGGCGGAGGCGATCTCACCGGCCGCTTGGAAGTCGCCGAGTGCTTCGGCGAACCGGCGTTGAGCGAACCGAAGCTTGGCCCGAGCGAGGCGCAGGTGCGGCGACCCAACGGACCTGCCGTGGAGGTCGGCCGCCAAAGGTCCGAGGGCCCGCTCGGCGGCATCCAGGTTGCCCCGCTCCACCAGCACGTCAACTAAAACGCCCGTCGCGAAGGCTCGGTAAAGCGGGGGCGTTGACGCTCCGGAGAGGTCAAGCAGGGCCTGTGCATCTGCTTCGGCGGCGGTCAGATCGCCGCGTCGGAGGGCAAGCCGGGCCCGGTGGGTCAACAATGTCGGCAGGATCGTCCTATTGGCGGCGGCCAGGGCCTCGGTGACGGCCGCGTCCAGTAGAGCCTGGGCTTCGTCGTTGCGCTCGGCCATGACGAGCGCAACGACGGCATACGGGAACCAGGGCGGGTCGCCCAGATCGGGCAGCGGTCGAGGGCCGGCGGCGATAGCCCGGCGGGCCAGGTCGGCCACATGGTCGGCCGGCTGGTTGGCCAGCACGGCTACGTTCGCGGCCACCGCCAAGGTTTGGCGCGGGACGGTGACCTGTGGAGGGTCAACGAGCATGACACGAGCCCGCTCGGCCACTGAGGGGGCGGCTTCGGCGTGAGCCAGCCCGCAGGCGACTGCCATGGCCTGCAAGGTCGAATGGGCTCCCGTGTTCGTGGGGTCGAGGCGGGCAGCGACGCGATCGCATACCTCGATCGCCTCGGCATTTCGGGAATGCCAACGCAGGGCATTGGCCAGCAGCAGCGCGGCGGCGATACGGGACCTGTCGTCGCCAGCTGACTCGACTGCCGCTTCGAGGTGGTCGTGCCACCCCGGCTGGCCGGCGTTGTACTCGGCTGTGCCGAGCTCCAGCAATAGGCCCGCCCCCGCGTCTGGAGATGGCGGCTCGATCAGGGCCCGGCGCAAATAGGTAGTCGCCGACTCCGGCGCGCCCCGTGCGGTCGCCTCCCGGCCGGCTGCTCGCAGCTGTTCGACTGTCCAGTCATCGCCTCCCGGGGCCGTGGCCAACAGGTGCTCAGCGAAGCGACCCGGGCTGGAGTGTGTTTCGGCCAGCAGCCTGGCGGCGCGCCCGTGCGCCTCGGCCCGCTCAGCCGTCCCCATGTCCCGATAAACCGCGCCCCGCACGAGTGGGTGGGCGAAACAAAGTGGAACGTCGTCTAGTACGCCCGCCCGGACCAGCAGATCGGCCGCCCTGGCCGCTTCAGGGAGTGCCAGCCCGGCCAGGCGGGCCGCCTGGCCCAACTCGGCCCGTTCCAAGACGGACACGGCCCGAGCCAAGCGGGCCGCATTGGGACCCAAATGCACCAGACGCAGTGTGGCCCAGCGGTCCAAAGTAGCCGTCGCGACCTCCCCTACTCTTGCTGCCGCCGCGTCGACGGGGGCGATCCGCTGGTCTCGAAGGGCTTCGATCAGCGTGCGGACCAGGAACGGGGTACCGCCGGTCGCCTCCCAGCAGGCCGCCGTGAACTCGGACGCGGGCTCGACACCCAAGCCGGCCGCCACCAGCGTGGCCACCCCTGTGGCGGTGAGCGGCGCGACCCTGACCACCTCGGTCGCCGGATCCGCCATCACGGCGGCCAGCAGCTCCCGGTTGTCTCCCGACTCGGCCCGGCGGGCCCCGAGCAGCACGGCGACTTGCAGCTCCTCCAGGCGGGGCAGCAGGAAGGTAAGAAATCGCAGCGACCCGCCGTCAGCCCAATGGGCGTCATCGACCACCAGCGCCAAGGGCCCATGTGCGGCCAGGTTGGCGCACAACCAGTACAGCCCATGTAACACCGCGAACGACGGGTCTGGAGCGACCGCTCCTGCCGTAGCCACCCCGTCACCTAAGCCAGGAAAGCCCAGCAGCTGGGCTGCTACTCCGGGCGGCCCTTTTAGCAGCTCTGCCCGCTCCGGCTCGGACGCCGCCGCCAACACCGGCTCAACCAGCTGGCGCACCACCCCGAAAGCAAACTCCCGTTCCAACTCGTTGCCGCGCGCCCGAAGCACCCGGAAACCCTCCCCCTCAGCGGCATCGCGGCCGGCCGCCAACAACGCGGTCTTGCCGATCCCAGCCGGCCCCTCCACCACGAGCGCTCCTCCACGGCCTTGACGCGCCCGCTGCAGGCATTCTCCTATCCGCGCCAATTCTCGGTCTCGCTCAAGCAGGAGACCCTCGCGCTCGCCCTCGGAAGAGATCACAACCCACCCTACGTCTCGCCAGTTCGGATCGCCCCAGGAACGACCCGCGGGGCCGGCCCGGCATCCAAGCCGCTGGCCACAGCCCCGAGTCGAAAATCAGGGGAGGTGCTAGGGGGCTCCCCCCGGTGCGAATACGAGGGCAGCGGACCGAACATACAATTCGGAACCTTTCGCCCACCTGACGAGGGATCGGACATGCACCTGATAACGCGACCGCCCCATTACATCGACCATCTGAAGGCCGTCGCGAAGGTTCGTCTGAGCGGAGCCGCGTTGCTCCACCGCGTCCGGCATCGCCGAGACCGACGGACGATCCCAGCAGGCGATCCCAACAAGGACGGAAGATGGCACGGGTACTGATCACCGGTTCGAGCGACGGCCTCGGGCTGATGGCGGGCGAGCTGCTCGCCCATGTCGGCCACGCGGTCACCCTGCACGCGCGCAATGCTCAGCGGGCCGTTGACGCCCGTCGAGCTCTCCCGGCGGCCGAGCAGGTCGTCGTCGGCGATTTGGCCAGCATCGAGGACGCGCGCCAGGTCGCGGAGCAGGCCAATGCCCTCGGGCTCTACGACGCCGTGATCCACAACGCCGGTGTGGGCTACCGAGAGCCCCGGCGCGTCGAGACCGTCGACGGGCTTTCGCACGTATTCGTCGTCAACGTATTGGCCCCGTACCTGTTGACTGCCCTGATCACTCGTCCTGGCCGGCTGGTGTACCTCAGTTCGGGCATGCACAAAAGCGGCAACCCGGACCTCGACGACCTCCAATGGGCCCGACGCAGTTGGAACGGGGCCCAGGCCTACGCAGACAGCAAGCTCTTCGACGTGGTGCTGGCCTTTGCCGTCGCGCGCCGCTGGGCCGGCGTGCTCTCCAATGCCCTCGAGCCAGGCTGGGTGCCGACCAAAATGGGTGGGCCCGGCGCACCCGACGACCTCTCGTTGGCAGCAGTGACCCAGGTCTGGCTGGCGGTGAGCGACGACCCCGCAGCAACGGTTAGCGGTGATTACTTCTACCACCAGCAGCCACGTACCGTTCACCCGGCCGCCCGGTCAGTTGAGGTTCAAGACAGCCTGCTCGAAGAGTGCGCCGAGCTCACCGGGGTGGTGCTCCCCAACCCGTAAGCGTTCTCCCTCCACTACCTAACAAAGGTTGGTGAACCACCATGCCCAACGAAATCCTTATACAAGGCGGCCACGTCGTCACCATGGATCCTGCACTCGGGGACCGACGGTGACGACGAGATCATCTCCGGACAAGGGAACCGTCTTGACGGCGGCGACAGCCAGAAGCGCTCGCATCCTCAACGCCCACTCGAGGGCAGTTGGCCGACGGTCCACTTGCAAAACGGGTTGAGATCAGATGAGCGAGCTGCCACCATCGACAGTGAGCACGCTGCCTGTTGCATAGGGTTGTGTGATGAAGGACAGGTAGCCGCGGGCGATGTCGGAGACCTCGCCCACTCGGCCGGTCAGCAGCCTCGACCCTACGGTCCGATAGAACTCCCCGCGCTCGCTGTCGTTCATCGAGTGCCACGGGGGCGAGCGGGTGACTGACCAGCAATGCCTCATCGGCGGTGTAGACAAGGTGGTCAATATCGCCCAGATCGCCGAAGAACCTGTACTCGGAGGCTGCCGCGATGAGATCGACCGCGTGGCCTGATGCCCAGACCGGGAGTTCAGCCGACGCTCGTTCTACGCTGGCCTTCCGATTCGAGACAACGGTGACGTGGGCGCCAGCCACAACTGCCATGGCGGCTGTGGTCAAGCCGATGCCGGACGTCCACCGAGCACTACGACTCGTTGGCCGTGAAGATCTGTGTCATCGATTGGCATTTTGCTGCCTCCTGTTCTGAGGTGATGCGCTAACAATGAGGTCCGATTGCCGCACCGTCCAAGACCTGTTTCGTCGCCTGTAATACCCTTGAGGTATCAGGCTCCAGGAGGAAGGGGCCCAAGAGCGGGTCCCCGGAGGAGGCGGCAATGGACCTCGATCTCCGCGAGGTGCGATATTTCGTCGCCGTCGCCGAGCGACTGCACTTCGGCCGGGCTGCCAAACAGCTCCACACCGCACAACCGGCGGCGCTGCCCCACCAGATCCACGTTCTCGGCTCGCCATCAATCTGGATAGAGGTACAGAGCCTGTGCGAGCAACAGAAGTGCATCCAAGGGTGTAAGCCGAAATTTAAATGCGGCTTCCCTGGCCCAAGTCGCAAAGGCTGGTTCTTCGAGCAATCCTTCAAAACGGTACGAGCTCGAGGGTATACGTTCACTCGCCGTGCGGTCGATTTCGCTATCGACGTCGGTCATTGCTGTTCTCCCTTCGTCTCGGCTTGGCCCGGTGAGCCTGGCCCTATGACAGCCGCAGCTCTCTACGGGAGGTCACACCCAGCTTCTTAAATACTTTGTACAAATGCCATTCAACCGTGCGATGGCTAATGAACAGCTGCGTACCGATCTCCGAGTTGGTGAGACGGTTACTCGCAAGCCTGGCAATGTGTTCTTCCTGTGGTGTGAGTTCGCAATAGGTTGGAACGAGCCGTTTTTGCACCATCTCTCCGGTCGCTAGGAGCTCGCGGCAGGTGCGCTCCGAGAAGGACTTGGAGCACAGGTCGTCGAAGATCATCTGAGCGATACGCAGTTGCAAACGAGCATCAACCCGTCGATTCTCGCGTCGCAACCATTCCCCATAAACAAGGTGGGATCTCGCAAGGTGCGCCCTGACAGACGTCCGGCAGAGGTACTCGATGGACCGTCGGTATTCGACCTCAGCAGCCTGATCTTCGGTCACGAGGGCGCAGGCCCTGGACTCGATCCCCAGGGCCAGCTCGGTACCACTAGCCTGGGTCCGGTCGCGGAGTCTGGTGAGGCCTTGGGTGGCAAGGTCGCTGCGACCAGTACGCGTTGCGGCCTCCACCAGTTCGCTCAGGGCCCACCCCGAAAACCCGAGGTCCTCGCGCTCAACTACCCAACGGGCGGCTTCTCTAGCTTCCTCGTATCGCCCTAGCCCATTGCATATCACGGCTTTTGAATACGCTTCAGTCGAGACCGAGCGGCAGTCGGCCGGAGCCACCATCCCGAGGTTTGCGTCAATCATTGCGTCGAGCGGGATCGCTCGTCCGGTTTGGTGCCCGCTGGCCCTTCGCCTCGCAGCCACAGCTAGCCACCGCTTGTCGTCCCAAAGCTCCAAGGCGATTGAAGTCATAAGCCGGCCCCATCGCCCGCGGTCCGTCGTATCGTCGTGTGCGGTAAAAGCATCTAAGGCTCGCCGGAGCGGTGCCAGAGCTGCTGAATAGCCCTCCGTGAAACGCTCGATCAGGCCGTCGAGAGCCAGGTCAGTCGCTTGCGGTGATCCCGGTGCGGGGGGTGCTGCCGGTAAGGCTTTCCACACAGCTGAAACTCCCAAATTGCTCCCAGGACCTCTAGATATTTCAACGCTAAGTGCTTCCAGGTACACCTCACGCGCGAGCCTCGCGTCGGTAGGGGTGAGCCGCTCAGCCACGCGCAGCAGGAGGTCCGGAGTGCTCTCATCATCGCGAATAACTTCGTTCAGGCTGGAAACGTCAATTCGTCCTGATCTATCTACTGAAGCATTGACCAACCTCGCGATGTCTTCCTCGCGGCCGACGTCCCCGTACTCATCGAACCTTGCTGCGAGGGGCATGATTCCTCCGTTTCGCGGTGTCACTGCCCGTCCGATTGCTAGAGACAGCGGACCAAAACCAATTTGGTGTTCTCGGTTCAGACATCGCGCTCAGCGGCTCGCATGAGCCGAGTTTCTGTTAGGACCATGCTCGACCCGCGGGCCCCTTATTCGCACCGGGGCGACCCCCTGCCACCTCCCCTGACTTTCCACTCGGTGCGCTCGGCGCGAGCGAGCGCCGGTTCCTAATCGGCCGCCGACGACTGCCCACGGCGAGCCGGCTCAAGCCCTGTTTGACACACCGGACACGTCGAGCCCCACCTCGCCCACTTGTTCAAGAAGCTCGATGTCAAAGCGCGCGACGATCTACCAGCCGTGTTGCGACCTCCACTCAAGGCAGTTCGGGTCTAAACGCGGGCGCAGGCGTCGGGGCAAAGGATTGGAGGGACCGACCGGAGGTCCTGACGGTGTGCAGACGGACACCGCGAGTAGATCAGAGCTGTCTAACGACCATTAAGGCGCTCACTATTGCCGAAGGGGACAGCCGGGGCCAGAGAGCCGATCCCCGTGGGTTCATAGTCTCCGCGTCTAAACCCCGAGCCCGAGGGCGCCCGGCAAAGGTCAGGGGGGTCTGCCGGTGTCTTCAGGATCTGCGCGCTGGCGGCCGCGCGGGCAATCAGGCCCTCTCGTCAGGATTCGATTCCTAGGTATTTCTCGTAAATTTCGTAGGTGTCGATATCGTCGGCCTTGCCAACGTGGATGACCTCGCCCCGGTTCAGTATGTACACCGTCTCGGCCAGGTCGAGTGCCCGTTGGACATACTGCTCCACAACGACGAGGGACACTCCTCGCTCTACGAGTTGGCTGAGCGCTTCGAAGATCCTCGCCACCATCCGCGGAGCGAGACCCAGGGATACCTCGTCTACTAGTAGCAGCTTCGGGTGCGTGATAAAGGCCCTTGAGAGCGCCAGCATTTGCTGTTCGCCCGCGGACATGCTTCCGGCAAGTTGCCGCAACCGGCTGCCGAGGGCAGGAAAGAGCTCGGTTGCCTCCGCAATCGATTCGTCGATGTCTCGAGTACGGGACTGGATGGTAAGGTTTTCGAGAACGGTCAGGGAGGGGAAGATCCCTCGACCCTCGGGGAGGTGGCAGACGCCGCGCCGTACGTACTTGTGCGGGGCGCTGCCGGTCACATCTTCGCCGTCGAGGCTGACCCGACCCGACCTTGGCTTGACGAACCCGGTAGCAGTTTTTAGCAGCGTGGACTTGCCGGCGCCGTTCGGGCCGAGTAGAGCGACAACCTCGCCGTCGCCGACCGTGAAGTTGACATCGCGCAGGACCATCGATTCGCCGTAACCGGCTGTGACCGAGTCGAGCGTCAGCATGCCGGCCTACTCCTTCGGTACTAGGGGGTCACGCGCATCGTCGGGCGCGGAATCGTCCGGGACGCCCACGGTGACGGCAACATCCCCGAGGTAGGCGGCGCGAACCTGATCGGAGACTTCCATCTCATCGGTGGTCCCTTCGAAGATCAGTGACCCGAAGTCGAGCACATAGACGTAATCACAGATCTCGCGAACCAGTGTCATGTCGTGCTCGACTAGCAATATCCCGCAACCTCGCTCCCGCACCACGGTATTCAGCACCTGCCCGAACTCGGTGGTCTCGTGACCATCGAGGCCCGAGGACGGTTCGTCGAGGAGTAGCAGGTCGGACCGGCCGGCCAAGGCGAGGGCCAGTTCGACCAGGCGTCGTTGTCCGGTCGGGAGCAACCCGACCTGGGCATCGGCGAACCGACTGGCGCCCGTCAGGGTCAGCACCTCACCGGTGACCTCTGCAATGAGCCGGCTGGCGTGGCGCGACCCGTAGACCTGGGCCAGCGGATTGGCCCCGGCCATGGCGGCCTCGCGTCCCATGGCAATGTTTTGCCGCACCGTCAGACTGTCGAACAGTTCTGGACGCTGAAAGGTCCGCCCCAAGCCAGCCCGGGCCCGATGCGCCGGCCCCTCGTGGCTGATGTTGATACCGTGCAACAGGACCTCGCCCGAAGTGGGGCGGTTCAATCCGCTGCAGGCATTGACGATCGTGGTCTTGCCGGCGCCATTGGGTCCTATCAAACCTGTGATCATCCCGGTCGGGGCTTTGAGGGTGACACCGTTGACAGCCCTGACGGAACCAAAATGGACCGCCAAGTCGCGCACCGCGAGTCCCTCCCCGCCCGCCGCCGACACTCGCTTGGCCTCGAGCGGCCTGCTGTCCGCAGCCGGTTGGCCCCCATCCGGCGCTAATCCGGCACCCGCCGGCACCAACCCGGCCATGGCCGGCGCGATCTGGAGGGGTCGTCGCCCGCCTAGGCGGTCCAGGAAGGCGCGTACCGGGGCCGGAGCCCCACCGACTCGCGTACCCCAAGCGGCCGTGGCCGCGCCAACCCCGAAAAGCAGCTCCAACACCGTACCGGTAGTGCCCCCGGGAAGGTAGCCGGGTAGGACCGAGTAGCCCACCGCCCCCAACACGGCAAACCAGGGGTCGCCCACTGTGAGTATTACCACTATGGCCACGATGTAGATCGAGCTGAACGGATCGAAATAACTGCCGACACCGAAATGGTAAAGCATCCCGGTCAGTGCACCTGCCAGAGACGCCATGGCCGAGGCGATACAGTACACGACCACTTTCAACACACTGGAGGTGGTCCCATGGGTCTCCAACGCTAACGGCGAGTCTGCCATCGCCTCCAGGAGACGACCGAAACGCCCATTGCTGATAGCGGTCACCGCGAGCACGACCAGCGCCGCGATCACTAACAACAGGTAGTAGAAGCCCTTATCGGTGGCCATGTTCCAGCCCCCGATCTTGAAGTCCGGACGCGGATCGGGAATACCTAGGCCCGTGTCCCCGAACATGTACCCGCGGGTGTAGAACACCTGCTCGGCCAAGATACCGAAACCCAGTGTGGCCAGCGCAAGGAACACGCCCGAGACGCGGATCGCCGGTATCGAGATCAGCGCTCCCACGGGAACCGCCACCAGCGTCGCCAACACCAACGCCAAGAGCCAAGGTATGCCGTCCCGGGCCGCGAAATGACCGAAAGCAGCGGCTCCCACCGCCGCGAAGGCCAGATGGCACAAGGAAATCTGTCCCGACCGCCGCACCAGCAATCCCAGCGACAGGAACAGGATAATGTCGATCAGCGCCGCCGACCACACCGCTATGTGACTGGCCTGGAAGTGCGGCACAATCGCCAACAGAGCTATAGCGACCACTCCAGCGAAGATGCGCACCGGAACCGGGGCATAATAGGGGCGACGCACTGCGATCAGGACGGGCACCCGCCGCATCACCAGCCGGCTCCGGGGTATCACCATCAGTACTATCAACAGAAGTAGGAACGGAAGACTCGGGGGCAGACCTCCGATCCAGGAGATGGTGGCTGAGTACTTATCCATAAGCGCACCGGCGATGCCAACGAGCAGCCCTCCGGCGAAGGTGAGCGGCAGGTTCGTGAAATACCCGATAGCGGCAGCCCCAAAGGCCGCGAACACTGCCGTCGCCAACGTGATCCCATCCAGCGACTGCGACGGGGCCAGCATCAGACCCGCGACCGCCGCGAAGACCGTACCGATGATCCATGCCCACCGCCGGACCCGCACGGGATCATCGCCGCTCATCGCCACCAGCTCAGGATTATCGACCACCCCCCGCATGACGATCCCCAGACGTACCGACTGGAAGAACCAGTACAACACCGCCGCCGCCGCCACAGAGAGCGCGAACAGGATGATCTGCTCCCACGTGACGTTCACTCCGAGGATCCGCACTGTCGACTGGGGGAGGAAATGCGGGAAGGTGGGCGGGTTGACCTCGTGCCAGAGCAACCCAAGGCCCTCGACGATCAGGATCAAGCCGACCGTCGAGACCACCTTGATTGACTCGCTCGCCCCATGCAACGATCTGGCCAGTAACTCCAGTACCAGCCCCAGCAACGGAGCGAACACGAACAAGCTGATCGCCGCCGCGAACGGCCACGGCATCCGGTGCTCGACGTGCAGAAAGTAGAACAGGAATGCGTCTAGGGCCGCTATCGCCCCATAGCCAAAGTTGAAGATGCCCGACGTCTTATACGTCAGCACCAGACCTATTCCGGCCAGACCGTAAACCGCCCCCGTCGCGAGACCTATGACGATGAATGGAAGGAATTCGTGCACGGGACCTACCTCTGTCCTTTGTCGAATAACGATGGTATACGGCACCCCGTAGGCCCCTCTAGGCTAGCCTGACCCCCCTCGGCCTTCCCCACTCGCCCCTTTCGACCGAGGGGTGTTCTCCCGGGTCACCTGACTATTGCTCTGGAAATCTCCCCATACCCGCACAGTTCTCTAAACGGTCGTATTTCGTACGTAGAGCCGAAACCGTACTTGAACCGGCGCCTCTCCGCTATTCCCCGAAGACGGGAGCGGGCACAGGGAAGACGGTGTTATGGCCATATTGGTAGTCTGGGCAAATGTGCGCAAGCGCAAGAACTCAGCGCCTCGCTTTGTCCACCGACTTTCTGGTGTTCGTGGCGAACCTCACCACACGTGATCGGGACCGGAACATATCCATCGGTCAGTGCCACAAGCCGAGATGGGACGCTTGACTGAGGGTCGGACCGGTACTAGGGTCCGCGTGGGCACGCTTTAGGGAGGGAGCTTGCCTCGTCGTGATCATCGTGAGGTTCGTCCGCTGCCATCCAGTGTCAGCCCCATGGACCTCGTAGTCGGACTGCGTGCGCCTCCCGTTGTCAACCCAGGGGGCTACCTAATAGGGGGGAACCAATGCTGCATCGCCATCGCGGTTTTAGGAGCACAGTTCTCACCGTCCTGGGTTTTTCGGTGCTTTCCGTTGCTATGGCTGCGTGCGGGTCGAGCGGCAAACACTCCGCTACGGCCAAGCGATCGACTGGCGTCTCCTCCGCTGCGGCAGCGGTACCGGCAACCGGAACACCGATCAAGATCGGTCTCCTCGGTACTTTTAGCGGCACAAGCGAGGCCCCCGAGCAGGCGGCAGCCCGGGACACCTACCAGGCCTGGGTCTCTACCGTGAACGCATCCGGTGGTATCGAGGGGCACCCAATCGATCTCATCATCATGGATGACGCCGCCAACCCGGGCACTTCCGTCGCGGATGTCGAAACCCTTCTGTCCGACCACGTGGTTGCCATCGCCGACTCCTCTCTTGTTGATGAGACCTGGGCAGCTACGGTCCAAGCGGCCCATATTCCGGTGGTCGGCTTTAACAACACTGAGAGCCCTTTCGACCAGAACCCCGACTTCTATCCTGCGGGTGAGACAATCGAGTCCACGGCTTATGCACTGGTGGCAGCCGCTAAGACTGCGGGGGCGGCCAACTTCGGCGTGCTCTACTGCGCAGAGGCCATTCAGTGCGCGGAGTATGTGCCGCTATATAAGTCGGCCAGTCAGAAGATCGGACTCCCATTCCCATACAATGCATCGATCTCGGCCACGGCGCCTAACTTCACGGCCCAATGCCTGGCCGCCCAAGAGGCGCATATCACCGCGTTACTCATTAACGATTCCCCTCAGACCATCGAACGAGTCGCGGCGAACTGCCACCAGCAAGGATATAACCCGTTGTACGTCGAACAAGGCGATGGGACCAACCTCACCGTTACTTCCGCGCCCGGTCTTAGCCAGAACACCCTGCTGATATTTGGCGAGTATCCCTATTTTTCTACCTCGCCAATCGTGCAACCGATGAATGCTGCCGTTGACAAATACGATCCCGGTCTGCGCGCCAGTACCACTGGGGGCTGGAACGGCTACGCAGAGAATGGATGGGTCGGCGGGTTGCTATTAGGGGCTGCCATTAAGGCCGGGGGCTTGACGCCAAGCGCCACCCCCACTTCGTCGGAGATCAGAAGCGGTCTCGATAACTTGAATGGCAATGACCTAGACGGATGGACTTCGCCGCTAAGCTTCACGTCGGGTCACACTCATTCAGACAATTGCTGGTTCACTGCCGTCGTTAAACGCGGCGCCACCGGTGTGGGTAATAAAGGGCGACCTACCTGCGAGCCTGGATCCGATGGATAGCCGCCAGCGGGTGACCGGTAGGTGGACCGGAGCAACCCCGATGGCGCCCTCTGAAACGACCTCCGCAAGGAGTCCAGAAGTTATCTGTGGTTACGGAGACGCCCCAGGCGCGAGCACCACCTGCGGGCTCACGAGGGCGCGCCCGAATCCCGCAACGGTCGAGGCCAACTGGCTCCCCGCGCTCAACTGGGGCTACGTGGGAATGTAGACAAACAACGGGTGCTAGAGGCCACGTCTCACGGCCCGTCACACGTAGGTCGGGCCGAGTCGTCCCTGCCAATCAGTTCTGAACACGGGAACGGTGTCAATGCTCGTCTTGAACGAACTGCCTGCAATACGGGCCGGTAGCAGCTGGCCGGGGATCTCGCGTTCGTTGGGTGGTCGACAAATGACCTCGCTCAGATTGACGTCCAGTCAGATCGAGACGAAAAGGCACGACACTATCACCATTAAATCGACATGTGTATTTGTCACAGGTGACCCCAACATCCCGTGAAAGACTTCCTTCCTTCCTTTCATCGTCATAGGGCTCGCGACGGGGGCGGTGTACGGCCTCGCTGGCTTGGGTTTAGTGCTCACCTACAAGACGTCGGGAATCTTCAATTTCGGCTACGGAGCGGTAGCCGCTCTCAACGTATTCTGCTTCTACATCCTGAATACCGAGCTTCACCTCGAGTGGGCAATAGCGGCGTTAATCAGCGTCGGCGTCTTCGCCCCCCAGACAGACGGCCCTTGCGTTTCTGATCTTAGTGGCGCCAGTCGGGAGTGCGGCCATGTTCTAGCTCCGATCGCGGCGCCCGCGAGCTCATCAAGCTCGACGTGCGAGAGCCTTTCACTAATTTGAGAAGAGAATATCTTTAGGGTCTCGGCGGTCCAAACGTAATTCATATCGGCTATCCAACTCTTCTAGGAGTTCTGCGACCGCGCCGAGGTTCTTCTCAACGAGCATCCTTCCTACTTCTTGAGCCACTCGAAGCCCGGGAATCGAGACGACCGGGTAACGACAATCCAAATTCTCTTCCTGCACAGCGAGCGAAAAAAGCTCGCGGTCACGTACACACCTATCTAACCTCGCCGCAGTCGCACCATCGTGGTCAAGATCCGGGACGGCCAGGTCGCCAACCGGCCGATCTACGTTGCGATCGGGTCACCCTGGCGGCGACGAGGACATTCTCGGGTTGTGGGCCGGAACCAGCGGGGCCCCAAATTGTCTGACCGTTTTCTCTGATCGTTCTAGCTTCGGCGGTCAGATCAGCAACATGCCACCTGCGAGCGTGATGGCCACGCCGGTCATGCCGAGCGACTCGTCGGCAGCGAGGTACACCGCGAGGTGCGCGACCTCGTCACTGGTCAGGAACCGGCCAATCGGCACCCTTTGGAGCATCCTCTCGGTCATATCATCCTTGGATAAGCCCAAGATCTCCCCGTAATCGCCGAGGTTGTCCGTCGTCATCGGGGCGTCCACCAACCCCGGGCAGATAGCGTTCACCCGGACGCCGCTGGCTGCCATCTCTAGGGCGAGGCACCGCGTGAGCCCAACGACTCCGTGCTTCGACGCGTTGTAGGTGCTCTGGTAAAGACTGCCGTACTTTCCGGCGGTGGATGCGACGTTGATCACGCTCCCGCTCCGGTTCGCCTGCATCCCGCCGAGAAAGGCTTGTGTCACGCGGACCGTCCCGAAGAGGTTGACGTTGATAATCGTTTGCCAGTCGTCCATCGTGTAGTCGACGAAACGGCGGGCCAGGTAAGTCCCTGCGTTGTTCACGAGTACGTCCACGCGCGGGTGGCCTTCCAGCACGAACCGTGCCAGCTCGGCCACGTCGTCGTCCTGGCCGACGTCGCACCGCATCGACGTCGCGCTCCCACCCTCTGCCACGAGCTCCCCTTCGAGGGCGCTCAGCTTGTCGACCGAGCGAGCCGCCAACACGAGTGTCGCCCCTTCAGACGCGAATCGCCGCGCGATCGCCTCTCCGATGCCGCTGCTCGCGCCGGTGATGACGACTACCTTGCCGGCCAGACGCGTTCCACTCATGTTGTTCCCTCCCTAGGTAAAGGCAACCCTATAGGGCTGGCCGCCCGGGATGACCGTCCGAGTAGCTCCAGCGCTTGGTCACGAGATCTCGGTGCCAGCGCAGCAGGTTGGCTGGTTGGACGAAGAGGTGCCCGAGACTGTGACGGGGGAGCAGCCCAGCCAAGTCGGCCAGCACCCGGTCGGCAGGCTCGGGCGCCGACCGGTGGATCTGGCGTCGCAGGAGCGCCACTTCGTGGCGCAGGATCTCGATCGCGAGGTTTTCGCGCTGCGGGGCATGAGCCGGACCAACTGGAGGACACGGCAGAACTCCTGGTAGAGGAACGAGAGGGACATCGCCGGATGCTCGCCCGGCGCAGGCGCCCCGTCAAAGTGAAGGCACAACCCGTGGATAACGTTTTCGGCACCGACAGGCCCAGTGGGGCCTCACGGGACCTGCTCCGTAAGGTCAGACGCGGATTGCTTGAGTGGACGCCGCCAGGGCAGCTCGTAGCTCTAGGCGGGTTTTGACATCGAGCTTGTTGAACACGTTGGTGAGGTGGCCCTCGACGGTTCGGGCGCCCGTGGAGCACTGCGAACGACGGGTCTGGAGCGACCGGCGCAACCACAGCCATCCCTCCCTCTGGGCCAGTAACGCCCAGCAGCCGGGTTGCCACTCCCGGCGGTCCATCAAGCAGTGCGGCCCGCTCTGAGTCGGTCGCGCCCACAACCACCGCGTCGACCAACTGACGCACTAGCCCGAATGCGAACTCCCGTTCCAGCTTGGCACCGCGGGCTCTCAGCACCCTGAAACCCTCGCCCGCCGCCAAATCCCGGGCGGCCACCAAAAGCATGGTCTTTCCGATCCCACCCGGACCTTCAACTACCAGCGCCTTTCCGTGGCCCTCGCGGGCCCGCTGGAGACACCCGCGGATCTGCTGCAGCTGTCGATCACGCTCCAGCAACAGACCAACGTGCTCGCCCTTGGCCGAGATCACAACCAACCCTGCGTCGTCCTCGCCCGAGGGGCGACCGGGACACCTGCAGCCGGTGTCCAGCACCGCCGGGGGATATGGCCCGAGGCGAAAGTCAGGGGTGGTGTCAGGGGGTTGGCCCGGTGCGAATACAGGGGCTGAAGATCGACCATGACCTCACCCTCAAGCACGGTCACGTGCATGCCCACCGGAAGGAACCCCTATGCCGAACATCACTGTTGGCCAGGAAAACAAAGCCGATCCCGAGATCCGCGACGACGCCCAGAGCTCGGCCCAGCCGGTCACGGCGAACCGTGCCGGCGGGACGAAGATCCCGACCCCGACAGTGCCGCGCACTGATCCGAAGGTCGGCAACGGAGGCGGCCGTGCCGCCACCGACCCTGCCGGCCCGACTGGCCGCCTTGCCACCTGGGTCGCCAACACGACACTCGACGACGTCCCAGCCTCCGTCCGCGACCGGGCGAAGCACCTTGTGCTCGACGGCATCGCCTGTGCCATCGTAGGTGCGCAATTGCCCGTCTCCCGCATTGGAGTCGAGGGCGTGACCGCACTCGACAAGGCGGGGGATATCCCACTGATCGGCTGGGACGGTCGGGCGACCAGTGCCACGTCGGCGGCCATGGTGAACTCCAGCTTCATCCAGGGTTTCGAGCTCGACGACTACCACCCGCTGGCCCCGCTGCACAGCAACTCGATCATCCTCCCGGCGATGCTCGCCGCCGCCCCACGCGTGGGCCGCGTTTCAGGCGAACGCTTCCTGCTCGGCGCCATCCTCGGGTACGAGACCGGCCCCCGAGTCGGCCAAGCGCTCGGCGGCCTGGACATGCTCTCCCGCGGGTGGCACTCAGGCGTGGTCTTCGGCCCCATTCCCGCGGCTGCTGCTGCAGGGACCCTGTACGGACTGGACGCCGCCGGGTTTGAGGACGCCTTCGGGATCGGGGCGACCCAATCTTGCGGGCTCATGTCGGCGATGTACGAATCGATGGTCAAGCGCATGCAGCACGGCTTCGCCTCGCGCAACGGCCTTACCGCCGCCGCGCTCGCTGCAGCCGGCTACGTCGGCATCAAACGGGTCTTCGAGCGCCCCTACGGTGGTTGGCTGGCAGCCTTCGGTGAGGGCCACCGCACCTACCCCGAAGAGATTTACGCCGGTCTCGGTCACCTCTGGGAGACCGAACGGATCGCCGTCAAGCCGTACTCGGCTATGGGCTTGTTGCACGCCGCGATCGACGCCGCACTCGAGCTGCGGCCCAAGGTCGACGTCAACCAGATCCAGCGAATCGACATCGACATGGCCGAAGCCGCCTACGCACATGGCGGGTGGAAGGCCGAGCGCCCGGTCGAGGTGATCGGCGCCCAGATGAACGTCGCCTACGCCGTCGCGGTGGCGCTCCTCGATGGCGACGTGCTCGTCGCGCAGTTCTCGCAGGACCGCATCAACAGCGACGACGTCTGGAGGCTGATCGACCGAACGATCACTCACCACGAAAAGGCATACGACAGTCTCCCGATAGACGAGCGGCTCACCACGCAGGTGCGCCTAACCCTCAACGACGGGACCACTCGCGCGGCCAAGGTCGTACACCCTCGCGGTACCGGCGACAGGAACCTCACGAACGCGGAGATCCGTGACAAGTACGTCAAGTTGACCCAGCGCGCCATCACAGCCGAGCGCCAGGCCGCCATCGAAAAAATCGTCTTGAACCTCGAGACTCTCGACGACGTTGCTCAGCTGACTGCCCTTCTCACACCGGCGGTGCACTCGCCGCTCGAGTGAAACCTTCGGTCCGAGGCGGTACCCGGGGCCAAGTTCGGTACCCGGGAGCCGCTTAGGGCTTCGTCCTCCGCGCTCGTTTCTCAACAGAAAGGTCCATAAAATGACGACAACTCTCGACCCGGCGACGGCCCTCGTCTTGATCGACCTCCAGCACGGCATCACTGCCCTGCCTACCGCGCACCCCTCGGAACAGATCGTTGCTCGGTGCGCACAACTCGCAGACGCGTTTAGAGCCAACGACAAGCTCGTAGTGGCCACCAGAGTCGCCTTTGCTCGCGATGGCGGCGACGTGATCAAGACACGCACGGCGGAAAGCCCGACCGATAGCAAGCAGGTCCCGGACTACGGCGATCTCCGCAGCGAGGTGGGCCTCAGCGACCGTGACATCGTGGTCACCAAACATGGCTGGAGCCCGTTTTATGGCACCGAGCTCGACCTCGAGCTCCGGCGGCGAAAGATCACCGGGATCGTCCTCGCGGGCATTTCGACGAGCATCGGCGTCGAATCGACCGCTCGCGCGGCGAACGAGAGAGGCTACGAGCTGACAATCGTCACCGACGCCGTCACCGACACGTCCGAGCGCGCTCACCTCAACAGCCTCGAGGTGATCTTCCCGCGGATCGCAGAGCTCGCCACGACCCAGGAAGTGCTGACCGCGATCGACAACGGTCATTCATCTGAGGAAGCGCAAGGCCAGAAAAGGAGTAACCGAAAATGAACATGCACCGAGCAGTCACTGACGCTCATTTCGACAGCAGCGGATCGACCGGGGTGGGGTCTCATCGCGTGGCGTTTTGGGTCGCGGGCGCCACACTGACCCTGTTCCTATGCGGGGCTAGTGCTCCGAGTCCGCTCTATGCCATCTACCAGTCAAAGTTCGGGTTCTCGACCACAGTGCTAACCGCGATCTTCGCTGTGTATGCGGTCGCAGTGCTGGCAGCGGTGCTGCCTGCGGGGGAACTCTCCGACCAACTCGGCCGCCGGCCGGTGATCATATTCGGGCTCGGGCTCCAAATGGTGGCGACGGCGCTGTTCCTGGGCGCTAATGACGTTCCGCTTCTCTTCGCAGCTCGCGTCTTGCAAGGCATTTCTGTCGGGGTGGTCATCGGAGCGCTCAGCGCTCTCTTGGTCGACCTGCAGGATCGCGGCAGCGCACTAGGCCCGCTCGTGGCCAGCGTCGCGTCACCGCTCGGGCTCGCGATCGGCGCCCTGGGCGGCGGAGTACTCGTCGAATATGCAGCGAGCCCATTGCGGACGGTGTACTGGGTGCTACTGGCGCTGTTCGCGCTCGCGGTACTCGCCGTGCTGGCACTCGTCCCCGAAACCCGCAACCGTCGCCCAGGACAGCGGCTCGCTCTCGGGTTCGAAGTGCGGCTCCCCGTGCGGGCGCGAAGCCCGTTTCTCGCTCTCACACCCGGGCTCATTGCCATCTGGGCTTTGGCGGGTCTCTACCTCTCCCTCGGGCCCAGCCTCACATCATCGCTCCTGGGCGACCGATCGATCGTCATTGGAGCGCTCGTCCCCACGACGTTGTTCGGCGCCACGGCGGTTGCTTCGGTGCTGACTCGCGGCTGGACCGCCCGTCTCGCTGTTGTTGGCGGCAGCCTGCTGGTCGCGCTTGGGGTCGCGATCACGATCGTCGGCATCAGTGCGAGGTCGGCTCTGCCTTTGTTCCTGGGCTCCGTGGTTGCCGGACTCGGCTTCGGCGCCGCTTTCGCCGGCAGCTTCCGGACGCTTACTCCCCTGGCGCAGCCGAATGAGCGGGCCTCGCTGGTCGCTGCGCTCTACCTCGTGTGCTACTCCGCCTTCAGCCTGCCGGCCGTGATCGCGGGCATCGCCGTCACGCACTATGGCCTGCAAGACACCGCGGTCGTCTACGCCGGCGTCGTGATAGCCCTGGCGCTAACAGCAGCGCTCGCCTCCGAGTTAAGGCTCAGCGCCACCACACGCCTCGCGACATCCGCCGTCACCGCGACTGCCGATGGCCACCTGACGATCAGGCCAAAGCAATTCGAGGACCCCGAAGGAGCCGAGAAACCGAGTGCGGGGGGTACCGGGCTGTCCCCAGTTGCTCACAATCCCTCCGAGGTCGACGCCGCTGCCGAGGGTCGACTCGTCCACAGAGCCGACCCCACCAGATAGGTGGTCGGTGCCTGTGCCTGGAGTGATCCCAATGAAGGCGCCTACGACCTGGGTCCTGCTTCGCCAGCACTCACCGCGATCCAGCCAGTTCCGGGGCGAGCGGGGTTCAGGTCGCTCGCGTATCCGTCAGCTGATCTCCTGGGTGGGGAGCGTCCTCGGGCAGGCAGCGCGTACCGCCACGCAGATAGACCGGTCGAAGATCTCGATCCCTACTGCCGTGCGCAATACCATCGGAGTTGCCGTCACCTTGTTCCTCGGGATCGTTTGCGGACATCCCTTGCTGGGTGTGACTGCGTCGATCGGTGCGCTCAACGCCGGCTTTGCCTCGTTCAATGGCACGTATCGTGGCCGAGCGGAAACGGTGCTCGCGGCTTCGGTGGGTTTGGCCTTGTCGGCGTTCGTGGGTGGCACCATCGGTCACCTGGTCGGCTTCGACATCGTCACTACGGCGCTATGGGGATTTGTTGCTGGCTTACTGGTGGCACTCGGACAGGCCGCGACTGTTGTTGGGCTGCAGTCGGTAATCGGGCTCGTCGTATTCTCCCAGTTCACGTTCACCCCGGCGGTGGCAGCCCAGGAGGCAGGTCTGGTGCTGGCCGGGGGTCTCCTGCAAACCGTCTTGATCGTGGTGGTCTGGCCATTGCGGCGCTCCCCGGCCGAGCGCCAGGCCCTGAGCGCGGTCTATGGGCAACTGGCGGCTGCGGCCCGGATGGTGGCTACCGGATCGGGCGGTCTACTCGCCCCCGGTGCATTCGACCAATTGGCCACGGTGCTTAGTGACCCACAATCGTTCGGCCGGGTGGAGAGGGCCTCTCTCGACTCGCTGGCCAGCGAGGCCGAGAGGATCCGGTTAGAGCTCACGGCTCTTGCTCGGGCCCGCGAGCGACTCGTGGATGCCGCAGAGACCGAGGCTGCTCGAGCGTTGGACGAGATGGCCTTGGCGTCGTCGGGCGCCCTCACCGCTCTGTCGGTCTCGATCAAGGCCGGCCAAGCTCCCCTTGGTTGGGAGGTTGAGCGAGATCGGATCGACACTGCGCTCGAGGTGATCTCCGTCAAGGTCGACGACGTGGGCGCGTCGGGCTGGCAGCGGCGAGCCGCCTTGGAGGAAGCGGTCCGTGGCTGCCAGGCCCTCGCCGGACAACTCCGCGCCGCCGTTCGGGTCGCCACAGCACCAGCCGGCGGCGATCCTTCCGCCCTCGAGGAGGCAGCGCTGACCGGGCGACCAAAACGCGATGTCGTGGGCCGCCGGCCAGTCATTGACTTCGGCTGGGCCTCCGATCGCTTGGCGACCCTCAGGGCGAACTTGGACTTGTCGTCAGAGTCCTGTCGGCACGGTATGCGCCTGGCTGCCACGCTCGCCGTCGCTGTCGGGCTATCGCGGGCCCTACCTCTTCCGCACCATTACTGGCTCCCGTTGACCGTCATGATCGTGCTCAAGCCCGACTTCGGCGCCACTTTCACCCGGGGAATCAGCCGGATCGTCGGCACCCTCGTGGGCGCAGGACTCGTGACGGTGGCTCTGGCCGAATTGCGACCGGGTCGCTTGGAGCTCGCCGTCCTGGTCTTGGTGTGGTGCGTCGTGGCAAACCTGCTGCTGTTCGCCAACTACGCGATCTACACGGTCTGCATCTCCTCTTTGGTAGTAACGCTGCTGGCGTTCGTCGGCGAGCCCGAATTGTCGATCGCGGCGGCGCGAAGCATATACACCGTGATCGGCGCCGCATTGGCGCTCATCGCCTATGTGGTGTGGCCGACGTGGGCCGCGACCTCTATGCCGGACCGCCTTGCTGATTTGGTTTTCGCCGAAGGTAGGTATGCAAAGGCCGTCCTGACGGCCTGGGCCGATCCCGCTGGTGCCGACCGGCGATCTCTGCAGCAGGCTCGGCTCAATGCTCGCCTGGCTCGCACCAACGCTGAGGCCGTCGCCGACAGGTGGTTGTCAGAGCCCTCGCGGCGCGACCCTTGCCAGCAGGAAACGGTGCTCGGGATCCTGACGGCTGTGCAGACATACCTACGGGGGATCTTGACCTTGCATGCCGAGCTTCCCGCGAAAGAGCCAGCGTTCCCCCAGGTCACGCCGTTTGCCGACGAGGTGGCAGAAGCGATGTTCGCGGTGGCGCAAAGCGTCAGAAGCGGTGCGCCTCACGGGCCGATGCCGACGCTGCGATCGACCCAGCTCGCCCTCGCCGAGAGGCTGGGTGTCCCCAAGCGAGACGAGCCCACTGGCCGCCCGCTCGAAACCCGAGCGTTCATCCTGGTCAGTGAAACGGATCTGTTGGCCCATTCAGTGGACACCCTCGCGCATCTAGTGGGGCTCGAACCGTCAGGGCGGCAGATCGCATTGACGTCGACTCGCAGACAGGAAGGAGATAAACGATGAGTTCGGCGACCACCATCGGACTAAGTGACTGGGCCTTCCCTGAGGGACAGGTGACGTCCAATCATCTCAGTTCGAGCATTCCAAATGGAACGTCTTATGACGTTCACGATGAAAAGTGGAACACCACAGGGTGTTCACTATGAGAAAGGAAGGCCACAGAATGGGCACAATTACCACCTCCGACGGTACGGAGATCTTTTACAAGGACTGGGGAATTGGCCAGCCGGTCGTCTTCAGCCACGGCTGGCCCCTCTCGGCCGACGACTGGACATCCAGATGCTGTTCTTCCTCCAGCACGGCTATCGCGTCATCGCCCACGACCGACGTGGCCACGGACGATCCACCCAGACCGCGACCGGCCACGACATGGACCACTACGCCGACGATCTCGCAGCGCTGACCGCGCACCTCGATCTCCACGACGCCGTGCACATCGGCCACTCGACCGGTGGCGGCGAAGTGGTGCGCTACCTGTCCCGGCACGGCGAGGACCGAGTGGCAAAGGCCGTGCTGATCAGCTCGGTGCCGCCGCTGATGGTCAAGACGGACGCCAACCCGGGCGGCATCCCCAAGGAAGTGTTCGACGGATTCCAGGAACAGGTTGCGACAAATCGCGCCCAGTTCTACCGCGACCTTCCGGAGGGCCCGTTCTACAACTTCAACCGTCCCGGCGTGAAGCCAATACCAGGGATCATCGACAACTGGTGGCGCCAGGGCATGATGGGCGGCGCCAAGGCCCACTACGACGGCATCGTCGCCTTCTCGCAGACAGATTTCACCGAAGACCTCAAGGGCATCACGGTGCCAGTGCTGGTGATGCACGGCGACGACGACCAAGTCGTCCCCTATGCCGACTCAGGACCCCTCTCCGCCCAGCTCGTCAAGAATGGGACGCTCAAGACCTACCCCGGCTGGGCACACGGCATGTTCACGACACATGCCGAGACCATCAACGCCGACCTGTTGGCCTTCCTGAGGGAACGCTGACATAGGGCCACTGCATCCTCCCCGCTGATGAGGTTCCGCTCCAACGATCAAGGGAGCTCGTCAGTGGGGAGGCCAGAGGCCTGATTCATATCCAACGACATCCCACGGATTCCGTTCTCCCCTGCACGCAGGCTATTCATTCCTGCTCAACCCCCTGACCCAGTCCTGATGCAGCGTGGGCCCGGCTTGTCAACCCGGGCCGACACTGCGCCCCTCCGCGTCTATTCGCACTCTCACCACATGGAAACTGCACCCGGGACCCCGGCAACGCACCCCGGATCGGGAAGCCATAGCAAGCACCCTCGCTCTTAGATGGCGACGGCCATGCGGACGAGCGCACCCGGACTCGCCCAGAAGACCCGGTTCGTCCACGACAGAAAGAAGGAAGCTATGACCAACGAACTACCACGTCGACCCGCGACCACTACCGATGCGGGCATCCCGGTCGCCAGCCAGGAGCTTTCGCTCACCATCGGGCCGGACGGGCCCATCCTGCTACAGGACTTCTACCTGATCGAGCAGATGGCGAACTTCAACCGCGAGCGCATCCCCGAGCGCCAGCCCCATGCCAAAGGAGGCGGGGCGTTCGGTAGCTTGGCAGTGACCCATGACGTGAGCGGCTACACCAAAGCGGCCGTGTTCCAGCCCGGCACGGAGACGGACGTGGTGGTGCGCTTTTCGACCGTCGCCGGTGAGCGCGGCTCTCCCGACACGTGGCGAGACCCGCGCGGCTTCGCTGTCAGGTTCTACACCAGCGAGGGAAACCTGGACATTGTCGGTAACAACACCCCGGTGTTCTTCATCCGCGATCCGATGAAGTTCCAGAACTTCATCCGATCCCAGAAGCGACTTGCCGCCAACAACCTGCGCGACGCCGACATGCAGTGGGACTTCTGGACTCTGTCGCCCGAATCGGCGCACCAGGTCGCCTGGCTCATGGGCGACCGGGGCATCCCCCGAAGCTGGCGTCACATGAACGGCTACTCATCCCACACCTACATGTGGATCAACGCCGTGAGCGAACGGTTCTGGGTCAAATACCACTTCAAGACCAACCAGGGCATCGACTACCTGACCCAAGCCGAAGCCGACCGGATCGCTGGCCAGGACGCCGACTACCACCAGCGAGACCTCTACAAGGCCATCGAACGCGGCGACTATCCCAGCTGGACGCTCAAGATGCAGATCATGCCGTTCGACGAGGCCAAGACCTACCGTTTCAACCCGTTCGACCTGACCAAAGTGTGGCCCCACGAAGACTACCCCCTCATCGACGTTGGAACCTTCACCCTTAACCGCAACGTCACCGACTACCACACCGAGATGGAACAGGCCGCCTTCCAACCAAACAACACAGTGCCCGGAACTGGTCTGTCACCAGACAAGATGCTGCTCGCCCGAGGGTTCTCCTACGCCGACGCCCACCGCGCCCGGCTCGGAGTGAACTACCAGCAGATTCCCGTAAACCGTCCCAAGGCGCCCGTACACAGTTACTCCAAAGACGGGGCCATGCGCATAGACAACGTAACCGACCCCGTCTACTACCCCAACTCCATCCCGACGGCCCCCGGCGCCGACACCAACACCTACGCCGAGCAAGCCGTGTGGGCCGCTGATGGAGAGATGGTGCGCGCCGCTTACACCCTGCACCCCGAAGACGACGACTTCGGCCAAGCCAACACGCTGATCAACAAGGTGATGAACGACGACGCCCGGGACCGCCTGGTCGACACCGTCTCGGGCATCTTGGCCGGACTTCGACGCGACGAAGTGCTGCAACGAGCGTTCGAGTACTGGCGGAACATCGACAAGACCGCCGGTGACCGCATCCACGCCGCCACGCTGGACAAGCGCCAGCCGGTGTCCAACGGCGGACCTCGTGCCGAAACGTGACAACGAGTCCGCCTCGCCTCTCGACGGCATCGATCGGGCGGGGAAGGAGACCTTGGCGATCTGATCTTGCGGAAATTCGGATGAATCGACGACGGGCAACGATCGTCGAGCGCATCCTAGGCGTTTCCCTGCCTGCATCAGCCGGGCGATACCAGGCTTGGTGGGCGAATGAGCAAGTCGGAACCCACCAGCACGCTCGGGCTTGGCTCGATGCAGGGTACGAGACACGCCGGCTCGAGCTGAACTCTGCCACGGTAGAGTTCGTGCGTCGGGCGCGCCAAGAATGACAAGGGAGCGACAGCTCGCGGATGGTGGTCAAGGGCCCGGAGTCAACCAAGAGGACGAAACGTGAAGTACACCGAGCGAGGTGAAGTTCACCTTTAAGTCCGGCGACATCGCCCCATGGGACGGCGTTGCGAGGTGCATTGCACACACGGGAGAGACCGAGGACATCGCCGCTGGCCAGCACTTCGCATGGTGTAGTGACTACGATCGCAACCCCTATAGCGACTGCGCGTGGCGTTACAACCAGTCGTGACTCCAGTTGAGCCGCTCGCTTCCTGTTAGGTAGCTGAGGAGGCTCTTTCGATCTCTGTCACCGCGTCATGAAAGCGGGGAGCTTCCGAGAGTGGGTCATCAGGAGTACACAGATCCTGAGAACAACCCGATGATCCCGCACACCCTCGTCCTGAAGCCGGGGCTCATCGTCTACAGTACCTACAACGGGTATTGGTTTTGGGGTCGCCCATCTCTCACCGATCTCTGGCACGACCTGCGAGTTGTGACAAGCGAGGTACGTCCGGATTGGGACTTGAGCAAGCCCGGGTTGCGCGAGGCGTGGGATGCCGGCGATTGGTCGCTATTCCACGGCTGGGACCGACGCTCCCGAGACGAGCGGCAGCAGCCATCTCTACCGACCGGAGATATGCCCACCACGGCACCCTAAAGCGTCTTGCCAATTGGTTGCGGCGAGCGGGAAGGGCCGAGGGGACGGCTTGGAGTGCGTCTACTCGGCCTATCTCAGGGAAG
>Ga0182015_10001913_pt1 | contig 26426 bp, 15 predicted proteins | sample 712P3MmetaG_FD_120478 | JGI IMG/M metagenome (GOLD analysis project Ga0182015, IMG submission 120478) | Permafrost microbial communities from Stordalen Mire, Sweden - 712P3M metaG | ecosystem: Environmental > Terrestrial > Soil > Wetlands > Permafrost | place: Sweden: Stordalen | collected...
ACAGACGGGCAGTTCGCGCGGCATAGCTGAGAGCTAAGACCAACGGCGGTCAGCTTTGCCGGCCAACTATCTCGAATTTCTTCTCGTTTCTTGTGGTGATGATGACAGTGTCTTTGTGAGTTCCCGCCAGGGTCGCGGGTTGCCCGTTCACCGTCACGCTCTGGAGCTGCGATTGTAGAGCAAGCCGCAGCTTGAAGTGCACTTCCTTGGGTACTCTCGCCCCGCTCAATTCCACTTGCCCGACGATTGACTTGGTGCCCGGCCTCGCCACCAGCGCGAAACTGACGCGCCCCCATCGCGTCGGAGCATGATCAATCCGAATCTCCTTACCGGATGCGACCCATTCCCGCGGTACGCCCTTCGCCAAATACAACTTGTCTTCATCGGAATCCTCCAGGACTAGCATCCACCGCACCAGCAGTGGCACGGTCTGCTGCGCGGGCACACAGTAGGTTGCAGAATCGCCCGTGATGCCGGTTACTTCACCCGCCGTCCAGCTCCCCCGGGTGTGGGCATGATACCGATGGGTATAGAGAAATAACAGAAACTCCTCGATGCGGTCGAGTCGCAACAGCGCCTGCGCGTAGCCATACGAGATGAAACCCAAAACCTCGCGTCCATCTTCCTGAAAACGCCAAACGTTGGCTACAACTCCGAGCGTGGTCGCACCGTATGCCCGCATGCAGTCGATCACCTGGTTCGCCAGGCGCGCCGGCAGCACGTCCGCCTGAAGCAATTCCGCATAGGGACGGTGCGGCCACTGCTGCGGGCTCGGCCGCTCTTTCTCCAGCGATTCGCGAAAAGTCAGGGTCGTGCCAGGAAATAGTCCAATGTACGGGGGCGTCTTATCGCTCGCAATATTCTTCTCGATGCTTTGCACCGTCTGTGCCTGGAGCGTCTGGCTGCGTTTCATCCAGCCCTGTGCCAGATTCTTCATGCCGGCCGACGAATGGATGCGCGCGAGTTCGGTCCAGGCTTCCGCAATGTCTTTGAATCCTCGGGCCGCAAACGCACTGTTGGCATAGTACGGCCGCCAGTACAGAGACGGATTCTCGCTGAGGCAAGAATCCGATTCACTCCATCCCCGAAGCAATCCGTAGGCTGGATTCTCCTTCGACAGATTCAGACTCTCGTCGTGCATATCGCCGAGCAGCTTCGCCATCGCCTCGATCTTGGCCCTGTGCTTCAGTATCAAAGTGCTGTCGCCGGTGTAGTTGAAATATCGCGCCAACAGCGAAAGGGTCATACCAAACTGCGCTGTCTCGGGACCGCGCATATCAACCATTCCCTTGGAATCCACATACTCGGTGAAGTAGTTGTCAATAAAGAGCCGCGCTGTCTCCAGGCGGCCCCACTCCATGTTGGTGTAGATTGCGCTGGTAAAGATGTCTTGGAATCCGTCGTACTCCGAGCCGGCGTAGTCGCGGTCGACGGCACCGTACTTGGGATAAAGTCCGCCCGGCCGCGTCATCAACTCCTTCGCGAACGAATGCTTCGACATGTCGATCCATGCGTTCTGCGGAAGCGAAGCCCGAGCGAAATCGTGCAGTTGCTCGTCCCAATATTCTGCAAATGCAAGCAGCGCTCTATAGAACCCCTCAGGTTGTGGATCTTCGCGACCCGGCGGGTACGCGGGATAGCTGTGGCCATACACGACCTTGGCGATCTTGCCGTCTTCAATCAATGCCGTGCGGTGCCAAGTGTGCACGATATATTTATTCTTGTTCTCGCCGACGTCGCCGAAGACGATCACTTCCCAGTAGGCATGGTCAGAGACCGGGATTACCTTGCGGACGGCCGGCATCCATCCCCCGACCAAGCCGTCATAGACCTGCCCGTTCTTCAGAGCCACACGCAGTTCGGGGGAATACTGAATCGGATGATAGGTCCGTGTATTACCGCTACGGTAGACCGGGGTGACGTCGTAGGCTTCTTTGGTACCAACAAATGTGGTCCACGTGCGCGGATTCTTTTCCGTAGACGCGATGGGCGGTGCAGCCGATTTCACCTTTTCAGGGTCTGGGTCACCATCCTGCAAAAGGCGATCTGCGAGAAGATCGGGAGAGGACAACCCGATATCCTTCAGAGCAAGACCTAGGTACGGATTCCCTTCCGCCATCGCGGCCTCGGCGGTCTTAGTAAGCACGCGCATCTCGCCGGACGACGAAACGAATACGACGGATCCCTCGCGAGTCCTCAGATCCTCATACGCCTTCCACGAATCGGCTTTGGCTTTGAATTCTGAGACGACCGCGTAGTTTTCAAGGGAGACGATCATGGTCGCTTGCCCGCTGTGCTTTCCCGCAACTGAGGCCCTGGTTTGCGCAGATACTTTCACGCCGCGGGTCAGAATCTCAAGCCCGGCAGCAGTCGCTGCCATTCCCTGCAGAAAGTCACGTCGGCGCATGGAGTTCCTCGTCGTAGTCGGTTAGCTCTGATGAGCCGTGGCGCCGCCAATTCAGCGGCGGCGACGCCTGGCATTTCCCATTGATTCGCGGTCTTCCTTGATTTCGAAGTTAGCCGGCGGGGTAACGCCGAGCAGGTATTGGACGAGATAGTCCCACCGTCGCCGAACCAGGTACAAAGCATGCTCGCCGCTCTCGCCATGAAACATGTTGGGCACGAACAACATGTCGAAGTTCTTATTCGCCTTCATCAAGGCATCCGCGAAACGAATCGTCTCGACTGGGTGCACGTTGTCATCGATGTCTCCATGCTCCAGCAGCAAATGTCCCTCCAGCCGGCCCGCCATGGTCACGTTCGACTGGGTCCCGTAGTCGTCTTGCACTGGATACCCCTGGTAGGCTTCATTCCACCACGCCTTGTCCAGGCGCGCGTCGTGATCGCCCGAGGTCGAGACTCCAACCTTATAAAATTCGGGGAAGGCCAGCATGGCGTGAGCGGCGCCATACGCTCCCGCCGACGTACCGAAGATTCCGACTCGCGTTGCGTCCATATACGGGTAGCGGGCGGCCATTTCCTTGATCCACGCCACGTGGTCTTCGAACGCTCCGCCCAGGTTCCGATAGGAGTACAGGCGGAACGCACGTGACCGTCCAGCCGTGCCTCGGCCATCCACCATCACAGCCACGAAACCCAACTCGGCCACCGACTGCAGCCATAGCGTTCGGCCAAAGCTCTTGGGGACAACGAAAGCCTGCGGGCCGGTGTAGACGAACTCGACGATGGGATATTTCTTGGCTGGATCAAAATTCGAAGGCCGCCAGATCAGCCCATAGATATCCGTAGTTCCGTCTGCGGCTTTCCCTGCAAATGGCTCGGCGAAATTCCATCCGGCCTTCAATATCTCGCTGGCCTCTGTCTTCTCCAGAATGCAGACTTCAGAGCCGTCCTTGGTTCGGCGGAGCACCGTCTGCCCAGGCAAGTCGGGACGAGAATAGTTGTCCACGAAGAAATTCCCGTCCGGCGAAACACTTACAGAATGGTCGGCATTCTCAGGAGAAAGCAACTGCAGTCCTTTTCCATCAAATCCGACGCTATACAAATGCTGCTGGTAAGGGTCCTCGCCTTTCTCCCGTCCGTTGCCCAGGAAGTAGATCCGTCGGTTTTTCTCGTCGACGTGCTCGATTTGCCAGACGACCCAAGGGCCCTGAGTTATCTGATTCTCCAACTGTCCGGTCTTCTGCTTATAGATATAGAGGTGATTCCAGCCGTCGCGCTCCGACGCCCAAAGAATTTCGCCCGTGGCCTCGACGAACCGGTAGAACGTTTGGCCCGGATCGACATACGAATCGGACTGTTCGCGCACCAGGACTTTTTGCTCTCCCGTCGAAGCGTCCACCACGCGCAATTCCTTGGCCTTGAATCCGCGCTCGTCGTAGTCGTAGTAGAAGCTCTGGCTGTCGGGAAACCAGTCAAACCCCGGGCCGTCCTGAAAAGGAAGGTCGATGGAGGCCTGCACGTCGATCCGCTTACCCGACTGAATGTCGAAGATGATCGGAACAGCTTTCGCCAGAACTTCACCCGGCAGCGGATATACGTAGGTAAACGCCCGCGGCCGCAGTTGGTCCGGCGGAACGAATTGCAGACTGGTGAAGCGGCCTGAATTCCGCGAGTCAATGCGGTAGGTAACCAACTTTGAGGAATCAGGCGACCAGAACACAGCGGCCGCTTGCTTCACCTCCTCTGTTCGTTGATCGACCATCAGGCGCAACGAAGGCAGAGGAGTCGCATAGTCCCAACCCGCCACGCCGTCGTGTGTCAGTTGCAGGACAGTTCCCGTCGAAACATCTCTCAGATAGAGGTTGTGTTCCTTGTCGTACGCGGCCCAGCGCTTGTTGGGCGAGAGGACTTCGTTTGGCGTCTCAGGATTTGCTTCCTCCTTCTGGCATTCGTAGGTAGTGACTGGGCAGGTCCATTGCGCACCATCGACGGAGAAGCGAATTGCCTTCCCCCCATCCATAAACTCGATTTCAGAGAAGGGCAAAGTGGACGCTGAATATTCTTGCTTGGCTGCGCGGGACAACGCCGTTGCGAGCCGTTCGTGATCGAAAGCGGGGCCGCTCGTATTCTTCTCTGCGTCCACGAGGATGAACGAGGTGTCTTTCAGACCGACTCTGCGATACCAGAAACGGTCGGTTTTTTCGATCCAGTGTGGCGACACATCCGAGACATAAACCAGATGACGGACGTTTCCCGGAAGAAACCGTTCGGCCCGCTGGTAGTCTTCCAGGGCGCCCTGCGCGAGCCCCGCCGTTGCCGCAAGAGACAGCAAGAAGATTGCAAAGGCGCCGAGACGACGAATCGAACTCACCATTTTGTGGTTCCGATGGAGATCGAATAACTAAAAATGCATCCGCCCGAAGCGACGGTTTCTGTCGCATTCAGCGAATGCATTGATTAGGTAAGGCGAACACCTCAAAACTCGAAGTTCGCTCGCAGTTCAATTACGCGCGCAGCATTGAGGGTATTCCCGCTGAGTCCAAATCCGGAGTTTTGAAGGGCGTTATAGCCAAAATTCGCAGCTCCATTCGTCGCCGCTGACCCGAAAGTTGGGTGATTAAAGGCGTTCAGCATCTCAGCTTGCAAGGTGAAACGAAGCCTCTCGGTAATTGGGAAGTGCTTAGCGATTGAGATGTCGTCGTAGGTATTATGGGGCCCGTGAAGCCACACTCGTTGGCCGAAGGCTCCCGGTGAGGTATTGGAAGAGATATACGTTAGGTTAGGACCACCTGTTGAGGATAAGTACTTGGGATTAATGAACGCAACGTTAGTCGTTCCCGGAATAGGATATTTTCCAATAGAACTCTGTAGTTGCGATTCTGTGACTCCATTCAAAGTTACTCCGCCATCGCCGTAGTCGTTGAAAGTGTTAGTCCCCCCCAACAGCAGGAATGGCGCTCCGGTCTGGAAGCTGAAGATGGTTCCCAGTGTCCAGCCGCCTACGAAGCGATCAAGCACGCCGCTGCGATTCGCAAATTGCCTGCCCCTACCGAATGGCAAGTCGTAAGTGCCGTTGATATGTACAACGTGACGTAGGTCGTAAAGAGTTGGCCCATAGCTTAGCCGCATGTCGCGCAAGGTAAACACGGCGCCTTGGCCTTGCCAGTTGTTTTGCGTAGCGACCCCAAGAGTGTGACTCCATGTGTAATTGGCGTCAAACTGCAGGCCATGCCATGCCCGTTGGCGGAAGTCAACCTGCAGAGCATTGTAATTCGAGTATCCTTCAGCCACCGTATAGCTGGAGCCTATGCCTTGAGAGTAAGGATTGGCCTGAAAGAAGTTGATTGGATATCCTGCTCCGGCGGCATTGAAAGTGCCTGCCGCCACATTGTTTGCGCAGGGGAGGAAAGAGTTACCAACTAGATTGCAGAAATAAGGAACCGTTCCGCCGACACCAGCCAATGTATTAGCCATCGCTCCGGCCTGGCCCGTTTGCAACTGAGTAATGAAATTGCCGGCTCCATAATCGGATAGAGGCACCCCTGGACCGCCGGGTGATTCTCCAGCGAACGCGGCATCGAAAACTGGCACCGGGCTTTGACCCGCATAACCGTTGTCCGCGAAGGATGTTATTCCATTCGCTTGATTGATCGCCATGTTCGCCTGCGCATTCTTGAATTGCGTAAGGAAGCTGTTCGGGAACTGGGACGTGGTCCCAAAGATATTAATTTCATTTGGGTTGATATTGAGCCACTGACGCTCGGAGCGGCTGCCGACGTACCGTACTTCAAGCGCACGGCTTTGCCCGAGTTGCTGTTGAATCCCAAAGTTCCACGATTCCGTGTAAGGCTGCTGAATATTCGGGTTTATGCCGTTCAGTCCAGGGCCTCCCAGGAACGTGAAATCGGACGCCGCCTCGCTCTTCAGGAAAGTCGCTGGCGCGAGGCCGTAAACATAGGGTGAAAACGCCTGAGTTGGAGCGGCGCTGGGATTGAAGTCGCTGATCGACAGGCTTCCGGGCGCGAAGGTGCCCGGCACCCCAGTCGTGTTCGCATTGAGAAAGAACGACTGGTAGTAGAAAGAGCCGTAGTCAGAAGCCTGATTCCAAACATATTGCTGAGGTTCGGTAAATTTTCGCAGCGAAAAACCACCGCGCACCACCAAACTGCCTCGACCTTTGGGATTCCACGCAAAACCGAATGCCGGCTGCGGAGCCACATTCCAGGCATGGTAAGGGTTGGGGTTCTGCGTGAGCATTGGATTCAGACCATTCGGATCTGATGTGAGGGCACCGGGGTTGAAAAGTTTACCAACTCCGGATGGACCGAAAATAGCCGCTGGACTTGCCGAGTGGTAAAGACTGGAGAGATCTTTGTCGGCTGCGGTGAAATCCCAACGCAGCCCATAATTGAGAGTCAAATTTGGTTTTATGCGATAGGAGTCCTGGAAGAATAAGCCCTTGCCCCCTATCAACTCATCGAGGTTGTACCGCCCAACCTTTTGCACGTAGTTATTCGCTTGCGTATCAAACGGATACCCTCCCCCGCCTCCCTGTATCCCGCTTACTCGCCCCACGAGGATCGCATACATCTGTTCGGCCTCGGCTTGCTGGCCAGTACTTGCGCCCGGGAGCGTACCGCCTGCGCCAATAGTGAAAGCGCCCTGGGCCGGGTCGCCGTTTGCAAGGCCGAAGTTGACGACGGGGTACCCTGCGGCGGGATTGTAATAATGGTTCTGCTCGCGCCACCACGAGAAACCATAGTTCATGGTATGCGCGCCGTGCTGCCACGTCATGGTATCGGAGGCATTAAACACAGGGTATTCGGTGTTGATACCTGAGTAAAAGATTGTCCCTGACATTTGGGCGCCTTGCGGGTAAGGGGCGCTCGGATAGTTCCAGCCCAACTGCGGGTTAGCAAGGCTGAGAGGCGGGGCGTTATAGGCGTTGAGACTGACGTTATACAGGAAGCCGCCGCGAAGCTCATTGACCAAGGTCGGCGATAGCGTCCAAGTAAATCCGAGCCCTACGGTGTAGCTCTTGTCGCTGTTGCCAGCTCCGGTCTTGGCCCACGTCGACCCTGGAAAGTCAGGAGGATTCGCGCCCGGATAATTATCCTTGGTCATATTCCACGCCAAGTTGAAGCGCATTTTCTGAGAGGCAATATAGTCCACTCGGACGGCCGGAAAGTAACTGGTCTGGGCGTTGTTCACTTGCCAATTGATCTGGTTGAGATTGGGATCACCTGTGCTGCTCGGGGTCAGCTGTCCCGCAGACGTCGACGCATTGGCTCCCGCCAATACGCCACCCGAGCCGCCGGGGCAATTGGCCGGCGCAGCGGCGTTGGAGCAATCCAGCACCGCAGTGGGAAGGTTCGCACCGGGATTCGCGCCGTTGTAATTCTGCGCTAGTGTGAAAAGATTCACGGTTTGGTTGTTGTACGTGAAGTTCCCCGCTTGTGCTGCCTGGGTGAATAGATTGTTCGAGGTACTATAAGAGCCCGGAATTTTCAATTCCGCGTAACTGCCAAAAAAGAACAATTTGTCCCTGATAATCGGGCCGCCCACGCTCACGCCGAAGTCATTGCGGTGAAAAAGATTCTTGCGCGCCGGATTCGCCGGGTTCAACGAGGTGATGGCATCGTTCAACCAACTGTTCGCGTTCAGCCCATCATTCTGAAAGTCATCGTAGACGCGCCCATGAAATGCGTTGCTGCCGCGCCGTGTAACAAAATTGAGCTGCATGTTGGCCTGGCCAAAACCTTGGTCCAAGTTAAGCTGTTCGGTTTGCACCGTCATCTCTTGAATCGCCTCGATCCGGGGCGAAACGACGGCCTGAGAATTTCCAGTGAACTTCATCCGGCTCGAACTGCTGATCACCCCGTCAATGTTGTTTCCCTGAGCGATGGACGGAAGACCATCCCAGGTTCCGTTGTATCCCGGGACCAGTTGAGCGAGGGCCGTCAAATCGCGGTTCTGGAGGGGCAAGTCCTCAATTTGCTTTAGATCGACGGTTGTTCCGATCGCGTTGGTGGTCGTTTCTACCAATGGAGCCGCCCCGCCGCTAACCTCAACGGTTTGGTTGATGGAACCAACTTTGAGCATGGAAGAAATGTCGGTCGTCTGAGCCGCCTGCACTACAACCTCGGGGAATACTTGGGTCTGGAAACCGGCCTTCGACACTGTAAGTTTGTACTTTCCCAGGGAAAGGTTCACAAAGGTGTGGGTACCGTTTTCCTCGGTCTCGCCCTTACGCAAGTCATTCGTGGTTAAATCCTGAAGTTCGAGTTGTGCACTCTGCACCATGCTGCGGCTAGAGTCGACGACGGTCACAGTCACTGTTCCTTCAGAACCGTGCTGAGCCCAGGTAAATGGGACGACCCAGAGTCCCAGCAGAATCAGAAGGACGGCCCTCGTGCCGCCGAGCACCAGACGCGAAGATGCGGAAACCATATTTCCTCCTCCGGCTTACTCAAGACATCGTTGCACGCGGCTTTCACGCGGCAAAACTGGCAAAAAGGCATTCCAGGGATGGTCCAAGCCCACCCGCTCCGGCGACGGAGAAACGGACTTGGGCGCGCAATGCAGGAAACGTTTACCCATGGTCGGATTTTGTATACTTTATTCGATTCATTTGTCAACCACATTCTAGCCACCCTCCACCTCGAGGTTTCTTCCGTCGTTCGAACGTTGGTCCGGAGGGGTATTTTGTAGCCAAATTGCGCGAGTCCAGGGGCTGCAGACCGAAGCCGGTGGAACCGCGGTTCGCCCCCGAATTTTGCTGGTTGCTGTAGGCTACGACTCGGGGGAATTCAGTAAGGAATTGTTCGCCGTGAAGCCTAGCTCTCCGATTTCAAGACGAGATTTGCTGAAGTATTTGGGCGGCGTCGGGATAGGACTCGCAGCGCGCCCGCTCCCCCGGCCCTCCGAACCAAATCAACCGCTGACCTTCGTTGACCTGGCGCGATCAGCCGGCATCACTTTCCAACACGACAACGCCGCTTCCCCGGAAAAGTTCCTGATCGAGACCATGGGTTCGGGATGCGGCTGGATTGACTACGACCAGAATGGGCTGCTTGATCTTTACCTTGTCAACGGCGCGGCCACCCGCGTTTACAACCCGAAGGGGCCCTTGCGTAGCGCGCTCTATCGTAATAACGGAAATGGCACTTTCACCGACGTCACGGCGGTCGCTGGCGTCGCCGCCGAAGGCCTGTTCGGCATGGGTCTCGCGGTCGGCGATTTCGACAATGACGGATTCCCGGACCTGTGCGTCCTCGGTTACGGCCGATGCATTCTCTACCGCAACAACGGAGACGGCACCTTCACCGACGTAAGCGCACGGGCAGGCGTGGAGAATTCAGGGCGCTGGGCATCAAGTGCCGCCTGGTTCGACTACGACAACGACGGCCGATTGGACCTCGTGATTGCCAACTACGTCGACTGGGCACCCGAGCGTAACTTCTACTGTGGCGATCCGGGTCCTGGGATGCGGAGCTACTGTCATCCGGATGATTTCCACGGCCAGCCACCCACGCTCTATCACAACAACGGCGATGGCACCTTCACCGATGTCAGCCAGTCTTCCGGAGTCGGGTTGAAGGGCGGCAACGGGCTCGGCATCGTCACTTTCGACTACGACGATGACGGCTGGCAGGATATTTTCATCGCCAATGACCATATGCCCAATTTTCTGTTTCACAACAAGCGCGATGGAACCTTCCGTGAAGTGGGATACGCGGCCGGTGTCGCCGTCAGTTCAGACGGTCAGTTTGAAGCCGGGATGGGAACGGATGCTGCCGATGTAACCGGCAGCGGCCGCATGGATCTGATCGTGGCTCACCTCGACATGCAACTGGCGCGGTTATACCAGAACCTGGGAGACCAGAGTTTCGATGACGCGACCCTGCGCTCGAAGATTGGCTATGCGACCTACCACATGAGTGAGTTCGGCGTGCGTTTCATGGATTACGACAACGATGGCGCACGCGACCTCTTCCTGGCCAACGGACATGTCCTGGATAACATCGAACGCTACCACGCCGACAGTCGGTACGCCGAACCCAAGCTGATGTTTCACAACAACGGGCACGGACTTTTCGAAAATGTAAGTGACCGGTTGGGAGCGGACTTTCTGCTGCCACGGGTGAGCCGGGGCGCCGCCATCGCTGACTTCGATAACGATGGCGATCTCGATATCCTCGTGAACAACAACGGCCAGACGCCGCAACTGCTCCGTAACGATGGAGGGAATGCCAATCACTGGCTGGAGATCTTGCTGATCGGCACAAAGTCCAATCGCGACGGCGTCGGCGCCCGCGTGAAGGTGACGGCTGGAGAGCTCATTCTCTACGACCAGCGGAAGGGCGGTATGAGCTATCAATCCGCACAAGATCCGCGCCTCCATTTTGGATTGGGAACGCATGCCAAAATCGACGCAATCGAAATTCGTTGGCCGAGTGGAAGTGTGACCAACCTGGCCAGCCTCACGAGCGACCGAATCCTTGCCGTCAAAGAAGGTGAAGGCATCGTAGAGCGGCCCTTCCCGCGCGTACCTGGAAATGAACACGGGCGGGGTTATCGGTGAACCGCTCGCTATGGATGGGGCTGCACTGTTTCTTCTTCCGTGGTGGCTCGACCTGCGTAACCCAACTTGCGGTCGCCGGGAGCGGAACGGATGTGGTCGGCCTGTTCCCGATTTAGCCCCTCAAGGATATTGAGCGCTCCCTGCGCCTGCTGCTGGTTTCCCTGCCGCCGATAAGCCCTCGCGAGCAGGGCGTAAACCGACGATTTGCCAGGCTCGAGCTGTCGTGCGATTTCCAGATGCGTAATTGCATCGTCAAGTCGGCCGGCTGTGAGATAAAGGCTGCCCAGAGCGATCTGCGACGCCGGATCGTTCGGCCGTTGCGTGACGGCCTTCTCCAGTGCTGTTTGTGCTTCTGCGAATTCAGACTGACCGGGAGTAACTCCGGAGCGAATCAAGGCTTCCCCAAGAATCGTTAATAGAGCGGGATTTTCATAACCCTGCTTCACACCTTCGCGCGCCCAGCGGATTGCTTCCGGGATGTCTCCCTCGAATAATTCCTTCTGCGCAGCGGCCATGTGGGCGATCTCGCTTCCCGGCGCAAGCTTGCCCACCAACTCAAACTGAGGCTTGGCCTGATCCGGCTGGTCGAGTTGAGTCAGAAACATAGCTCGTTCGTAATGGAGTCGTGCAGATTGTGGCAGATTACTGAGTCCGATGTCGATGACTTCAAGCCCAAGCCGGTAATCTTTGTGGTCCATGCAGGCGTCCACAACGAAGACATAGAGCTTCTCGTTTTGTGGCGACCGGGTGGCGCCTTTCCGCACCGCTGCCAATGCTTCCTGCGGTTGCGCGTTTCCGATGTACGCCTGCGCCAGCAGATTCTCAACGTCGACGCCGTCCTGTCCAGTGCCGCGTAGTTCGTGCAGAACCTCAATCGCCAGTCTGAACTCCCTTGTCGCCACATAGCAGAGTGCGAGGTTGAAATTCGCCGCGTATTCATTGACGACTTGCTTGCGCGCGGCCCGCAGGTGAGGAATAGCCTCGCGGAAAGAACCCTGCCGAGTGAGAGCAGTCCCCTGCGTCAGTTCTTCTTCAGCCTGCTGATCTGCCCGTGGAACGCCCTGGGAATCGCTGCTGGTCTGAACTATGGGACTCTCATGGGCCGGCGCCGGCTGTTTTCCGATTGGAACTTGACCCTGAAGGAGCGGGCACGCCAAGATCGATATCACCGTTTTCGAGATCGAGAAGCCAAACGCCTTGTGCATAAATTCGCTGTGGCACGCCATGCGTGGGCGCGCCGCTCACCGCCGCCCAAAGTCATCGAGCACCTTGTTGAGAGCGTCGTCGCTCGCTGGCGTCACGACGTGCTTAACGAGGTAAGGATTTAGACGCAAAATGCTCATGTCGATCGCAGAAGGACTCCGAAAATCAAGGCCCAAGATGATCGGCGGAGCGTCGTTGCGTTCGAGCAGCGATGCGCGAATGATCGTTTTGGTGTCGTGGATCGAAATCGAGGTTTCGCCAGGTAAAACGCCTAAGGTGATAGCTTCCGCACTTCCGTGCGGGTAATCCAAGCCAAGCGAAACCCGACCATCGCTGTCGAGCACACTCATGCCACCCCGTTCATCACCACTCTCATCGTCTAAAACGAGTCCAGCTCCCCGACCGATTCGTGCACCAATGACTCCCCGCTCTGGGGTTCGGGCATCGGGGCCGTCAATGTCACCCGGTCCGCTCCATTTTCGCCCAAGACGATGAAGCCGACCGAGTCGTCGCGGCGCTTTCGTCCCTTGACTGCCGGAACCGGTGCGCCTATCAAAATACGCTCGCGCCCTGCGGCGTCCTCGACAACTAGGCCTCGCACTCGCACCAGGTTGAAACGGTCGCTGTGGAAACGGGCCTGGTGTGCCAGATACATGATGCTATAACCACCGCGGCGGCAACAACCTGAATCAGCTTTAGTCGTCTCTCCATTTGCGCAAGTCGTAAAACCAACTCGGAGTCTGTGTGCTGTCGCGTCACCCTTCGCCCCCTCTATGAGCCGTTTTCAGAGTCCGCCATTTGCCCGACTCCGGTACAACTTGCACCATTTGTTCCGCCGACCTAAGAAAAACTGATTACCTCCACTTTCTCTGACCTTCCACAACCGTTATGTAGCGATCAACCGGCAGGTCCGTATACCGTTCCGTTTTGCCGCTGGGCTGAGGCCATTGTATTTCCATCCAGTCGATTTTCGTCCGCTTTCCCAGTCCCAAGACCACGCGTGGATCGTGGGAAGAAAGATAGCTGCCTCCGCCGACTTTGAATTGATGGCGCTTCATATCGCCAGATTGATAAGTAATCTTGGCGCCGACCGCATCGATGTTGGCCTTCATGCCCACCAACCGTACCCCCAGCCAATGATTCTGCCGGCCGAGGTTATTACGCAAAAGGACAGGTGCCGCATTATTCTGGGCAATAAGCACATCCACCGAGCCGTCATTGTCGAAGTCACCTAATGCCATGCCGCGCCCGGAAAGCGGCTTGGAAAAAATAGCTCCGCTCTGCAGGCTGACGTTTTCAAAACCCTTTCCAGTATTGTGAAAGAGCAGCATGGGTTCCAGAAACTTTACTCCTTCGACCCTTTTCTCGACCGCATCATCGGGATGACCGTTCGAAAGCAGGAGATCGAGATCGCCATCATTGTCGTAATCGAAGAATTTGAGGCCCCATCCGCTCATCATGCGCGTGGCCGCACCAATGCCGGTCGGAAGAGCCAGGTCGCTGAATGCCTCGTTCTTGTCGTTGTGATAGAGCGAGTACATCTCGTGATCCACGTTGGCCTCGAACAAATCAATCCAACCGTCCTGATCGTAATCAGCCGCATCCACTCCCATCCCGGAGCGTGGTTTGCCAAAAACGTTCACTCCAACCCCTGCCAGCAATCCGATCTCTTCAAACCGTCCTTTACCCCGATTCGCGAACAGGAAGTTGGGAACGGTGTCGTTGGTTACATAGAGATCCATCCGTCCGTCATTGTTCAGGTCCGCAGCAACCACTCCCCACGCCTTAGCGAGAGACTGCGAAATGCCGGACTCCTTGCTGACATCCGTGAATGTTCCGTCGCCGTTGTTGTGGAAGAGCCAGCACGGCATGGGATCGTAGATGCTGGGAATGCAGTAGAAACGTTCGCCGCTCAGGCGATCGCCGCAGAACTTCAGCTTGGCCTTGCTGTAGTCGACGAAGTGGCAGACGAATAGATCGAGTCGTTCATCCTGGTCGTAGTCAAACCAGACGGCGCTGGTCGCCCAGCCCGATGCGGTCACCCCTGCCTTCGCGGTCACATCCGTGAAGGTACCGTCTCCGTTGTTGTGGTAGAGAATGCTGCGGGGATACTGCGTGACATAAAGGTCGGGGAAACCGTCACCATCATAATCGCCGACCGCGACCCCCATTCCGTAGGCGTCACCTGGTACACCGGCCTTCGGCGTCACATCAGTGAACGTGCCGTCGCGGTTGTTGTGGTAGAGCGCGTTTCGCAGCGGCTGAGCCGGCTCATAAAAATCGCAGCGTCCGCTGTTCACCAAATAGATGTCCATCCAGCCGTCGTTGTCGTAGTCAAGGAACGCGCAGCCGGCGCCGACCGTCTCTGGTAAGTGAGCCATTGGGGAACGCCCGTTCACGTGAGCCCAAGAGATGCCACTGATGGAAGCGGGAATTTCTGCGAAAGCTGATGAGTACTGTTCAAGTCGGGGAAGAGCCGAGGCGCGCAATAAACCCGGGCCGGCCAGCATGCTCGCCATTCCAGTCCAGCCCAGCGCCTGAAGGAAGCGGCGTCGGGAAGCCGGATTCCACCCATCGCTCGGGCTTTTCGCCATTTACTGAACCCCTGGTCGTATCACTTGGGTGGCTGCGCGTCCCGCGGACTCTTCGCCGCTGCTTCCCGCTGCAATGCCATCTCTCGCTCCGCCTCTGGCTTCTGTCCGGTGCGGGCGTAGGCAGTGGCAAGCTGATAGTGTCCGGCCGGATCTCCGGGCTGCATCTTCACGTAGCTGCGCAGCGGCGTGATCGCGTCCGAGAACTTCCCGGCGGAGTTGAGCGACATTCCTAGCGCGAGATACGCCTCCTGAAATCCCTCATCGCGCTCGGACGCTCGCGAAAAATGTCCGATAGCCTCGTCCCATTGCCCAGCCTGACGGGCGATCTCTCCCAGCATGAATTCCGCCGACGCGTTCTCCGGGTCGATCTTCACTTCTTCGTTGAACTCGGCCTTGGCCCCCTCGGCGTCCGCCGGAGATTTGGAAAGGAAGATGCGCCCGATGCGATAGTGAATGCCCTCCGCCTTAGGCTCTTGGTCGAGTATTTTCTTGTACTCGGCGATGGCCCTGTCCCAATTTTCCTGCGACTCGAAGGCTTCGGCCTCTAGCTGTTCTGCCTGATGCGAGGTCGGAGCCGTGGCCGCCAGTTCCTGCGCTGCCCTCGAAGCAAGTGCCGAGTAAAAATGGGTTGTGGTATAGAGCACGTCGAGATCACGAGGAAACTCGCGGTTGAGTACAAGCAGCGCCTCGACCGCCGTTTCCGTCTGGTTAAGACTCATGGCGCACCGAGCCGTCGACATGACTGCGCGATACTTGAGTTGCTTATCGGCGAGATGCGTCGCGGCTCTCTTCAGAATGGGCAACGCTTGTCCGCAGCGGCCCTTCGCCGCCAGACGGATACCCTGCTCCGCCGGCGATGAAGCGTCCGGCGCTGCAGCTTTCGACGACACCTGAGCAGGGGATAGCACCGCGAGCAGTCCATTGATGCACAAACTGCAGCAGTAGAACTGAATTCTTGCCATGGAAAATCTAGCCATTGAGGTAGTAACCTGGCATCGGTCCGCTCCGCGAAGTATATCCTGCGGTTCCGAAGTAGGTGGCGGTTCGGAATTGTGGCTCCGGCATCGTAAGAAATTTCGCGCCTCGCCAAAGGCAAGCGTAGTGTATACAATATCCATAGTCAATCCTGAGAGTTGGGGAAAGCAAACAGCCTAATGACGCGATTTGGGGAATTCTCTCGCAGGCATTTCGTGACATCGGTTGCGGCCGCTGCCGGTTCCACTCTGATACCCAGAGCGTTGATGGCAACTCCCCCGCAAGATCCCGTGGTGAACACAACTCAGAAGGCGGGCAAGTCCGTCAGCCATGAGAAAGTCCCCTTGAAAGTACGCCCCTTCCCTCTGAAGCAAGTGAGATTGGGAGACGGGCCGTGCAAAGTCGCAATGGAGGCCGACCGTCAATATCTGCGTTCGCTGCCACCCGACCGGCTCTTGCACACGTTTCGAATCAATGCTGCCATTCCCTCGTCCGCGGAGCCGCTCGGGGGATGGGAAAAGCCAGACTGCGAGCTTCGCGGTCACTACGCCGGAGGCCACTACCTTTCTGCTTGCGCCCTGATGTATGCCAGCGTAGGAGATGAAGACCTGAAGAACAACGCCAATACCGTCGTAGGTGAACTGGGCAAGTGCCAGAACGCGCTGAAGAGTGGCTACCTGAGCGCCTTCCCAATTGAGTTCTTCGACCGCTTGCGCGAGCGTCAACGGGTGTGGGCTCCCTTCTACACAATTCACAAGATCATGGCCGGCCTTCTCGACATGTACACCTATTGCGGCAACGAGCAGGCGCTCGACATGGTTCAGAAAATGGCAGGGTGGACCGCTGGCTACACCGGCCCACTCAGTTACGAACACATGCAGCGCGTGCTGGGCACAGAATATGGCGGTATGGGAGAGGTGCTGTCAAATCTATACGCCGTCACAGGCAAGAGCTACTACCTTGACGTCGCGCAACGCTTCGACAAGAAGCAATTCTTCGATCCGCTCGCCGCTCACCGGGATGAGTTAAAAGGTCTGCACGTCAACACCCACATCCCGCAGGTCACTGCCGCGGCACGACTTTACGAATTGACCGGCGAGCGGCGCTACCGCGATATCGCCGAGTACTTCTGGGACGAGGTGGTCAGCGAGCGCTCCTATTGCACCGGAGGCACCAGCAACGGTGAGTCGTGGAATACCGATCCGGGCAAACTTTCGACCGAACTCAGCACCAACACCACAGAGTGCTGCTGCGCCTATAACATGATGAAGTTGACTCGGCACGTATTCGGCTGGTCACCCCATGCTCATCTCATGGACTACTACGAACGCACTCTGTTCAACCACCGCCTAGGCACCATCAACCCAGAAGACGGCACCATGATGTACTACCTTCCCCTGGCGGCCGGCTACTGGAAGACTTTCGGCAAGCCTTTTGACGCTTTCTGGTGCTGCACGGGAACCGGCTCGGAAGAGTACGCCAAGCTGACCGATACAATTTATTTCCACGACGACGATTCGCTTTACGTGAATCTCTACATCGACTCGCAACTAGAATGGCCGGAAAAGGGTCTGCAGGTGAAGCAGCAGACGCGCTTTCCCGAGGAGCAAGGTACCACGATCGCAATCGTAGCCAACAGCCCGACGCCACTTTCAATCAACCTTCGCATTCCATACTGGGTACAAGGCGGCAGCGTAAAGGTCAACGGCGCTCCATTGCCCGCGTTCTCTAGCCCGAGCAGCTACCTCACACTCAACCGCGTCTGGAAGACCGGAGACAGGATTCAGCTCAGCTTGCCGATGGCCCTTCATATCGACAGCATGCCGGATAACGAAACCATGCAGGCTGCAATGTACGGACCATTGGTGCTAGCCGGACGCTTCGAGGCTGTCACCAAGGAGATGACCTACGGCGACTACCAGCCGAAACCAGGTGACCAGAAAAAAGTGCCGGATATCGTCGCAGACGCGAGCAATCCTACGGCGTGGCTCGAGCCCGAGGGGAAGCAGCCCCTCACTTTCACTACAGCGGGACAGTCGCTACCGCTAACGCTGGTACCGCTCAACAAGGTGATTCACGAACGCTACGCCGTTTATTGGAAGGTTGACAACAAAACTACTTAGAAATCCGATTTCCCTTCGAACGCCGCGTCACCAGGCCTGTTCTTTGCGGCGTCGCGGCGGCGTTCGAACGCCTCGTCGGGGAAGGACACCGCATGACTCTCTCTGTTCGGTCAATCTTTGGCTGCGCCATTCTTGGTTGTACGGTGGCACTGCTACTCCCCGAATCCTCAGCCGCGCAAGGCGCCACATCGACACCCACTTCGGTCGAGACACGCCGCCAGCAACTTCTCTCTGTTTTCGACGAAGAGTGGCAATACACTCTTCGCACCAATCCCGAGTGGGCGACGATGTTAGGTGACAGTCGCTACAACGATCGCCTGAGCGACAACTCCCCCGAATTTTTCCAATCCGATCTCGAGCAAAAGCGCAAGTTTCTGGCCCACCTCCAAGCCATCAATCCCGCAGGGTTTTCACGACAAGACACGCTCAGCCGCGAACTGATGATTCGCGAATTGCGCCAAGACATTGAAGGGGCAAAGTTCAAGCACTGGGAGATGCCGGTGAATCAGATGGGCGGCCTGCATCTCGAGCTGCCCGACCTGATCGTGCTGACGCCTTTCAAGACGGTCAGCGACTACGACAGCTATCTGGCGCGCCTCCATCAGATCCCGCACGCATTCGATCAGGTAACCGCAAACATGCGGCAGGGACTCGATGACGGCTTGATGCCTCCGCGCTTTCTTCTTGAGAAAGTCGCCGCCGAAGCTGACGACATCGCGAGCAAGAGTGGCGAAAGCAGCCCGTTTGCCAAGCCAGTAAAAGAGTTTCCCTCTAGCGTGCCGGAACCCGAGCAGAACCGGTTACGCGAGGCTGTCCTCAAGGCGATCGCCGACCAGGTCGTACCCACTTACCAGCGCTTTGCCACTTTCGTTCGCACCGAATACGCTCCGCACGGTCGCACCGACCCCGGAATCTGGTCGCTTCCGGACGGAGCAGAGCGCTATCGCTTCGCGATCCGCCGCATCACCACTACCGAAATGGCGCCAGAGGAGATCCATGCCCTCGGCTTAAAGCAGATCGATGAGATCGAAGCCGAGATGCTCGCGGTCGCGCATAAGCTGGGATTCAATGATCTGGCGAGCCTGAACGACCACATCAAGAACGAACGGAGCTTTTACGCAACCTCCGGCCAACAGGTGCTCGATTTATATACGAACTACGCGCGCGGCATGGAACCCGAATTACCCAAGCTCTTCGGCCACCTGCCCAACAGCAAGCTGACCGTGATCCCCATGGAAGCCTCGCGCTCCAAGAACGCCGTGCCCGCCGACTATAGCGACGGTGCAGCGGACGGTTCGCGCCCCGGACACATCAATGTCAATGAGTGGGATCCCGAGCACCGCCTGGTGCTAAACATCGAGGCCATTGCCTATCACGAAGGCATTCCTGGTCATCACCTGCAACTGTCCCTCGCACAAGAGATGACAAACCTGCCTGAGTTTCGGCGCCATGCCGGATACACCGCGTTCGTGGAAGGCTGGGCCCTCTATGCGGAGCGACTGGGAAAAGAAGTCGGTCACTATCAGGATCCGTACAGCGATTACGGACGTCTCGAAAACGAGATGTGGCGGGCGATCCGGCTCGTGATCGATACCGGAGTGCACGAAAAACATTGGTCCCGGGTGCAGATGGTCGCGTACTTCCATCGCTACACGGCGATGGATGAGCCCAACATCCAGAGCGAAGTCGACCGCTACATCGCGTGGCCGGGCCAGGCCTTAGCGTATAAACTCGGACAGCTTGAGATTTTGAAGTTGCGAGAAGCGGCCCGCCAGAAGCTCGGCAACCAATTCGACCTCCGCGCCTTTCACGATGAGGTGTTGGGGAACGGCGCGCTGCCGCTCGACGTGTTGGACTCGGAAGTAAGCGGCTGGATTGATCGCCAAAGAAAATAACTCTCGCGCCCGCCCTCCAGAGGCAAGCACGCTGCGTCAACGGTTCAGTGCGAGTCGCGGGCCACGCTCGAGCCGCTGCGACCCACTAGGAAATCCAAGTCCGCCCCTTTATCCGCTTGCTGGACATGTTCGACGTACAACCTTAGCCAGCCGCGATCGGGAAGGGGAGGAGGAGTCCAGTTTGCGCGCCGGGCGGCAAGAGCCTGCTCGTCCACATCCAAACGAAGCAGACGCTTGGGCACGTCGAGAGTGATCGTATCCCCGGATTGCACCAAAGCAAGCGGTCCGCCCGACGCAGCTTCTGGACAAGCGTGCAGAATTACGGTTCCATAGGCGGTGCCGCTCATGCGGGCGTCGGAAATACGGACCATATCGCTGACACCTTTGCGGAGGATTTTGGGAGGTAGCATCATGTTGCCGACCTCTGCCATTCCGGGGTAACCCCGCGGGCCACAATTCTTCAGTACCATGACACAGTTTTCATCGATGTCCAACGTCTCCTCATTAATCCGAGCGTGAAATTCCTCAATGGTTTCGAACACAACGGCTCGTCCGCGGTGCTGCAACAGGTGCGGACTGGCGGCTGAAGGCTTGATCACTGCGCCGTCAGGCGCGAGATTGCCGCGCAGCACCGCAATTCCGGCGTTCGCCTTGAACGGTTCTGTGAACCGGCGAATCACATCGCGATTCCAACAGGACGCGTTGGCCACGTTCTTCCCCAGCGGCTGCCCGTTTACCGTCAAGGCGTCTGGATTCAGGACGCCGGCCTCGGCCAGTTCGCGGAGTACGACCGGGAGTCCGCCCGCGTAGAAGAAATCCTCCATCAGATGTTTGCCTGAAGGCTGAATGTCAACCAGGCATGGCAGAGATGATCCCAGTCGATCGAAGTCGTCAAGGCACAATGGCACGCCCACCCGGCCCGCAATTGCGATCAGATGGATCACGGCATTGGTGGATCCGCCGATGGCTGCGTTAGCGCAGATGGCGTTCTCGAAAGCTTCGCGCGTCAGTATCCGCGACATGCAGAGATCCTCGCGTACCATTTGCACAATACGACGCCCCGTCATCTGCGCCAGAGTATTGCGGCGCGCATCGACCGCCGGGATCGCCGCATTGCCTGGCAAGCTCATACCGAGCGCTTCCACCATGCTGGCCATGGTTGAGGCGGTGCCCATCGTCATGCAATGTCCCTTGGAGCGATGCATGCAACTCTCCGCTTCAAAGAACTCTTCGACCTTCATTTCTCCCGTGCGGACCTGATCGGTCATCTGCCACAGTCCTGTTCCCGATCCCAAATCGCGGCCGCGAAACTTGCCAGAAAGCATGGGGCCGCCGGAAAGGCCAATGGTAGGCAAATCGCAGGAAGCCGCTCCCATCAACAGAGAAGGAGTGGTCTTGTCGCACCCCATGAGCAAAACAACTCCATCGATGGGGTTCCCGCGAATCGACTCTTCCACGTCCATGCTCGCCAGGTTCCGAAACAACATGGCGGTCGGCCGCAGTTGCGTCTCACCCAGCGACATGACAGGAAATTCCAGCGGGAAGCCGCCTGCTTCCCACACTCCGCGTTTCACAAATTCAGCGAGTTCGCGAAAGTGAGCGTTGCACGGGGTCAGCTCCGACCAGGTGTTGCAAATCCCAATGACCGGACGCCCATCGAACAGGTCATGGGGCCAGCCTTGGTTCTTCATCCAACTGCGGTAAAGGAAACCATCGCGGTCGTCTCGTCCGAACCATGCCTGGCTGCGCATTTTATTCATCGCTCGTCCTTAAAGCTTCGACCGGCGGCGGTCAACCTGTGCCCGACTGCAGGGATGATAGCGCAAACTCGTGGGCTAAACGTAATCTCACGATAAGGTTTTTCTTGACGGGAGGAACCGAGTGGAAGATGATCTCGATGCTTCGCATGTCCGCCAAGGGATCTGAAGATGTCTCATGTTCCATCGTTTTTGCGAATGCGACCAGCCCGACCTGGACGCGGCCATTCGTCCAGGGCAGTCCCGGCTCTCGCGTTACTTTCCTCCCCTTGGGCTTGGTCCTCGCCCGCCCCACAGAAGACCCTGCGCATCTTTTTTGTAGACGTCGAGGGAGGACAGGCCACCCTGTTCGTGACGCCGCAGCAACACGCGCTGCTGATCGATACAGGATGGCCTGGAAACAACGGACGGGATGCCGATCGCATTGTTGCCGTAGCCAAGAAAGCCGGGATCAGCAAGATTGACTACCTCTTAATTACTCATTTTCACGAAGATCATGCGGGCGGCCTGCCCCAGTTGGTGGCTCGAATTCCGGTGGGAACGGTCATCGACCACGGTGACAACCGCGAGAGTACCGACGCCCCGACCGTGCAGGTTTGGCAGGCTTATCAGGAACTGTTAACCGCCAAGAAGTTCAACCGGCTGACGGTGAAGCCGGGAGAGAGTCTTCCGATTGAGGAAATACAGGCTACGGTCATTAGCTCCGACGGTGCCTTGATCGACCACCCCTTGACAGGGGCGCGACAGGAAAACGCCAGCTGCAAAAATGCGGAACAGTTCCCGGCTGATCAAACCGAAAATCGCCGCTCGCTGGGGACGCTCATCACATTCGGCAAGCTGATAATTCTGGACCTGGGCGATCTGACCCGCGACAAGGAACTCGAGTTGGTTTGTCCGATCAATAAGCTTGGCGCCGTCGATGTCTACATCGTCTCTCATCACGGCTGGTACCAGAGCAATAGCTCTGCATTCCTGAATGCAATCGCTCCTCGCGTTGCAATCATGGAGAGCGGAGCCAAGAAGGGCGGCACACCCTCTGCCTGGGACATTATTGAAAAATCGCCTCGTCTGGAGAATCTTTGGCAGTTGCATTTTTCTGAAGAAGGAGGCCCCCCACACAATGTCGCTCCCGAATTCATAGCTAACCCGGAGGGTCCGGACGCAGCCAACTATCTGGAATTGACCGCCTGGCCGGATGGAAGCTTTGAGGTCTTCAATTCCCGAACCCAACACACCAAGCGCTATCCGGCTCCCTAGATCCAGGACAAACTGCGATCCGTGGTGCGCGCGATGGTTCAAACACATTCGCAATCCAGCGCATTGAGGCCTTGTGAGTCGTTACAAGATCGCAGTCATTGAGGGGGACGGCATTGGACGCGAAGTGGTGCCCGAAGGTCTTGGAGTTCTGGAAGCTGTCGGACGCCGCTATCAAATAACTTTCGACTGGCATCATTTCGATTGGAGTTGCCAGACTTATCTCAACACCGGCCAGATGATGCCCGAGGACGGGCTCGACCAGTTACGCGGCTTCGATGCCATCTACCTTGGTGCAGTCGGATATCCAGGCGTCCCCGATCATGTTTCGCTTTGGGGATTGTTGATCCCCATCCGGCGCGCCCTTCAGCAATACGTCAACCTGAGACCGGTGCGCTTGCTCCGCGGGATCGAGTCGCCGGTCAAGGGCTACCCACCCGGACAGATCGACTTCTGTATTGTGCGCGAAAACAACGAAGGCGAATACTCTGAAGCGGGAGGCCGTCTCTACCGCGGGACCGAGGCTGAACTGGCAGTGCAAGAGACAGTTTTCACCCGGCGCGGGTGCGACCGCATTATGCGGTACGCGTTCGATCTGGCGCGGAAACGCAAAGGCCACGTGACATCGGCTACCAAGTCAAACGGCATTATTCACACCATGCCATTCTGGGATGAACGTTTTTCGGCCATGGCGAAGCACTTTCCCGAAGTCCGAACCGACCAATATCACATCGACATCCTGAGCGCTCACTTTGTGCAGCATCCCGAGTGGTTTGACGTCGTTGTTGCGTCGAACTTATTCGGAGATATTTTGTCCGATCTCGGCGCCGCGGTAGTTGGCTCCATTGGATTGGCCGCCTCGGCCAACCTCAATCCGGAACGGCAGTACCCATCCATGTTTGAGCCCGTGCACGGTTCTGCTCCCGACATCGCAGGAAAAGGAATCGCCAATCCCATCGCTCAAATTTGGTCGGGGGCAATGATGTTGCAACATCTCGGAGAACCCGCCGCGGCGCAAGCCGTGGAACGGGCTCTCGAAGCCATTCTGGCAAGTTCGGAGGTTCGCACCCCAGATCTCGGTGGCAACGCCAAAACTCGCAACGTCGGTGAGGCGATCGCACATGAGATATCGGAAGTTGCCGAGAGCTAGTTCGTCTCTCCAGCAGCTGCGTTCTGTCGGATTTTCGAGGCGGTTGTTGAACTCACCAGCGGTGATGGATTTGAGGACTAATCTTCTGTTTATAAATGCGCTCGACCTCTGCCCGGGCGTGAGCGGTGGCAAATCGGAAGCACAACAATTTTCCCCAACTTGCTGCGGACGTTTCCCGCCCGGAATCGCACAACTGACCGCATCGGACATGAGGATCCAGCGCAGTGCGAATTGGCTCATTCACGTACCCGCTGGCAAGAACCCACGAATCGCTCGGTGCAGGGCTGCGAACGCGTCCTTCTCTGAGACGTGTCCCAATTGCCGCCGATTGCCCAAGCTCGAAAGCTGATCTCTGAAATCATCCAGCCGGTTCGGCCGAGAGGGCGATACTTCATGATCAAGTTATCTCCCGGATCTTCGATTCCTGTATTCCGGCAGTTCTACGGTTAGAAGGAGACCTGGACCGGTTTTCCCTCAAAGGTCAAGCTGCGCGTGGTTCCAGCTACCTTAATTGCGATGGCCCGCGATTCAGGCGGCAGCAGACGTGAGCCCGGCGCCAGGTTCAAACTGAGTATTCTACGAGCATCGTCCCAAGCCATCAGCATTCCCATCCATTCCCCTTTGCGGTAGTTGAAGGAGGAGCCATCATCTTCGTAGAGCAAGAACGAAGCGTCAGTGCCGGGATAAATCGAAACAGAAAGTGGCTCCTCGACGATCTCGCCGGTAAACTGCTTCACCGGACCGAGCGGCAGGATCGATCCCTCGCGCACGTAGAGCGGCATGGTTTCCAGGTCCACCGGGCGGTTGATTTCGCGGCCTCCTTCCACCCGCTCGTGCGTCCAAAAATCATACCAGGCACCGCGCGGAAGATAGATCCGACGAGTCGTCGCTCCCTTCTCGACAACTGGAGCAACCAGAACATTCCTGCCCCACAAATACTGGTCGCCACACTCGACAGCTTTCGGATCGTCGGGAAAATGCAGCCACAGAGCGCGCATGATCGGCATGCCGGTGGTCGCACATTCATGCACGGCACTGTAGAGATAGGGCAACAGGCGGTAGCGCAATTCAAGATACTTTCGGCAGGTCGGTTCCACGCGAGTGTCATGCAGTTGGCTGGAATCAGGAATGGCAGCGCCGTTGTAATTGTTGATTTCTATGGGACCGGGATCACCCGTGTTCCATCCCCAGGGAAGGCGCAATTTCCAGGTACGGCCATGACAGCGGAAAAGTGGACAGAACGCTCCGAACTGAAACCAACGCAGGTATAACTCGGCGGTGAATTCCCGCGTGGGAACAAATCCCCCGATGTCGGTACCCCAGTACGGAATGCCGCTGAGCGCGGTGTTGAGAGCAATGGGAATGTGAGTCTTCAGCGTTTCCCACGTGGAATACACGTCACCCGACCACAAAAACGAGGCATATCGCTGCATGCCGGCATAACCGTTGCGATGCAACGCATACGGGCGCTCATTCGGCCGGTCCAGCTGCGGCCCTTCCCAGTACATGCGGTTGCGAACCAAGCGTGACGGAATGTCGAGCGGATCGCCTTCATCCGGCCACCATCCGTCGACGCCCATGGCAAAGTCTTTGCGATGCGTGTCCCAGTAGCAACTTGCCGACTCTTCATCAAAGCGCGATAGGTCGCAGGGATCGTGAACCGTCCCACGGAGTCGGTCCGAGAGAATGACCACGTGCGTCACAGCATGAAAGTGTTGCTGATGCAACTCATCGAGCATTTCCTTGGGATCGGGGAAAACTCGGGAATTCCACACAAACGACCCATTTTCTGTATTCCAGCCTGAGGGGCAGAAACCCGTACTCAAATAGATGAGGGCATCGCAGGGCAGCCTCTTTTCACGAAAGGTTTTCGCTTCGGCGAGTACTTCCTCTCTGTTGGCCAGGGTGCGATGGGACTGTTGATACCCGAAACTCCACAGCGGCGGCATCTCGGCAAAACCTGTGAGGCCCGCGTATTCGGCCATGATCGTGGTTGGATCTGCCGAGCCGACAAAGAAGAGGTCGAGGGCGGCGCCAGGAGTGGCAGACTGAAATTTTGCTTGCTGCCCGGTGAAGTCGAAGGTGCCGTACGGCTGATGAAAAAAAATCGCCCAGCCGGATGTCCCGATGACCCAGGGAATGGGTACCCGCCCGCCGTGGGTAGCGAGTTTGTAGCCGCCTTGTCCACTGCGCATCGAGTCCGTCGATCCGCGGCGGTCAAACTGTGGGCCGCCCTCGCCTAAACCGAATAATGGCGAACTCCCATTGAGAAAGGAAAAAATACCCGTGTTCTGGTCCCAGGCCAACTGCTGGATGACGTCGCCTTGTAGGTTCGCAACCTCGATGCTCACGGGCTGGAAGGAAATTTTCAGCCGGTGATTGCCTGCAGAAATCGTGCCTGTAGGCGCCGCCCGCAGCTTGGCAATCGGACTGCCCCAGGACTTCCGAACGAGCGATCCGTCCAGAGGGATATCGCCAACCGATCCGT
>Ga0182015_10001914_pt1 | contig 26421 bp, 20 predicted proteins | sample 712P3MmetaG_FD_120478 | JGI IMG/M metagenome (GOLD analysis project Ga0182015, IMG submission 120478) | Permafrost microbial communities from Stordalen Mire, Sweden - 712P3M metaG | ecosystem: Environmental > Terrestrial > Soil > Wetlands > Permafrost | place: Sweden: Stordalen | collected...
CCCCCGCGCCCCCCAACCCTGCTCATACTGTGCCACTGCGATGTTCTGCTCAACATCAACAAACGGGACATTTCTAATAAGTTAACGACGGGGACATTTCTAATAAGCTTTGACAGTTTTCGTAAAATTGTGTTGACACTGCGTTCACGCTGCCGCAATATCTTGTGTTAAGAACGCTGCCCATACCACAAGTTGGGTGGCTTTTGGCATTCGGGTCCCCGAAGTCACAAGGGAAAATCGTTCACGGAGGAATTTTCATGGCGACCAAGAAGAAAGCAAAAAAGAAGAAACACTAACGAACCATCTGCGAGACGATATCTTCGCAAGGGCCAAAGAATTCAACCAGCCTCTCAGGAGAAGCACCTCTTGAGAGGCGTTTCCGTTTCTTGCACCCCGGTGTCAACCGCGCCAATCGACTGCTACTCGAAATACTTCATCTCGATCCCTTGCCTGTGTCACAATACGGGGACGGTGCGTGCCTCGAATCGTCGATGCAAGTATGAACCCGAGAAAAAAAAGCACTGGCAAAACGAAATCGGATGAAGTCTTCATTCCCGACAAGCTGTATTTCCGCATCGGCGAAGTGGCCTCCCTGTGCCGGCTCCCCGCCTACGTCCTGCGCTTTTGGGAGAGTGAGTTCCCCCAGCTGAAACCGGTGAAAAGCAGCACCGGGCAGCGCATGTACCGGAGACGGGATGTGGAGAGCGTCCTGCATATCAAGCAATTGCTCTACGAGCAGGGATTCACCATCGTAGGGGCACGCCTGCAACTACGTTCCGAGGCGAAAACTGAGAAGGGTCAGGCGGCGATTCCGTTCCCCGGGCAGTCGCCCGCGGAGATCCAGCATATCCGTCAGGGCTTGCGCGAGATTCTGAACATGCTCAAAGCGCGGCGCACGGGATAGCTCGGTTCGAGGGACCTTCCTCCAGCAACCATAGAGAGGCCGCGCCTAACGCCCGGTTCGAGCACGCTTAACGTTGCCCCTTCAGTGTGTGCGCGAGAACCAAGTGCTCGGAGAAGAGGTGGAACGGAACCACCTCCTTCCAGCCCCGAAGGGGGCGCCAGGTGTTAGCCCCGGACGTAAGTCCGGGGTGCGAGTGTGGAAGACGGGAACGAGTTCCGCAGAGACGGTACTTCTCATGCAGTCGCTTTAAGCCATGCATTCGGCAGTTGGCTTTTTTAACTTGCCTGCGTTCGCTGCGTCCAGACGAATGCGGCTGACGCGGGCGGTTTCTTGAACCAGATCGTCAGTGGCGGTCGTTCCATCTCCCGCCATCACCGAACCTGCGGCTAATGCGAAACGCAACGCGTCCGCTTGATCATCGAAATACAAAATGACTTGCCCGGACATACGTATTCTCCCGAGGTTAAGGTACTTTCCGTGCGGCCTAAAAAGCCCTTCGACGAATGAAGCGCGGAGACCAGCGCTACGCAAGTGGAACTTCCTTAGATTGTCAGGGAGCCGCACCCACTCCAGAAGTGCTTCTCTTGGTTCCGGGGGTGTCGGAAGTTGGTTCCCGGGGGTGTCGGAGGTTGTCCGCGGCGATCCGAAGTGCTTCCCGCCTGCACGTGGGATAATTCCCAAGTCAGATTCCCGCACTCCCATGCCACGCTCCTTAGCAAACCAAATCGCACTTGTGACCGGCGGATCGCGCGGGATTGGCCGCGCTATTTGCCAGGCCCTCGATGCCGAAAGGTGCGCACATCATTGTTCATTACCACCGCAACCGGGCCGCGGCCGAAGCAGTGGCGGCAACTCTGCAGGCGCCCGCCACGCTGGTGCAGGCAGACCTTGCCTCCACCGATTCGATCACGCGCATGGTCCAGTCGCTTGGCGATCACAACCTCGACATTCTCGTGAACAACGCCGGAGTGTGGAAACCCACGCCCCTGGGTTCCACCGGCGAGGCGGTCATGAACGAGGTTCTCCATACCAACCTCCAAGGCGTTTTCTGGCTGACCCAGGCCCTGCTGTCCAAGCTCCGCGAGGACGCCCGCATCATAAACATCTCTTCCACCGCCGGGCGTGTGGGCGTAGCCGGTGGACGCAGTCTCTACGGCGCAACCAAGGCGGCTGTCGATTCGCTCACCAAGAGCTGGGCGCTGGAACTGGCAGCCCGTGGCATTCGCGTGAACGCCGTCGCGCCCGGCTATGTTGAGACGGACATGACGGCGGCGCATCTAGGCGATCCGCAAACGCGAGAGCGCGCGCTCAATCGGCATCCCCTGGGTCGGCTCGGCAGAGTCGAGGATGTGGCCAAGGCTGTCACATTTCTTTGCACCGATGCGGCCGCGTTCATCACAGGCGAATCGCTGAATGTCAGCGGTGGATTCGTAGTGTGAGCGACCAGTGCTGGATGGAGTGAAATGGTCGGGACGGGCAGATTTGAACTGCCGACCCCTCGCACCCCAAGCGAGTGCTCTACCAGGCTGAGCCACGTCCCGACTAGGAAGGAACCCGCTGCGTCGCATCCGCAGCGGATGGGGTTTCACTACAGGATTTTATCATCAGCGGGACGATTCCGCCGTGCGGAAGCCGGAAGCGACTATCTTCTCTTGCGTTTTGACTTCTTGGATGACGGCTTGGGAGCCGTCCTCTGAGGAGCCTCCTCCAGTATCGCGAACTGAAACTTTTTCTCTACCGGATCAATGCGGTCAACCATCACCCGGATCCGCTGTCCCAGACTATAAGCCTTGCGCGACCTCTGGCCGATGATCTGCCGCGTGTTCTCGTGGTAGGTGTAATAGTCATCGGTAAGCGTGTTCAACGGGACCAGGCCTTCCACGAACAAATCCGTAAGCTCGACGAAGAAGCCAAACTTAGTGACGCTGGTGACGAGACCGTCGAAGTCCTCGCCCACGCGGTCCTGCATGAACGTGACCTTCTTCCACTCCATGAGTTCCCGCTCAGCCTCCTCGGCGCGGCGCTCGGCGTGACTCGATTCTTCCGCGATGTTGTGCAGTTCGTCGAGCGGGATAGGGCCGCCCAGCGGTTCCAGCGCTTCTCGATGCGCAGCATGATCGTGCCGCTTCGACCACGGTGAAGGGGTAGTGCCGGCGTCCCGCCGGGTTTCTGTAGCCGCCACGTCCGAGGACAAATCCGGCAAATTTTCCGCCGCCTCGGAGTTTGACTTGTGTCCGTCCGTCTCCCGCGCTCGGAAAACTCCAACCGGCCCTTCCCCATCCCGCTTCTCCGCGGACTCCCGCAGAACTTCCTTCAGGATTCGATGCACGATCAGGTCGGGGTATCGCCGGATCGGCGACGTGAAGTGCGTATAACTCGGCGCCGCCAGCGCGAAGTGGCCGACATTTTCCTCCGAGTAACGCGCCTGCTTGAGCGATCGCAGCATCAGGTAACTCACGATGCGCTCTTCCGGCTTTCCCGCGATCTTGGCCGCCAGCTTCTGGTACATGCGGGGCGTGATGTGAATGTCCTTGGGTATCTCGATGGTGCGCACCGGTTTGCCGGTACCGCGCGCGGCGCGGCGGTCACTCTTGAATTGCACCCTGTGAACGGGGAGAGCGCCCACGCCGAGCGAGTATCCGAATGTCGCCGCAATCACTTCGAAATCGTAGACGCGCTTGGCATCCGGCTTCTCGTGAATTCGATAGAGAGATGCGATGCGTTTCGATTCGAGACATTGCGCGACACATTCATTCGCCGAGAGCATGAATTCTTCGATCAGACGATGGGCGATGTTGCGCTCCGAGCGGGTGATGCTTTTCATCAGCCCGAATTCGTCAAACTCGATGACCGGCTCGGGCAGGTCGAAGTCGATCGATCCGCGGCGCTGGCGTTTGCGATTGAGAATCACCGCGAGGTCGCGCATAAGTTCGAATGTGGATACGAGCGGTGCATAGCGCCCGCGCGCGGCTACATCGCCTTCAATCACAGCATTCACAGCAGTGTAGGTCATGCGCTCTGCCGAGCGTATGACCCCTTCGCACAACTCGTATCCCACGATCTCGCCGTGAGAATCGATTTGCATTACGCAGGACAACACGAGCCGGTCGAGATGCGGACGGAGGCTGCAAATGTCGGTAGACAACTCGAGCGGCAGCATAGGCACTGCACGGTCGGGGAAGTAAACGCTGGTGCCCCGCAGGTGCGCTTCCTGGTCGAGCGCGGAATCGGGCGTCACGTATTGGGCCACGTCCGCAATGTGGACCTGCAACTCAAAATCACCGTTATCGAGTCGACGGACCGTTACCGCGTCGTCGAAATCGCGCGCGGTTTCACCATCGATGGTAACGATCGGCAGCGCCCGAAAGTCGCGGCGGTGGCGAAGTTCTTGTGCGGGGATAACGGCGGAGACATTCTGCGCTTCTTCCAAAGTAGCCGCAGGGAAATGATGCGGGAGATGAAACTTGCGGATCGTGACTTCGACGTCGACCCCGAAGTCGTCCTGGCGGCCGAGAATTTCGAAAACGCGGCCACGCGGATTCTGCGTGGGCGTGGGCCAGTCGGTAATCTCGACATCCACCACCACCTTTTCAAGGTCATCCCATTCCGAGTGAGGCGCGGCTTCCTTGCCCAGCACGCGGTCGACGGATTTTCTCCGTAGCGCCGGCGTCTCGCCGGTTGCTTTAGCATCCGGAATCTCCATGCCCGGCGGGATCACGATCTCCTGCGTGATCTTGCTGTCGATCGGCTTCACATAGTTGTGGCGCCCGCCGTAGTGAAAAATTCCCACCACCGTGGGATGACCACGCACCACCGAACGCACGATGCGCCCCTCGGCCCGGCCGTCGGGACGCGTGGCCAAAATATCCACCAGCACGCGATCTCCATGCATGGCATTGCCGATAGCATGCGGCGCAATGAAGATGTCACCCACCCATCGCGACTTCATCGACGGACTCAGCGAACTCGCGTCAGGAATGACAAAACCGAAACCGTCCCGGTGCATCGTGAGTCGTCCAGCGACCAGGCTTTTGTCGGCTGCGGCTTCCGGCAGGGCGTAGCGATCGGAATTCAGTTGAAGGAGTTGTCCATCCGCGACCAACTTCTCAAGACGCGAGTCGAGCTCCCGGCGGCTCTCTCCGTGCAAGCCGAGTTCGCGCACCAGCTGCTTGAATCCCGCTGACCGCTTCGGCTGGCGGGCAATATGTTTCAGAATGGTGGAATCGGAAAGCATGAGCTCTCGGGTGTCAGCTCTTAGCATATCCCACACCCGATTTGCTCTGTCATCCTCAGCGAAGCGAAGGACCTAGGTAATCCCGGTCGGTTGCGGAGATCCCTTCGGCAAGCTCAGGGCATGCTCTTCGGTGTGCGAAGCACGCGGGAGATCAGAATGACGCAGGCACGCAAGCGTTTCTCAGGTTCAAAACGGTTACCACGTATCCCCGCCGCCGCGCGGTGGCCACGCTCCCAACGCTTGCCGGATCATGGCGATCTGTCCCACGTGGTAGCTATTGTGCGCCACCATTTGCCAGAGTACCGCCTCAAGCGTTCCTGCGAGTTTCGTATCTCCCTCATGCACGGTTTCGATGGGGCGCTGCATCTTTTTCGGAGGAGAATTCGCCAGCGCAGCAAAATCAGCCAGCAGGCCGGCAAATTGCTTCCTTAGACGATCCCACTCTTGCCCATCGGAGGGAGATGAAGCGGACGGGAAGCTCTCTGAAGCATGTGTGGGATAGGCAGGCCGCCCACCACGAATGCGGCGCAACTCGTAGTCCATCCAGTAATTCATGTGGAAGACAAGTTGCCCGACGGAGTGAGGAAATCCCGCAACCTGCCGTGCCGCCAGTTCGTCCGAAAGATCTTCGACGCAAGCAAGAGGATCGATGTGAGCGCCTCTGCCGCGAAGCAATTCAGTTAGCGCGCGAGAAGACATAGGAAATCAGGCATCAGGTCTTACGGTCTTAGTAGGGTGCTCCAGTTTCTCGAAACAAAGGCCAGAAGACCCAAGACCAACGACCTAAAGCCAACGACCTAGGGCCTTCCGGCAAAATACTTCTCCTCCAGAATCCTGCGGTGATGCAACTCATGTCCCGCGATGATGTAAGCCAGCGCCCGCACCGTAACTTCATTCTTGTTGGCAATTCCGCGACGGGTCCACGCCACCTCGTCGAGATTCCGCAGCAGTGACAGCGTCGCCCGGCGTACGGCAATGAAGTCTTCCACCTGATCGGCCAGCGAAAGATGCGCGAACGGACCATTCTTCACATAGTCGTCCTGCTCAAAGCCCGCCAGAGGCGTTGCGTCGGCGCGTGAAATGCGCAGCGCGCGGTAAGCGAATACCCGCTCGCTATCGCAAACGTGCCCTAACACTTCCTTGGCGTTCCATCTCTCCGGAGCGTAGCGAAATTCTCCGTCTTCCTCGTCGCGGCCGGAAAGCAACATCATGGTCTGGCGGCGCTGCTGGTCGAGCGTGCTGAGGACGTCTTCGCCTTGCACCAGCGAGATGTAGCCGGCATAGTAAGAAGCGTACTCGTCTGGCTGTGGACGGGCGATGGAAAGCGTTGGCGGGGTGATTACGGCTGGTTCCGACATTCGATTGCTCCTGAAGGTGAATGCTGCTTTCGCTAGATCTTCGAGCCAAAAGCATACTCCTTGGACGCATGGAACGGCTAAACGCATCGTCCTGCCCCGGGAATCCTTACATGGTCCGAGCGTCGAAATGGGTTGGCTCCTCTTCATAGCCCAGTCTCAGGAGACCACCAGACCCAGTACCACCCGAGGAAACCCTGTTGAAAATAAAGCTTTTCCACAGCGCTCAATATGAGACAGCGGAGTACAATTCGATTTGGTCACGCAAGTGCGGCACGTGATCCCTAATCCCAACAAGGAAAGGAACTTGTAACCCATGTGGAAGCCGACGAATCAACCTCAGCCCCCCGGGCGTCCGGCCGAGCCGGAGCGTCCTACCGTGAATACACCGAGCGCCCCTGCAATGATGGCGAATGAACCGGCCGTTGCGCCGCGGCCGGCGACGACCACCACGACCACTGCGGACCAGGCAACCATCGGCAAATCGCTGGTAATCAAGGGCGAGGTGACCGGATCGGAGTCGCTCTACATCGACGGCCGCGTCGAAGGGTCCATCAGTCTGGCGGGAAACCGCGTCACCATCGGTCGCAACGGCGTAGTGGCCGCCAACATTAACGCGCGCGAAATCGTCGTGCTCGGCAAGGTGCGCGGCAATCTCACGGCCAGCGACCGCGTCGACATTCGCAGCGACGGATCCCTCACCGGCGACGTCGTCGCGGCCCGCATCTCCATTGAAGACGGAGCCTTCTTCAAGGGCGGCATCGACATCCGCAAAGGCGGCCTGCCTGCCCAGCAAAAGCCCAATGGCAAGGAAGATGGCGTTGCCGCGTCGGAACCGGCAGCTGTTGGAGCGCGCGCCTAAGTTTGTCGTAAAGGTTTCCATTGAAAAGATCAGCGGCGGAGTTCGCACCCATTGCGAATATCCGCCGCTTTGTTTTCGCAGACATGGTAAAGCTTCTACCGTTGACTCGTGAATCTCGCTTGTACAACGTGGATAGGTTCGCGATGAACGACCATAAGAAAATTCCCCGCCTAGAACAGAATCCTCCGCTTCCGGAAACGGCAGCTCCGGAAACGATAGCTCCGGAAACGATAGCTCCGGAAATGGCTTGCGTTCCCCCGGTCTTCGCGGTCGAGCCTTCTTATGTGCACACAGTTTTTTTTGGTCCGGACGGACTGAGACCGGGATGGGGCATCGCGTTTTATTTGGGCATCTTTTATCCGTTGCAGTTTGCGGCCAGCCGATGGGCGTGGTCGCTGAACCTCGGCGCCCAAGGATTGTGGTCGATGATGCTGGCGGAATTTGGGGTGTTGATGGCGGCGATAATTCCGTCGGTAGTTCTGGCGAGAGTTGAGAAGCGGGCGTGGGGAGCGTACGGTCTGCCACCCAGATTTGCCTTGGGAAAATTGTTCTGGGTAGGAACAGTCTGGGGATTTACCAGCATCACGCTGCTGCTGGCGGCGATGTACGGTCTGCGGGTTTTTGACGTGGGACACCTGGCGATGCATGGCGCGCGCATCCTGAAATTTGCTCTGTTCTGGGCGGCGTTTTTCCTGCTGGTCGGATTCTTCGAAGAATTCTTGCTGCGTGGCTATTCGCAGTTCACGCTGACGCGGGGAATCGGCTTCTGGCCCGCGGCCTTGATGCTGTCATGCACCTTCGGTCTGATCCATCTGCAAAACGATCGCGAGCAGTGGCTAGGTCTGCTGGCCGCGGCGGCGATCGGTTTCTTCTTTTGCCTTACGCTGCGGCGCACCGGCAATCTGTGGTTTGCCGTCGGCTTTCACATGGCATGGGATTGGGGCGAGACGTTTTTTTATTCCGTGCCGGATAGCGGAACGATTTTTCCAGGGCATCTGCTGAAGTCGTCGTTTCACGGTTCGCGGTGGCTTACCGGCGGCATGGTTGGACCCGAGGGCAGCGTGCTGTGCTTCGTCGTCATCGCCGTGGTCTGGGTCGCGTTCGCGAGGGCCTACCCGCAAGAGCGGCACACGGTGGCGTAGCAGGCTAGTTTCCCGCACGGCCGAAAGAGCTGTTGTCCCGACACCCCGCTCGGGGATGACGCTCTAGCTTTCAAAACAATCGGACGAACTCAGACCAATGCAAGACCGGGTCGAGATTACTCCTCTGGCGGCAATCCGCCCTCGACCATAGTCTCGAATCGGGTGCAGTTTTTAATGAACGCCAAGTTGACCCGTCCAATCGGACCATTGCGCTGTTTCGAAATGATGATCTCAGCTTTACCCTGCAAGTCAGGATCGTCCTGCCTGTAAACTTCCTCGCGGAAGATAAACATCACCAGGTCGGCATCCTGCTCAATCGAGCCCGACTCTCGCAGGTCGGCAAGTTGCGGACGATGGTCGCCGCCACGACTTTCCGGAGCACGGCTCAACTGCGAGAGCGCGATCACCGGTACGCTCAATTCCTTGGCGAGCGCTTTCAATCCTCGCGAAATCGCCGACACTTCCTGCGTGCGGTTTTCGTACCGCTTGCTTCCTCCCGACATGAGCTGAAGATAATCCACGATAATCAGGTCGAGCTTGCCTTGCGATTGTTTCAATCGGCGTGATTTGGCGCGCATCTCGCTCAAAGAAATTCCCGGCGTGTCATCGATGAAAATCGGGGCGTGCGCCAACTGCTCCATGGCCCGCACCACCTTGCGGGTGTCGTCCTGCCACAGAGAGCCAGTGCGCATTTTGTGGGCGTCCACTTTGGCCTGCGAACAGAGCAAGCGCAAGAGCAGAGCCTCGCGCGACATTTCGAGCGAGAACACTCCCACCACTTGCTTGTCTTCGATCGCCGCATTTTCGGCGATGTTCATGGCGAACGCCGTTTTGCCCATCGAAGGCCGCGCCGCAATGATGACCAGGTCGGAACGCTGCAGTCCGCTAGTCATCTCATCGAGGTCCGTGTAGTGCGTGGCCAGTCCGGTGATGCGCTGCCCGCGTTGCAGCAGTGCGTCCACCGAGCCGAAGGATTCGCGGACAATCTCCTGCACCCCCATGAACCCGCGGCCAATGCGCTTTTCCGAGAGCTGGAAGATGGCGGCTTCCGCGTCGCTAAGCACCTCTTCGGCCGCGTCGGATTGATCGGCCGCCCGCGCAATGGCCGTATTGGCGGCATGAATCAATCCGCGCAACAACGCTTTATCGCGGACGATCTTGACGTAGTGGTCGATGCTCGGCCGGTCGGGAACGCCCGCCAGCAGGCTCGACACGTAGCCCACATCACCGATGGGCTGCAGCTCCTTGTGGCGATCGAGCTCCTCGATCAGCGTGATCATGTCGATCGGCCTGGAAGATTCCGCCAGGTCAACCATGCGCCCGTAGATGCGCCGGTGCGAATCGAGTGAAAAATCTTCGATGCGCAGATGCTCCGCCGCCTGATTGTAGGCAAAGTTGTCGAGCAGGATTGCGCCCAGAATCGACCGCTCGGCTTCTACATTCGCCGGAAGCGTGCTGATGTTGTAGTCGGTGGTCGCCATGTTTCCGTAAAAAAACTCTGCCCGAATCCCCCCCCTAGCATAAGCGAAGACAAAGCGAACACACAAATGAATTGTGCAGAAGCTGTGAACCCCCTCGATATCCTGTGGAAGTCCAGCGAAAACAGGTCGTTAACGGAAGGTTCTTGCCCCTGAATCAGAGGCTTGGATGATCCGAAGTGATCCGCGCCAGCCGTGGCGAAAACGCTTCCGCAAAAACCAATGCGGCCCAGGCCAGCCACCTGAGCCGCATCGTTCGTAGGATCTCCAAGGCTGCCTTCCCGCCGGTTAGCCGCAGCGGGCGGACGGTACCAGTCCGACAGCACTCCCACTACTTGAGAGCGCCACATTTACCGGTACTGTTGCAGAACCCCGCCTCGAAGAAGCGCTGCTCTGCCACCCTGCGGCGGCCAGTGGCCCAACCCACTCAAAGAGCGGGCAATGGAGGAGGCCGCAATGCCCGGGCGACCGGCACGCACTCACGCGCGTTTCCGATCTTCCCCCGGCGATTTACCCTCGAGAATCACCGGTCTGCCCCTAGCTTCGCCGCAATCATCGTTGGGCAAGCCTTTGAAAATCCAACGTTTTCACTGAACTCACTCTGCCGCAGATCGATACGAGCCGCAACCAGAATTCGTTTTTCCGCTGTGCAGAAACTGTGGACGATGACGCTTCCCTGTGGAAAGCTGAGGAAAACCAAGGAGGGAACTCCCGCCCACGGAATTCCCGGTGTTCGACTGCAATAACCTATACGCTGTTAAAGGATTCCCACCCCGCGATCCCAATCTTCTCCGGCGAGCCCCCAAGGAACGAAAGGCGGACGAGGCGTCCCCCCACACCAGCTAGTCCCTTACTCCATACGTAAACGCCCGCAACTTCCGCGATCGCGACGGATGCCGCAGCTTCCGCAGGGCCCTGGCTTCGATCTGGCGGATGCGTCCGCGCGTTACTGCGAACGACTGCCCGACCGTCTCCCAGGTGCTCCGAACAACCTCTCGTTACAAAGTAAAGTGCGGGGCTACGATGCCGATGAATTCGCGGGATGTGATTCCCTTGATCAGCTTCCAGAATTCTGGAAAGTGCCGCCGGTTGCCTGTGATGAGGGAGTCGGCGCGGGCGGCGTCCGCGCATTCTAGGAACTTGTTGTCGTCGGGATCCTTCGCGATCTGGAGCTTACGCGCAGAGTGAACTATCTCCCGGAATTCAAAGTCCGCAGAGGCCTGCAGCAGCAGCAACTTCTCCAGTTCATCAAGAACCGCGCGCAACCGCCCCGGGTGCGAACCAAAGCCTGTCCGTTTTTTGCGTTTTCCGTTGAAGGTTCGCAGCTCCGGTGTTTGAGGCGATCGACGAACAGCCCCGCATGGTTGCGGCCGGCCCCGCTCAGTTCACCCCCATCGGTCGCGGGTCGTCGAATCCCTTTGCGCGGCACTGAACAAGACCAACACGATGTTTCCCGGCACTCAGCTTCAAATGCGCTTCGCGGTTGCGCAACCGCGATCCTGAAGCAAAAAGCGGACAGGTGTACGGTATACCATGTCAGGAGCTCTGAATTTGGATTCCGAATCAAGTATCAGTCTGGGAAAGACCGAGACGGAGCCGTCGCGTACTTCATACAAAGGCACGGCCGGAGCCGTGCCTCAAGAAAATCCGTGTCGATCCGTGGCTAAGTCTTAGTCCCGAACTCCATCCATGAACGCCCGCAATTTGCGCGAGCGCGACGGATGCCGCAGCTTGCGCAGCGCCTTGGCTTCGATCTGACGAATGCGTTCGCGGGTGACCGCAAACGACTGCCCGACCTCTTCCAATGTGTGCTCGCTGCCATCTTCAAGTCCGAAGCGCATCTTGATCACTTTTTCCTCTCGCGGGGTCAACGTGCGCAGGACCTGTCCTGTCTGGTCCTTGAGGTTCACGTTGATCACGGCTTCGGCCGGCGAAACTACGGCGCGGTCTTCGATGAAGTCGCCCAGATGCGAATCTTCCTCTTCGCCAATCGGCGTTTCGAGAGAGATGGGCTCCTGCGCGATCTTCAATACCTTGCGTACTTTCGCCACCGGAATATCCATGCGCTTGGCGATCTCTTCGCTCGTAGGCTCGCGTCCCAGTTCCTGCACCAGCTGCCGCGAGGTACGGATCAGCTTGTTGATCGTTTCGATCATGTGCACCGGAATGCGAATCGTACGCGCCTGATCAGCAATGGCACGAGTAATCGCCTGCCGAATCCACCACGTGGCATACGTGGAAAACTTGTAGCCCCGGCGGTATTCGAACTTATCGACGGCCTTCATCAGACCGATGTTGCCCTCCTGAATCAGGTCGAGAAATTGCAGGCCGCGGTTGGTGTATTTCTTGGCGATCGAAACCACCAGACGAAGATTGGCCTCAATCAGTTCGCGCTTGGCCTGCTCCGCGTCCATGTCGCCCTGGATAATCTCGCGCTGCGTGCGCTTGATCTCCTGGAACAAAAGGCCGGCTTCAACTTCGAGCTTTTCGATCTCGCTTCTTACCGCTCGGGCCTGCCGTCGATATTCTTTTTTTTGTTCCTCGCTGCGCGTAGCGTCGGCTTTACGCTCCAGATTTTGCGCCTGCCGGTCGAGTGAGCGCATGCTGTCGACGGTTTTGTTGACGCGGTCGATCAGGCGCTTGCGTTCAGCATTGGTGAATCCCAGCTTGCGCACCGCGATGGACACCTTCACGATGGCGCGGGCGTAGTTGCGGCGGGCGCGGCGATGATCCTTGGGACGCTTCTTCAGAGACACTGCCGCGTATTTTTCCTGCACCACGGCAACCTTCTTGTACAGCTTCGCCATGCTGTCGATCTTGCCGGTGAATTCGTTCAACCGGTTCTGCAGGATCTCGTCGGTGATCTCTTCTTCGTCGAAGGTGACGACCTCCTTGATGGAGCGCACACCTTTCTTCAGGTCCTCGCCCATGGCCAGCAGTTCGTGAATCACAATCGGCGATCGCGAAAGCGCCTTCAGCACGCGGATCTGGCCGCGCTCGATGCGCTTGGCGATTTCGACTTCGCCTTCGCGCGTGAGCAAGGGCACCGTGCCCATCTCGCGCAAATACATGCGGACGGGATCGTTGGTTTTTTCCAGCGCACCGGGAGTGAGGTCGAGTTCAACGTCCTCGCCCTCTTCGATGTCTTCGAATTTCTTGTCGAGCGCGGCGGAAGGTAGCTTCGGGCCCTCCAGCACATCGATGCCCTGCGTACCGATCGTAGTGAGCAGGTCGTCCAGATCTTCAGGACTGTGCACATCGTGCGGTATGAGATCGTTTACCTGGTCGTAGGTGAGGTATCCTTTCTCTTTGCCGGCATCGACCAGCTTTTTTATGTCATCGTACTTGTCTTCAAGAGCCAAGAGGCGTGTCCTCAAATCCTTCAATTCGCTCGCGGGGGAGCGTGTGGTAATGTGGTTTCAGGTAGGAATATGGGGTAGCGCGGAGTTGTGCACCTAGCACAAACTTTAGAGCCTAACACATAAGTGTTGACGGGTCTATCATTTATCTCGCCCGAAATACCCTAGTTGGCCGCTATCTGCAACCCTCCCAGATACTTAGATGTTTCCCACCGCCATTTTGTTTCACGCACTTTTCTGGCTTCCAATCGGGTTTCTGAAACCGGCATCCGCCAGACTTGGATCCCTCAGCGCACGGCTGAGCCGTTCCAACTCCCGGAGCAGTTCTTTCATGCGTTCTCTGTCATTGCTGACTCCGGGTTTCTTCAGTTGGAGCTGCAACTGTTCCAGCTGGCGACGCAGGTGAATGCGACGCAAGGCCCGAACCGCACCCTCAAGGCGTTCGGCGCTAAGTTCTTCCTCCTCTTTCAGCAGGATCGACGCCAGCATCCGGCGTTCGCTTTCAGAGCATGGGATCTCCATAACATCCGCAACGTCGGCTCCCGCACTGAGCAGAGCCTCAACCAGCGATTCCGTCGCCAGGCCGCGATGCAGGCCTTCGTTCTGAAATGCGTAGTGCGCCTGCCTGGCGGGATCGAACTCCTCCTCGGCTCCGTCACGGGCAGAAAAGTGTCCGGCTTCGGGCTGCATTTGCCGCGCGGATGCGAGTGCGTGAATCAGAATTCGCTCCGCGTCCGTGGCGTGCGCTTCGTCCGGAGCCTTCACCTTTGCGGCGGAACGCTCGGCGGCCAGGTGGCGCAACTCCTGCCGTAACACGGCCGAATCGATTCCCAGTTTCTGCGCCATCTCCTGACCTAATTCATCACGCACAATTCTGCTGGGCACGCGCTGAATATGCGGCAATAGGTAGTTCACGGCTTTCACTTTGCCCTCGGCGCTGCGCACGGGAAAATGAGTTCGGGCACGGTCAATCAAGTAGTCAAAATATTTTTGTGAGCCTCTCAACGCCTCGCCGTAAGCATCTTTACCTTTTCTTCGGAGGAAGAGGTCGGGATCGAACCCCGGTTCCAGGGTCAACACCTTAATGTGGAATTCTTCTTCGATCAACAAACTCAAGGTTCGTTCTGTTGCCTTGGCTCCAGCCGTATCCGGATCAAAATTGACGACCACATTCTTGCTGAACCGCCCGAGCAGCTTCGCCTGCATTTCGGTGAACGCGGTCCCCGAGCTGGCAATCACATTGTGAAATCCCGCCGCATGGACGGAGATGCAATCCATCTGACCCTCGACCAAAATCGCGTAATCAAGTTTGCGGATCGCTTCCTTCGCGCGGTCGAGGTTGAATAGAACACGGCTCTTGGAATAGATCCCGGTCTCGGGCGAATTGAGATATTTCGGACCAGCCTTCTCGTCGGTGGCGAGCGTGCGTCCAGTAAATGCAATGATCTTCCCGGCTTCGTTAGCGATGGGAAACATGACCCGGTTGCGGAATTTGGAGTACATCGCCGCTCCCGGCTGAGCCGCCCCTGAGCGAAGTCGAACCGGGCCTCCGGCTTCCGGGAACGAGTCAAAATCCCCACCCTGCCCGTCCAAAGGGCGGACGGACAAGGACGGGGCACCCTCGGCATTCGCTTTGCTGTTGTCATTCCGAGCGGAGCCGGGAATCTGGGTTGGCTGACGGCGGTCCTCCTGCTTCCATGAAAACAAGCCACTCTCCCGCAACACCTCTTCGCCGAACTCGCCCGTCAAACGAGCACGCAGCAGGAATCCTGAATCCGGCGCATAACCAATGCGAAAGCACGCAATACTTTCTTCATCGAGTCCGCGGCCCTGCAAGTATTCTCGAGCCCGCGCGCCTTCAGGGCGCGTCAAGCATTCCTGAAAAAATGCGGCCGCGCGCTCATGGATATCGAGCAGTTGAGCGCGCAGTTTGGCGTCCCTGGCTTCCGCCGGATTCGAATACGTAGCTTTCGGCAGCGGGATCCCGAGCTTCTGCGCCACCAACCGCACGGCCTCGGGAAAAGTGACGTTCTCGATCTTCTGTACAAACTTGAAAACGTCGCCCGACTCGTGACAGCCAAAGCAGTGATAAAACTGCCGCGTGGCATGGACCGAAAACGAAGGAGTCTTTTCCCCATGAAACGGACAAAGACCCGCATAGTTCGAGGCTCCAGCCTTCTTCAGCTTGACGTAATCGCCGACGATGCGGACGATATCCGCCTGCTGCTTTACCGTTTCTTTGAAATCTTCAGCGGGCATGGGTGGACTGATTCGCCGACACTTCTCCCTTGGAATTGTGGGGGTGAAAACTAATCGTGAGAATACACCGGAGCCTGATAGCTGTGAAGAAGCTGTGGAATAAACGGGGATTCCGTTGATGCCCTAGGAAAAGCCCGACTTTATTGCCGAGCTTCTTCCTCGGTCCTGCTGGGCGGAGCAAGATCGTCCCAAAGAGGATTTGCCGATGTCTAAGCATCCCTACCTGCGCCACCGCCCTTCCACTATTGTAGCGGTCGCGGAAGCCCTCGCTCTCAAGGAGTCATGGTGGGCTGTCCTTCGGGCGATTTTCCGTCGCTCCGCAACTGTGACAACTGTCACAGGCATGGCGAAGCCGGGTCAACTGGGAGTTGCCGATAGTCTGGGCTCGATGAGGGAGGCGTCGACGCTAGCATGACAAATTCATACCCTTAACTCCGCCACCGTGGCCCCGCCGCCGCCTTCGTTCTGCGGAGGCTCGGCGACGGACTCCACGTGAGGATGCTGCTGCAGAGCTTGCCGCAGGGCTCTGCGAAGAATGCCCATGCCGCTGCCGTGGACGACGCGCACGCGTGGCAATCCGGCGAGAAAGGCGCGGTCGACAAACTTCTGCACTTCGCGGGTAGCGTCCTCCACGTTGTAGCCAATGACGTTGATTTCTGAGGGCGCGTTTTGGCCTTCATTCTCGTTATTCAGCGACACGGAAATCCCGCGCGCGCGAGCGGCCTGCACGGGAGAATCCGCCGCCCGCGCTTTCACCAGCACTCCTGCGATGTCGTCGCGCGCGATCTTCATCTTCATCGCGCCGATCTGGACTTCGAAATGGTTGTCATCGATCTTGCGGGAAATCGTCGCCGCGCGTCCAGTCGATTTCAGCTTGACGCTGTCGCCTTCTCCAACTTGCTGGACCACCTGCGGCTGCGCGCGAGGATCGCCTCGGTCGGCTCCGCTGTCATGCGCTACGACCGTGGAATTGAACTCCTCGCGAAATTCCCGCCGCAGCTTGGCGATCTTCCTTTCAGCATCCTTCGCGACTTTCTGCGCTGCCGCTTTGTCCTGGATCGCGTTCACCGCCTCGCGCGCACGGTATTCGAAGTCGCGCAGAACGCTCTCCAGCTTCTTCTCCATCTCGCGGATCTTGTTCTGCTGTTCCCGCTTGCCCTCAGCCGCCAGAAATGCTCGCTCCCGTTCCAATTCCTGCTCGCGCGCCTTCAACCGCAAACGCTCGCTTTCCGCCTGGCGCAACTCGGCATGAAGCCGATCCAGGAACTCGCCCACATCCCGTGCCTGCGTTCCCAGCCGTGCCCGCGCGGCAGCGATGATGGCGGGATTCAGCCCTAACCGCTGCGCGATATTGATTCCCGCCGACGCTCCAGGCACGCCCATCTTCAGTTCGTACGTCGGCCGCAAGGTCGCTTCCTCGAATCCCACTGAGGCGTTGACTACCCCCGCGGTATTCGCCCCGTAAACTTTCAGCGAAGTGTGATGCGTCGAGATGACGGTCATGCAGCCGGTGCGGCCGAAGTGGCCAGCAATCGCAACCGCGAGCGCCGCACCTTCTTCCGGATCGGTGGCCGAGCCCAATTCATCCAGCAACACCAGCGAATGCGAGGTAGCCGTGCGAGAGATGAAATCGATGTTGGTGACGTGCGCGGAGAAAGTAGATAGATTCTGCTCAATCGATTGATAGTCGCCAATGTCCGCCAGAACCGCGTCAAACACCGGCATCTCCGCCCGATCGGCGGGAACGGGAATTCCCGACTGCGCCATCAACGCCAGCAGGCCGATGGTCTTCAAAGTGACGGTCTTGCCGCCGGTGTTGGGACCGGTGATCACTAATTGGCGGCATGGGCCTTCGAGCTCCACACTGATCGGCACGACCTCGGTGCCTTTGAGTTTTAAATTCCGTTCCAGCAGCGGATGGCGGGCGTTGTGCAGAAGGAGGCGAGTTTCGCTCGCGGACAGCCGAGGGCGGCTGTCCCCACTCGAACCTTCATTCAACGGCACGGCTACGCAGCGGTAGTCTTCGGCGAAGCGCGCCTTGGCAAACTGCAACTCCAATTCTCCAAGCACTTCAGCTGACGCTAGAATTTCCTGCGCACGTTCGCCGATGAGACGCGTCATTTCCATCAAGAGGCGATGAATCTCCGCCATCTCATCATCCAGCAGTCGCACCAGTTCGTTATTCTGCTCGATGGTTTCCAGCGGCTCGACAAATACAGTTTGCCCGCTCGAACTGGCGCCGTGCACCACGCCCTGGACCCTTCGCTTCTGTTCGATCTTTACCGGGATGACAAAGCGCTCGCCACGGATGGTGATCAATTCATCCTGCACCGCGCCGCCTTCCGCCAGTTTTCGCAAGTGGCCACGCAGCGATGCCTGAATGACGCGCCGCTGCTTTTCGATCTCGCGTCGAACCCGTGCCAATGCCGGCGAAGCGGCATCTTGCAAAGTCCCATCGGGCTGAATCTTGTTGCCGAAGGATCGCAGAAATTGTGCAAAGTCAGGAATGTTTTCTGAGAGGGCGCAAGTTCGCTGCCAGCCCGTTCTCATGTTCGCGGGAGGATGGAAAGCGATCTCGCGCCACTCGGCCGCGCGATCCACCAAATGGACGACGTCACGAATCTCGATTGTTTCGAGCACGGCTCCCGCAATGCGGGCCTTCTCGACTAGTTTCTTGATGTCCAGCAATCCGGAAAACTCAAAGCGCCCACCCAGGCGCCGGAATTCTCGTATTTCGCCGGTCAGAAGCTGTTGTTCGGTAATCCAGGACGAATCGATGGAAGGCGCCAGCGCATGGATCCTTGCTTCACCCAGAGGTGAAGCGGCGTATCCGGCGAGCACTTGGCGCAGAGCGTCAAACTCCAACACACGCGCAGAGCTGTGGATGAGCGACTGAGCCATCGAAAGTATGTTACAGGAATGCCGGTTGGGGATCGTTCTAGGATTGAGCTGCGGCCCGAGCGTGAGGGCTCGGGCTTGAAACGGGGAGTCGCAGGATGAAGATCGCTCCGCCCTCTGGCTTGTTCTGGCAGGTGATCTGGCCTCGATGGTCCTGCACCACGCCATACACGGCGCTCAGACCCAAGCCAGTGCCTTTGCCGATCGGCTTGGTGGTATAAAAAGGATCGAACACGCGATTCGGCTCTTTTATACCGGGCCCGCTGTCAGAAAACTGGACCACCACTTCTTCCCCATGCAGCTGGGCGCTGACTTGAAGCAATCCCCCGCCCGCCTCCTCAAGCGCATCCAATGCATTCTCGACAATCTGGAAGAAGGCTTGAAAGAGCTGGTGTCCATCACCCCAAACCTTCGGCAAGCTGGGCTCGAATAAAGTTTCAACGTGAATCTTCTTCTCGAGGCGCTGCAGTTCCCTCATTTGCACGGTACGCTGCAGAAGCGTGCCCAAGTCCACTAAGGTTCTCTCCCCGGAACTTTGCTGGGCGAAGCTCAGAAGGCTCGATATGAGATCGCGAGTCCGCTGCGAGTGGTGCACAATCTTGCGCACCAGCGTGTCTTGCTCGCTGGTCAGGCGCTGGTTGGACCAAAGCTTTTCTGAATATCCCATGATGGCGGTGAGCGGATGATCGATTTCACGAGCCGCTCCGGCAACCAACTGACCCAGAGACGCAAGTTTTTCCCGCTGCACAAGATGAGTCTGCAATCGCTCTTCGTTTTCGAAGCTACGCCGCGAACTTTCCAGAAGATGGATCAGAGCCTGATCCTGCAGATACTGGCGAAGGAACACGAATACGCCCAGGACCAGCATCGCCGTCAAAATGGTGAATATCCGGAAGGTCCGAGTCAAAGCGGGGGAACTGTCCCAGAGGAACGTCCATATCGCCAGTACCGGCAGGGAAAGGATGGCGAGCATCGCCAGTCGCAACGCCATCGCGTTCCACTTATCGCCCAACTGTGGCAGGGCGGTTTCGGGCTGCCACTTCCGCGCGCTTAGAACCGTGGCCGCCATCCAACTCACGGCTCCAACCAGTGGAATATCGTAGACACTGCCGGTGTAGTAACTTCCGCTGGTGACTGCCAGATTCACTGCCTGCGAACCGATCGCGTAAAAAGCACTCGCCGCCATCAGGTTCAGATACAACTGTCTCCATCCTGCGGGAGCGCCGCGGGCGACAATGCCAAGCACGAATACCAGCACGCCGTTCTCCACCAGATACAGCGCCCCGAAATTTCTGTCGTACTCCGCCACGTTCAGTGAGACATATTGCGAAGGAAACACGACGAATGCGTAAAGAAACCCCCACCACACCAGTAGCAAGAAGAAATCCAGCGTGCCGGCTCGGAATTTCTGTTCCGCGTCCGCACGGTGAGGAGTGAGACCAACCGCTGCGATCATTGGAATGAGGTGGAGAAACAGGAATATATCCATCGACCAGGGATCAGGCACGGGCGAATGCTGCAGCACTTCGTAGTAGGCCCATCCCCCCTGATTCGAAGCCCAAAGAATATATCCTGATCCCATGAGCGCCCAAAAATGCCGGGTTGCTCCGTGGGCCAAGCACGCGTTCCGCAGCATGATCAGGCCGATGGCGAGCGTCATCACCAGGTATCCGACATCCACCAGCCCGGTGAGGAAACGGCCCCTCGGTACCGTCAGGGACACCAATGCGCAGACAAGCGTGATTCCAAACGCGAGCACAAACCAGCGATGTCGTCTGAACAGACTCATCCGCCTCTATCTTAGGGATGAAACCTGAGGATTCACACATCACTTTCCGATCCCAACCCGTTACTACGGTCACACTCCCCAGCGCGGGCCAGGATCATGCGAGCGACCTTCGCCTCAAGCGAATGCTTTCGGGTCACCAAATCCTGCTAAAATCGAAGGTTCCAAGGCGACGACTCCTGGTCAGGCGGTACTCATGCCCTTTCCCATTACCCGTCTACGCCGTCTGCGCCGCACCGAGCAGCTTCGAAGCCTGGTGCGCGAAACCCGCCTTTCTCCGGAGGCATTTGTGTATCCCATGTTCGTTTGCCCGGGGGCAGGGGTGCGCAAGGAAGTTCGTTCCATGCCCGGCGTGTTCAATTTTTCAGTGGATGAGGCAGTGAAGGAAGCGCAGGCAGTTCACAGCCTGGGAGTGCCCGCAGTGATCCTGTTTGGACTTCCTGACAAAAAGGATGAAGTAGCGACGGGGGCGTGGGCTGACGACGGGATCGTGCAGCAGGCCACTCGGGCATTGAAACGCGAAGTGCCCAATCTGATTCTGATGGGTGACGTTTGTCTGTGCGAATACATGTCGCATGGACATTGTGGGATTGTACGCAAGACGGCCTTACCGCAATCTCTCGGCGCTGCAGCCATGCGCGTGATGACGCATTCAACGTCTGAAGAAAAGAAGAAAACGATCGACGTGCCAGCCGCAGCTGCGAGTCGTGCCGCGCCAGAGGAATTTGAAATCGACAACGATGCCAGCCTTGAACTCCTGGCCCGCACTTCGGTGTCGCTCACTCGAGCCGGCATTGACATCATTGCGCCCTCGGACATGATGGATGGCCGCGTCGCCGCTATCCGGCGGGCTCTCGACGAAGCGAGTTTCATCAACACTCCGATCCTCTCCTACGCGGCCAAGTTCGCTTCCGGATTCTACGGTCCATTCCGTGAAGCGGCTGACTCGGCTCCGCAATTTGGCGACCGCCGCTCCTATCAAATGGATGGCGCCAACGTGCGCGAAGCGATGCGTGAGATCGAGCTCGATATTGCGGAAGGCGCCGATATGATCATGGTGAAGCCAGCCATGCCTTACCTCGATGTGATCGCTGCAGCTCGCCAGCGCTTTGACTTGCCGCTTGCCGCCTATCAGGTGTCGGGCGAATACGCGATGATCGAAGCCGCTGCTCGGAATGGCTGGATCGAGCGGGATCGCGTCATGATGGAATCTCTGTTAAGTATCTATCGCGCTGGTGCGAGTATCATTCTGACCTACCATGCGAAAGACGCTGCGAGCCTGCTGTCATAATCGAAGAGACAAGTGAATCTTGATCTTATAACTACAAGTAACTACAAGCTACACCACTCCGAACTAGATTCGAAAATCGGACCTCCCTCTACTTTCACCGCAACAACAGCGTTCTCCGCGCCTACAGCTGGAACCCGAGCCCTGCCACCGCTCCGCTTGCACAGGCCACCTCCGGCGGTGCCGCAGTCGACGGTGTGCACGAGCAACCGCGTCTTTATCGGCCAATGGTGCAGCGAAGGGCATTATCTGGGACATCGACAACTCGGCTTGCCGCTGGTCCCATCCCACTCAGCCGTCGGTACTCCACGCCTGCGACGCCACAAACGTTGCCATGGAACTCTACAACAGTTCGCCAGCCGGCACTCGCAACACTGCAGAGTGGCTCTGAAGTTTACCGTGCCAACCATTGCCGGAGGGAAAGTGTTTTGCTCCCACTTCCACCGAACTCGACATCTACGGCCGGCTGAGGCAGTGATATCGTAGGAACTTAATTTGGTGGCAAAGTGGCGAAAACATTTCGCTCATTTTGCCACCATTCTTTTCATTCCTGGTGTGCGCCCTTGTCCGCCTGATGATCCATTCCTCGCGCCTGCTCGCACTTCCGATTCCTATCGCTCTATTGTGCGTTGCTGCCGCGAGCCAGGAGACGGTCTTCAACGTGCCCAGCGGCGATGTCCTGGATCGCGGCAAAGTCTATACCGAGCTGGATGTCACCGCGAATCCCAACACCGACATCGCCGGATTCACCCCGCGCATCATGGCTGGAATCGGTCATGCGATTGAGGTCGGCATCAATTTGAATGGCCTAGAGCTAGATACGCGCGGTCCGGTCCAGACTACGCCCACCCCGACTCTCAAATGGCGTCCATACAATGATGCGGAAAGGGACTGGGCCTTTCTCGTGGGAGACGACGTGTTCTTCCCGGCTCAAAACCGGACCTACGATGCGGGTAATTACTTTTATGCGGAAGTGACCAAGACGTGGAGGAAGAAAACTCGTGCCACTTTTGGTGCGTATGATTTCACCCACAGAGTCGTGTCAACCGGTCAGCGCGCTGGAGGCCAATTCGCCATCGAGCAACCCGCGGGCGCTCGAATCACACTGGCGGCCGATTGGTTCACAGGCAATCACTCCCTGGGCTTCGTCACTCCCGGCGTAATTGTGAAAATCACTTCGAAGGTCACGTTCGGAAATCGGGGTGTTCTAAGCGGAAACCATCAATTTCTTTTCGAACTTGGATGGAACATCAACTGAGAGCTGAGCTGGGAACCTCGCGTACCTACGGCATGACAGGCTGAATCCGCCAAAAACACAAAAAGGTTCTGCGGCGCGAAAAAAAAGGGAGCCTCCGGAGGGCTTGCCGCCGGAGGCTCCACCGGATTGCACTGCCCAGCTGGCGCGTCGCATCGGCTCGTCGCTTTGCCCGAGGCGACATCTTGCGCACCGGCGTGTTGAAGAATTTCCTTCGCGCACTTAGTCCAGTCCGAATTGTCGGAGTGCACGGAAAGGAGAATGCCGCCCGGTTTCACGCGTCCCTCGTAGCGTTTCGCTTCATACTCCGAATTCCCATGCCAACCAGGGCTCCCGCGATACCGCCCACCGCACCGCCGACTCCTACTCCCGCCAGGGCCAAGATGATGGGACCAGCAGCAATGAAAGGTCCGAGTCCAGGAATGCCTAGCGCTCCAATTCCCGCGAGCCAGCCCAATCCACCGCTTAGGATGCGTGCCGATGCATGTTGCGGTTGGACTTCTGTTTCGCTCGTAACCTTTCTCCGCGCCAGCGACCTCTGCTGCCTTGACTCCACCCGCTCTCTTCCCGTTCTCAGAGCGCACCGGGCCCTTCAGGGTCACCATGCCGTTTTGGGTGATGACTTCCACATTGTGGCCGTAGGTTGAAAGTAACTTATCTGTTTCGATCGATCTGCGAATTTGCTGCGTGATATCGCGATCGGAACCGGTTCATTTTTCGTTGACCGGCTGTAGGATCATTGGCGTTCCGGTCGCGCTGATTCATTTTGGTATTGTCAGCCGGCGTTTGCCCCGTTTGATCTTGTTGATTTTGCGCGCCTGCGAGCAGTGGGCCGCCGAGCCGTGAGGCGATCACGCGACACGAATCGTGGTGCCAAGAGCAAGTTTCATAAGATCCTCTTTGTATTTGTTGATTGGCTGGCAGTGGGCACGTTGCCTGGACACACCTAACCATTGCGAGGGGCGCAGCGACTGCCTCCCGCCGTACCGAGGAATTGGGACGGTCTAGCGACCCTCGGTCCCGGTTGAAGTCTGCGCGGAGAAACGCTCTTTCACCCGGTTCCGAATATCCTGAACCTTGTCCCCGATCTGCCCGCGGAGTTCTTCACCGCTGGCCGGAGCAAACAGAAGAGCGGCGCCGACGCCCACGCCGACTCCGGCTACGAATGTGAGCAGGTTGCGGACGGTATGGTCCTCGCCCGAGTAAAAGTCCGAAACCTGCTCCTGCAGGTCTGAAACGCGCTCGCTTGCGCGATCCACGCCATCGGCGACCCGATCCCGTACATCGCGCGTGAAGTTGTCCGTCTGGTCGAGGAAATACACCGCCGTCTTCAAGATCGATCGAATCACGTTGTTCATCAAAGTTCCACCTTTCATCGCGAACTCAAATCAACGTTATATCGGTTAGTTGCCGAAAAGGGCGCAAGGGCTTGCGTGTATCGAAATTATTCGGTCAGGAAGAGGGCGTCTCTGTTCGCTGGCCCGAAGCTTCTTTTTCCCGCATGAACTCACGAAACCCAAACAGCCCTCGCTTCTTAGGCAACCTCTAACCCGTCGCCGGATCATCCAACCGATTGCCCATGAAGCGCCGAGACTGCAATGAGTCAGAGCGACTCGTCGAGCGCATCCCGACGAGAAGTGCGCCAACGCTACATGAGGAGCGTTCTTATGCACGGCCTCCTTCGAACCCTGCGATAATCTCTAAAATTCTTGACCGCCACAACAGGTTCTTGCAAAAATGCGCGCATCCATTGCGACTGCAATCCTTCTTACAGGGTACGTCCAATACCAAAAAACGCAAATCATAAATGGAGGAAACGTATGCCTATTCGACTGCCTATTCAACCGCAAGAGCAATCAGCCTCAATGTAAATCACCAAGCAAAATTCACCGGACGAGCCGGTGCAGGTCGCCTTCGCCGTTAGCGATGATCAAGGGAAAGAAGAAATCATCGCCGGCGAGTTGCCGTGAAACGGAACATCGCAAGCTGGCTGACAAGCTTGATGCAGCAACTGTTGTCCTCGGGCAGCGCTTGTGGGAACTTGGTTCTGCCACCGGCCAAGCCGAGGAAGGACCACGGCTCACCGCCGGGCTGACGTTGGGCATGATTCGTCGGATTGAGCTGAAAATTCCGGCCTGACGAGTGAAGAAGCTACGCGAGGGATCTCCCATGGTACTGAAGGTTTTAATCCAAAGTGTCAAAGCGCATCGGGTGCATGGCGTTACCTCGACGTTCCGCCATTGGGGAGCGCTGGGACTTTTCTCCCTCGCAATGATCGATAGCTCTCCGTTACCGACCTTTGGGGGTACCCGATATTCTGACGGCAATTCTCGCCGCCAGTCACCGGAATCCGTGGGAGGAATACACGGCAGTGGCAACAGCGGGATCGGTGCTTGGAGCCTACCTCACCTTCAGAATCGCACGAAGAGCTGGGTCGGCCTATCTACGTGGCAGGTTCGGAAATCGCAAGCTGGAGGCGATGGTCGGCTTTTTTAATCGGTGGGGCGGCAGCGCCCTTGCCGTCTCAATGCCGTTTCCGACCAGTGTGTTTTTCGCGGAGGCCGGTGCTTCGCATTACAGCACTGGGAGATTTCTCGCAGTGGTAACGGTGCGCCGAAGTGCGCGCTACGCACGGATCGCCATCATCGCCGATTACCATGGCGGGCAATTCGTTCATGTTCTGCGCCATCCATCTCAATACCGAGGCTGGCTGATGCTGTTTGCGGCGGCATACTGATGCTGGTCCTGACTGGAATTGTGCTCAATCGACGATTGGCGCCCGCGACCAGCGTACGGCCAGCAGGTTCAGAGGCTACGGCTGCGTTCCCGCATCCATAATTTCTTTTCCTTCGTTCTGCGCGACGGCGGGATAGGCAATCCTCTTGCGGCGGCGGAGGTCGTTGGGCAATTGTGACCTTAGCAGCCACAGGCCCAGCGCGGCCGCGGCCGCCCAGGTAACCGTGACGAGGGCCAGTTGCAGCAGGTCAGTGCCGCGGCTGCCGTGTCCGCGGGCTGGCGGTCGCACAATCTTCGCAACTTCCAAACCGATGAAGCCTGCCACGACCGCGGTCAACGCAGATTTTCCCAACTCTCCCCAACGTAACGAGGCTAGCGAAACCATCTTGCGGTAGTGCAGCAACCAGGCGAGAGCCAGCAGATTCGCTCCGATGCCGATATCTGAAGCGAAGGCCAGGCCGACGACGCCGTAGGTATGAAAGAGCAGGGAATAAATCGGCAACGATGCGCTGGTGATGACCGTTACCGCAACCATCGGAGTGAGCGTGTCGCCAGCAGCGTAGAAGGCGCGGGCATAGAGACCCTGAACTGACCAGAGAGCGAGTGAAAGCGAGAACCAGAAGAAGTACACTGACGTGGTTTGAGTGTCGGAGACCAGGAATCGTCCGCGTCGATAGACCAAATCGATCAAAGGAAAAGCGGCGGCCATCATCCATCCCGTGGCGAGGAACGATGCCGCGGCAACGCGATAAACCGAATCATTCACCGTGGTGGCGAATTCTTTCAGCCGCTTCTCGTTGAACAATCGGGCGAAGAATGGCAGCGAAGCTTGTCCTGTGGCTTGTCCCAACACGGCAATGGGCAC
>Ga0182015_10001915_pt1 | contig 26419 bp, 32 predicted proteins | sample 712P3MmetaG_FD_120478 | JGI IMG/M metagenome (GOLD analysis project Ga0182015, IMG submission 120478) | Permafrost microbial communities from Stordalen Mire, Sweden - 712P3M metaG | ecosystem: Environmental > Terrestrial > Soil > Wetlands > Permafrost | place: Sweden: Stordalen | collected...
CACCTGCCCCGCCGCGGCGCCGCGGGCGTCGAGCACAACGGCGCCCTCGCGCGGCAATCGGCCGTCGGGCACGGTGAAGCCGACCAGCGCCGTCTCGGCGGGGACCGTGGTCGCGTGGGCGAGCGCCCAGCGGCCGACGAACTGCTCGTCCTTGTCGAGCTTCACGGCCCACGGCATGCCTGCGCTGAACGGCGTGGACTCCGAGTCGGTGTCCTGGCCGACGATGATGTGCTGCTTCTGCAGGCGCAGGATGCGCTGCGGCTCGAGGCCAAATGGACGGATGCCCTCGGCTTCGCCGGCGATCATCAGCGCGCTCCACACGTCCTCCCCGTACGCCGCCGGGAAGTGGATCTCATAGCCGAGCTCGCCGACGAAGCCGACCCGCATCAACAGCGCCCGCACGCCCTCGACCCGCGCCTGGCGCGAGTCGAGGTACGCGAACGCCTCCGGCGAGCAGTCGGCGTCGGTGACGCGCGTGAGGATCTCTCGCGCGCGCGGACCCGCGAGGTTGACCGCGCACAGCGCCTGCGTGACGTCGCCGAGCTGCACGTCGAGCTTCCAGTCGGCGAGCCACCACGAGAACCACTGCTCGACCGCTCCCGCGCCGCTCGAGGTCGTCGTCACGTAGAACGTGTCCTCGTCCAGGCGGGTGATCGTGCCGTCGTCCATGATCCGGCCGGCGTCGGAGGTGAGCATGCCGTAGCGCACTCGCCCGGGCTTCAGGTTGGAGAGCCTGTTGGGGTACAGGCGGTCGAGAAACGAGCCCGCCTGCGGGCCGCGCACGAGCAGCTTGCCGAGCGTCGAGACGTCGATCAGACCGGCGGCCTCGTGGACGCTCAGCGCCTCGCCCTCGGGATCGCCGTAGTCGTATGCGCGGCGCCAGTCGCCAGCCCATTTGATGCTGGCGCCGAGGTCGCGGTGCATGCCGTGCAGCGGCGAGCGCTTGGCCGGCTCGATCGGCCGTCCCGCGAGCGCGCCGAGCGGCACCGTCGACCACGGCGGACGGGCGGTCGTGGGGCCGACCTGCTCGAGCCCCTGGCCGGTCTCCGCCGACATCAGCCGGATCGATGAGAGCTGACACATGCGGCCCTGACACGGGCCCATCGTCACCGTCGTGAAGCGCTTGCACAGCTCGATCGAGTCGTAGCCCTCCTTCACGCCGCGATGGATGTCCTTGGCGGTTACGTCCTCGCAGAAGCACATGAACGCCTTGGCGGCGCGCGTGCCCTCGCTCCCCGCCACGGGCGCCGCGGCGACCTCGTCACGGGCCCAATCGGCAACTCCCGCATCCAGCTCGACGCGGCGCGCAGCCGAGCCTCGATCGCCGAGTCCGAGCGCGTCGGCGGCCGCCAGCCCAGCCCGCTCACCAGACGCCTGGGCCAACCCCGCCTCGCCCTCGCCCGCGATCTGGCCGGCCGCCCAGATTCCGGGCGGCAGCTCCGCGAGCGCGAAGTGCCCGCGCCCCGGGTCATACGCGGTCCGAGCGCCCGCCTGCGCAACGAGCGACGTGGCCGGTGACTCGCCTCCGCAGACGAGCACGAGGTCGCAGTCGAGCTCGCGCGACCCGGAGGCCGCGACGCCTGCGCCGAGCGGGGCGATCGTCGCGGCGCGAACCGCGCGCCGGCCCCTGACGCCCGCGATCGTCCAGCCGTTCAGCACCTCGACGCCCTGCTCGCGCAGCGCCTCGCCCACCGGCGACGGCGCGCGCCTGAGATCCGCCACGGCGAGGACCTCGACGCCCAGCCCGCGCAGCGCGCTCGCCGCATACAGGCCGCGATCGGACGTGCTCGCGACGACGGCCCTCGTGCCCGGGCGCACGCCGTACAGCGCCGCCAGTCGCCAGGCGGCGCCGGAGAGCATCACGCCGGGCACGTCGTTGCCGGGGAAAACGAGCGGCTGCTCGATCGCTCCGGTCGCGTAGATGTGCTGGCGGGCGCGCACCTGGTGCAGCGTGTCGCCCTGCCAGACAGGCACGAGACCGTCGAAATGCCCGAGCGCGGGGGCCGAGCTGAGGATCTCGACACCGGCCCTGCGCGCGCGCTCGGCCAGCGCCCGAGCCTGCTCGTGGCCGCCTTCCCACAGCATCCGGCCGCCGGGCTCCGGCGCCTCGTCCGCGAGCACCACGTCGGCGCCCAGCTCGGCCGCGGCAATCGCCGCGCTCAGACCCGCGTGGCCCCCGCCGACAACGAGCACGTCGGCGTGGCGGCGACGGTACTCGGTGCGCCAGCTGCGCTCGGCCTGCGTCTTCGGCAGGCGCCCGAGACCCGCGGCGTGGCGCAATACCCACTCGTACAGCGGCCACAGCCGCCGCGGACGGATGAACGTCTTGTAGTAGAAGCCCGGCGGCGTGAAGGGGCCGCCGAGCACGTCGATGACGGCCATCGCGTCGAGCTCGAGCCCCGGGGTCGCGTTGAGGTGCTCGACGCGCATCCCCTCGCGCACGGGCTCCGTGCATGCGCGCACTCCCGGCGCGCCGTCGACCGCGACCATGCAGTTCGGGCAGTTGCCCGCGCAGCACATGAGACCGCGGCGCCGGTGGTACTTGAAGCTGCGCGAGAACGTGCGCCGCCCCGCGGCGAACAGCGCCGAGCCGATCGTGTCGCCCTCGAGCGCCGCGACGGGCTTGCCGTCGAAGCTGAACGTGAGCGTGTGGCTTCGCTCGATCCGCTCGCCGGGCTGTGGCGGCAGCCTGCTCACGCCGCTTCTCCGGGCGTCGCGGTCCCCTTCGGCCTCGCCGTAGCCTCGGGCATCGGGCCACCAGCGTGGGGGTCGCCGGCGCCGTCGGCCCCGAGCTCGCCCGGCAGCGCCACGCGCAGCACGCGATTGGTGCGCGTGTCGCGTTCGGCCTGGAACCAAGTGCGGCAGCCGGAGCGGTGGTACCACCACTCGCGCTGAACGCCGGCGACGTCGCGGCGGAAGTAGTTGTACTCACACAGCTCGCGCAGCGACGGCGCCTCGCGGGGCCGGCTGCTGAGCTCGCCGCCAAAGGCGAAGTCGGCGACCTCGCGGACGCCGCAGTGCGGACACGTGAGCACGAACGACATCGACGACATGCTAGACAGCCGTACCGTAAAGCGCAATACTGTTGCCGATGGCGCAATACCAGTCCGGTCGGGACCAGCGCCGCGGCGATGGCGCCTAGCCCCCACGGCACCGCAGCGGCGTCGGGCGCCCGGGCGGGTGGGCGTCCAATCACTTCGGTCGCACGCGCGCTCGCGCTGCTCGAGGCGCTGCGCGAGAGCGAGCGCGACCTCGGCGTCAACGAGCTCGCGCGGCGGATCGGCGTCAGCCCCAGCACAGCCTCGCGGCTGCTCGCGACGCTCGAGAGCGCGGGCATGGTCCAGCGCGACGAGCACGGCCCGTTCCGGCTAGGCCTGGGGCTCGTGACGCTCGCCGACCGCGTGCTCGCGCGCCTGGACCTGCGCGCGTTGGCGCGCCCGGTGCTCGTCGAGATGATGGAGCGCACCGGCGAGACGGCGACGCTGTCGGTGCCGGGCGAGCGCGAGGCGATCACGGTCGACTCCGTCCCGTCGCAGTCGAGCGTCGTCAGCATGGCGCGGCTCGGGCGCCCGAGCGTCGCGCACGCCACGGCGGTCGGCAAGGTGATGCTCGCGTTCGGCGGCGAGGGCGGGCGTGTGTCTCTTCCCCGCGAGCGCGAGCTGAAGGCGCTGACCGAGCGCACGATCACCGACCGCGCACAGCTGGCCAAGGAGGTGCTCGCGGTGCGCCAGCGCGGATACGGGACGGTCTTCGGCGAGCGCGAGCCCGACGTCAACGCGATTGCCGCCCCGGTGCTCGACCGCACGGGTGCACTCGCGGCGATCCTCGGCCTGCAGGGTCCGGCCAACCGCCTGCAGGATCCCTCGCGTCTGCTCGGCGAGCTGCGCGAGGGGGCCGCCACGCTCACGCGCGCGCTCGGCGCGGGGCGCTGATGCGCACGACGTCGCGCCTGCTCGCCGCCGTGCCGCGAGCGCTGACGCCGCTGGCGCTGATCGCGGCAGCGCTCGGCCTCGTGCTCCCCTCCGCCGCGCTCGCGGCGCGCTCTGACCTGCTGCTCGCGCTGCTCGTGCTCGCGACCGCGCTCGGCATCTCCTTCGCCGACCTCGCGCGCCTGCGCGAGCACGTGCGCGCGGTCGTGCTGCTGTCGCTGCTGCCGCTGCCGTTGCTCGCAGGCATCGCCTGGCTGCTCGGGCAGGCATTCGCGCCGCTCGTGCGCGACGGGCTGCTGGCGGTCGGGCTGTCCTCGGGGAGGTGGCAGCGGTCGGGCTGGTCGCGCTCGCGGGAGCCGATGCGACGATCGCGCTCGGCGTCGTGACCGGATCGCTGATCCTCGCGGCGCTCGTCGGACCGATCGCGATCGGGTGGCTCTCGGGCAGCACTGTGCACGTCGGCTCCGGACACCTGCTGATCCGCTTCGCGCTCGTCGTGCTCGTGCCGCTGCTCGCCGGCGTCGCCGCGCGCAGCCGTCCCGCACTCGCGACGCGCCTCGCGAGGGCCGACGCCGAGCGCGACGGCGTCGCCGCGCTCACCGTCGCGGTGCTCGTGTACGCGGCGCTGAGCGGCACGCACGGAGCGCATCATCTCGGCGCCGCGCTGCTCGCGAGCGTCGCGTTCCTGGTCGTGTGCGTGTGCCTGGCGGCGCTATGGCGGCAGCTCGATGCGCCGCGCACGAGCGCGATCCCGGGCGCGTTCACGATCGCGATGCGCGACTTCGCCGTCGCGGCGGCACTCGCCACGCAGGCGTTCGGCACGGCCGCCGGCGCCGTGCCAGGGGTGTATGGAGTCGTGATGCTCGTGGCGGCCGCGGTCGCCGCCGGGCGCTTCTCGAGCGGCTAGCGGTCCGGCACGCTACGTCGCCGTCGCCGGCGCGGACTGCGGCGCGCGCAGCATCAGCCGCAGCGGCGGGCTGGCGCCGAATCGCAGCTCGCGCGTGACCCGGAAGCCGAGGCGTTCGTAGAGCGCCGCGTTGCGCTCGCTCGAGGCCTCGAGATAGGCGGGCAGACCCTCGCGATCGCAGCGCTCGAGCGTCGGGCGCAGCAGCGCGCTGCCGATGCCCTGCCCCTGTCTGCTTGGCAGCACACCGACGTCGCGTACGTAGTAGTGCGGACCGCGCACGTGGTGCCACTCCATCGCCGCCCCCACCCTGGCGGCCCTGACCAGGTGCGAGCGAAAGGCGCTGCCCTCCAGCAGCGTCACGCGCGTCGGTGCGCGCCAGGCTCGCGGCGGCAGCGTCAGCGCCGCGCCGGCGAGATCCGCGCTCGTCCACACGCGGCCTCGCGACAGCGTGTAGTGGCGTAGCTCGATCCCGAAGTAGCAACGCAGCTGCGCTCGCCGCGTGCGGTCGTTTGGCATCAGCCAGCTGAGCACCGGATCCTCGACGAATGCGTCCGCGAGCACCGTCCTCAGGCGCTCGGCGTCATCCGCGCTCGCGCGGCGCAGGCCGCCACCCACCGTCCGCGGATCCTCGACCGTCGCCATCCGAGAACTATTACACCACCGCTGTGCGCCCCGGGATCCAGCCCGTGCCGGCAAGCGGCACGCGCGCTATCGCCGCCGCCTCGATCGTCAGCGCGACGAGATCCTCCGGCTCGAGGTTGTGCAGGTGCGACTTCCCGCAGGCACGCGTGAGCGTCTGCGCCTCGAGCACGAGCGAGCGCAGGTAGTTGGCCAGCCGCCGGCCTCCCTCGATCGGATCCAGAGTGCTCGCGCTCCTCGGGTGTCATGCCGCCGTCGCCGGTCGTGGTGCTCGTGCCGAGCTCGCTGGCGCCGCGCCCGAGCGCCTCCTTCGCCGCCCCCGAGAGCGCGCCGAAGCTCATTCCCGCGATCGTGATCGGGATATCCAGGTGCAGCGGCTCGCGCGCGAAGCGACCCCCGACCACGACGTCGGTGGCGCAGCGCTCGCGATAGCCCTCGAGCGGATAGCGCGAGACGGACGCGCCGAGGAACAGCAAGTCGTCGAAATGCGGCACGCGGCGCTTGGCGCCGAAGCCGCGGATGTCGTAGATCCCCTCGCGCGCGGCGCGCTGGATCTCGGCGATCGCGCCGCGGTCGAAGGTCGCGGACTCGCGCAGGCCGGCGTGCCAGCCATCCGCGACTGGCGCGCTCGTCTGCGGTGCGCCGTTCTAGGTCATTCAGTAGCTCGCGAGGTTGTCGACGTGGAAGTTGTAGAGCGCGCGGGGAGCCGTAGCGACGAAAGTCCGCCACTTGAACGTCATCGAGCTCGGCTCGCTCGAGCAGTCGCGTGAGCTGCTCGACGTGCTCGGCGCGCATCTCCTTTTCGATGCAGTCGGCGCCCATTCCGGCGGCTCCGGAGGTGAGTGATCAACTGGCTGATCGCGATCATGCTGATAGTCGCGCTCGTGCTGTCGGCGCTCAACGCGATCACGGGGACGCCGCGCTCACATTCTCGAACGTCGGCTACCTCGCGTCGTTCATACCGGTGCTGGTCGGCTACTACCTGCTGCGCAAGGAAAGGCCGAACCTGCGGCGGCCGTTCAAGCTGCCGGAGTAGATGAAGTACGTCGCGCTGGCGCTCGCCGGGGTGTTCGCGTTGATCTACTTCTGGGGCGGCCTGGTGTACGCCGACTACTCCTGCAACGCCGCGGGCCACAAGACGCATCTACTACTTCCTCGACTTCGGCGTGCTCGCCTCGTATTACCCCCTGTACCTGTGGCGCAAGGCGAGCGACCGCAAGAAAGCCGCAGCCGCCGGCACGCCGATGGCGACCGCGGCTGCTGCGCCGGCGGAGGGCGCGAGCCCGTGAGCGCCGCCACGCAAGCGAGCGCCGACGCGAGCTCGAGCACCGATGCGCGCCCGCGGGCCGAGCCCGGCTACGCGCGCATCATGCTTGCCTCCGAAAGGCGCGAGATCCCGGACGCGGCGATCGCTCGCGTGGCGGAGCTCGCGGACATAGCCGGCGACAAAAGCCCCACCGTGCACGTCTTCTCGATCGCACGCGTGCACGGCGTCGCGTTCGGATTCCCAACCCGGGCTTGCTGCGACGAAGCCCGAGTGGGCCGCGCAGCGCAAGCTCGTCGACAGCGCAATCAAGCGCCAGCGGCGCAAGGGACTCGAGGCAGAGGGCCACGTGCTCGCCACGCGCAAGGTCACGGCGAAGATCTGCCAGGAGGCGATCCGCGAGGAGTGCCAGGCGATCGTCATGGCTGCCGACCCCGATCGCACGCGCCTGGTCGGCGACATGCTCTGGACGCAGTCGTCTCGAGCAACGACTGTCGTTCTACGCTCCCTTATGATGCAGATTATACATCAGATGCGGTTAGTCGAGCCAGTCCGTCATACGCGCTATCCTAAGCGGTATGACGATGCTCAGCTTTCGCGTCTCGGACGACGAGGCGGCCGAGGTTCAGCGCTGGGCCGAGGCACTCGGGACGGACCGCTCGGAGATTCTCCGTGACGCTCTGCATCGGCACCTAGCCGGTTTGAGCAGCGAGCGCGATGCCGAGGCGTGGGTACGTGCGCCCCTGACAGATTCCGAGCGGTCGCTCGAGGGTATTGCAGACTGGGGGCCAGCCGAGGACTGGACGGACTGGGACGATGCAGCGGGGTGAGATCTGGTTTGCCGCGACGCCAGGCGGGGACCGGCCCGTACTGGTGTTGACTCGTGATCCAGTTGCGGATCGCATCGGATCGGTGGTAGTCGCTGCGCTGACGAGGACACGTCGCGGTTTGGTTTCGGAGCTCGAGCTGACGCCGGGGGATGACGGCGTTCCTACGCCATGTGTCGTCAACTTCGACAACCTCCACACCGTGCCCCGCGCTTCCTTTCGGCGTCGTGTCACCTTGCTGTCGAGTCCTCGCATGGCGCACGTCTGCCGGACGCTGAGAGACGCCGTCGGCTGCTGAGCGGCCGTCTTCGGCTTAGCAGCGGCCAGACGCTACGGCACTCTCTGCGGCATCCGGTCGCTCACGCCGTAAGGCGGAAACCCGCGATCCTGCCGTTCCTGCCAGGCCCGTTCGCCATCGCGCATCATCGGCGGGTAGACGATCAGGTGTCGGAACGGCCTGATCGCCGCCATATAGGCGTTCCCGAGCAGTCCGTTGGGCTTGACGAGGACGGCCATGCGAGCGCGGAACCCGCCGCTTTCGTCGGGGACCCGGCCGATGTGCATGACCCCATGTATGGTCTGGTTGGCGATCTCCGCAGCCCACTCGTCCTCGAGCAGGTAGAGGGAGGCCATCGGGAGCGCATCGAACTCGGGGCCAGCGGGAGCGTCGCGCAGGTCCGCCGGCAGCCGCTCGCGGAGCGTCGGCACCCTTGAGCCGAGGCCCGTGTCTGGGTCATCCCAACCGAGCAGCGCGCCGAGCTTCCACCGGGTCGCCCACAGCACGCGAGCCGCGCGGGAGGAGCCCTGCGACGGGTCCAGCGACGCGATCAGGGCCACCAGCCTCGGGAAGTCATCGGGGCCACCCACTCCGGGCAGCTCCCACACGTCCTCGAGCCGGAAGTCCGGGGTGAGCTCGTGGATCCGCCAGAGCCGGGAGGTGTGTGCGGTGTTCGGGAGTTTCATCTGCTCCTCCTCGATTGCCTCGAGCGCGCCATCTAGACGTGCCTCCGGGGTGTAGCCATCACTACCGCTCGATCCATACGCAAGCGTATAGTCGGAGACTAGCATCATCACCGGGAGTGTCAACAGCGAACCGAACCGCCGCCGGCGTCTCCTACGAGGACCCGGTCGCCGGCAACAGGCCGCCGCGCTTGAGATCGAGCCGCCCGCGATGCTCGCCGTCGTGCTCGACCACGAGCCCGCACAGCAACGGGCCCTCGCGGATCAGCGACGCCACCGGCTGGTCGGCGGGGTCGGGGGCGTGCTTTCGCGGTGCCAGCGCGGCGGCGGCGGGCGCGCGCGCCGCGAACCCGGGCGGCAGCCCCGACAGCATCGACGCGTGACCGAACAGCTCCCCGGGCGCCAGCAGATCGAGCGCCGCGGGCGCACTCGACATATGGGTCGGATCGCGTCGCTGACTGTCCACGGTCGTGATCGTACGTCGCGGGTGTGGCTGTCACTGCCCAGCCGCAGAGGGGCTCTCTCGGCGAACCGGGATGGCGACGAGGGTCTTACACGCTCCGCAACGCCGCGGCGGGCGCGAGCCGGGCGGCGCGCACTGCGGGATACAGGCCGGCGAGCGCGCCGAGCACGAGCGCGATCGCGATCGCGCCCACGACCGACAGCACCGGCACGACCAGGATCCAGCCCTGGACCGAGGCATAGCCAGCCGTCGCGGCGGCGCCGAGGACGACCCCCGCGCAGCCGCCGAGCAGCGACAGCAGCACCGACTCTCCGAGGAACTGCACAGCGATGTGCACCGCCCGCGCGCCGAGCGCGCGGCGCAGGCCGATCTCCGGGCGGCGCTCGAGCACCGAGATCACCATCACGTTCGCGATCCCCACGCCGCCGACGAGCAGCGCGACGGCGCCGAGCCCGAGGAACACGGCGGTGAGCGTGCTCTGCGCGTCCGCTCGCGCCTGCAGCGCATTCGAGGGCCGGCTGACCTTGGTCTGTTCAGGATTCTGGGGATTGGCTGCAGCGCCGAGCAGCGAGTCGGCTTCGGGCACCCGTTCGGGGTCGGCTCGCGCGTACAGCATGCTGGCGTGCCGGGTGGTGGCGAACAGGCGTCTTGCGACCGGGTAGCCGATCAGCGCGGCGCGTTCGATTTCCGGTGCCAGCGGCAGCGAGCCGATCACGCCGGCGACGGTGAACCAGGCGCTGTCGATCAACACCTGCAGCGGCCGCCCACCGGCGGAAAGCCGCTCGACCCCCAGCCGCTCGGCGGCGACGAGCCCGAGCACGACGAGGGGGTAGCGTTCGTCGCCGGCGTTCAGGAAGCGCCCGAGAAGCATCTTACCGCCGAGCGTGGCGAGCAGCTGCGGGTCGGCGGCCTGCACGCTGATGCCGTTGGTTTCGGCGGCTTCGATGAAGGGGCTGCGCCGTACGCTCGCGCCCGAGACGCTCGTCACGGCGGCGGCGGAGCGTACGCTGCGCAGGTTGCGCACGTCGCTGACGGCTGCTTCGGGCAGCTTGGCCGCTTCGCCGAGGAACGTTTCCCCGGGGCTGGCCGTGAGCAGGTTGGTCCCCAGTTCGTTCAGCTCGGCCACCAGACCGGCCTTGCTCGAGTCCGAGATGCCGAGCACGGCGACCATCGCGGCGATGCCGATCGCGACCCCGAGCGCGGACAGCGCGGCGCGCAGGCGGCGCGTGCGCAGGCCGACGCTCGCGACCCGCAGCACGTCCGCGGGCAGCAGGCGGCTGGGGGCGATGTCAAGCGCGCCGACGCGCGAGCGGATCAGGGCGGCGGACCGCACTACGCGGACGACTCGTCGTGAATCAAGCGGCCGTCGCGCAGCTCGACGCGCCTGGGCAGCGTGGCGGCGATCTCGCGGTCGTGGGTGATGACGAGCACGGTGGTCCCCTGGCCGTTGAGTGTCCGCAACAGCTCGAGGATCTCGCGGCCGTTGCGGGTGTCGAGGTTGCCGGTGGGCTCGTCGGCGAGCACGATCGCCGGTGAGCTGACGAGCGCTCGGGCGATCGCGACGCGCTGGCGCTCGCCCCCGGACAGCAGCGCCGTGGTCTGCCGCATCCGGTGGCCGAGCCCGACGCGGTCGAGCGCTGCGGCCGCCGCGCGGCGGCGCTCGCGGGCGGGGGTGCCGGTGTAGAGCAGGCCGTTGGCGACGTTCTCGAGCGCAGTGTCTGCATCGAGCAGGTGGAACTGCTGGAAGACAAAGCCGATGCGCCGCGCCCTCAGCGCCGCGAGGTCGCGGTCGGAGGCGCGGGCGACGTCGGCTCCGGCGATCCGCACGAGCCCGCTGGTCGCGCGTTCCAGGGTTCCCATGATGTGCAGCAGCGTCGACTTGCCCGAGCCGGACGGACCGACGATCCCGCACAGCTCGCCGTCCTGCACGGTCAGGTCGACACCGCGCAGCGCCTGCACGTCGCCGTCGTAGCGCTTGACGACGTCCGACAGCTCGAGGACCGCGCTCACTGCGACTCGATCACGGTCATGCCTTCGCGTACGCCCGCGCCTTCGACCTGAACGTAGCCGCCGGCGAACATGCCCGGCGTGACGGGCACCGTCACGCGACGGTCCTGCGCAAGCGCTTCGACGGCGTAGCCACCGCCGGCGGTGGCGATCAGCGCGGTCGCCGGAACCGTCAGGACGTTGCGTCGCACACCTTTGACGAGTTCGACGCTGACGGGCGCCTCGTCAAGGTGGGCGACGTGGTGGTTGAGCGTGATCGTTACTGGGATCGTGGATTCGCCGCTTTCCCCGCTGTTGCCTTTTGGTTCGTCATCCGAGCTGCTGGCTTCGCTGGCGACCGTGCCGACTTCGGTGACGCGACCGGGGGCGTCACCGCCTCCTGGCAACTGCACGGTGACGGTCTCGCCAAGCCGCGCGAGTTGCTGTTGTTCGGGCTTCACCTTGAGCTGCACGATCTGCTGGGTGGAGGTGGACGTGAGCACGACCTCGCCGGCGCTCGCTCCTCCACCGGGCGATTCTTTGCCGGGTTCGCTTTTGCCGGGGTCGTCTTTGGCGGCTTTTTCTTTGGCCGGTTCTCCTTTGGCGGGCGCTTCTTTGGCGGGCTTTTCGTTCGCGGGCTTCTCTTTGTCCCTCCCGGGCGAGCCTTTGCCTTTGCCCGGTGAGCCTTTGCCTTTGCCGGGCGATTTGCTCGCGGGTTTGTTCGCGGGCGATTTGCCGGCGCCGGGCTCAGGTGTGGCGGCGGGTGTGGTGTCCGCGGGGGTCGTTTCGGTCGGCGCCGCTGCTCCGGGAGGGTCCTGCCCGAGGGTCACCTTGACGGCGGTCACACGCCGCGCGCCGGGCGCGAAGACGACCCGCCCGAGTTCGACTTCGCCTGTTTCGGTCAGTCCCTCGGCTTTCTGCCAGCGGATGACGGCGGCGGCGGTGGCTTCGTCGAAGGCTTCATCGTCGGTGATCGCGCCGTAGGGGTCGAAACCGAGGTCGATCAGGTTCCTGTTCAGCTCGATCACGTCGGGACCGTCGCTGATGCCCTGCTTGAGCGCGCGGTAGGCGGGCACCGTGCCGTACATCAGCACGACGGGTAGATCGTCGATCCGCCACAGCGTTTCGCCGCGGCCGACCACTGCGCCGACGGAGGGCAGCCATGTGAAGGTCCCGGCGAGCCGGTCGTACAGTTCGAGCGTCGAGCCGTAGCCCAGAGTGCCGTCGACGGTGGAGCTTTCAGACAGCGTGCGCCGGGTCACGCTCGAAGTCGTGTCGCCGGCGGGCACACCGGTTTCCGCACCGTGATGTCCGCCCGAGCCGGAGCCGAGCAGCACGACCGCGAGCACCGCCGCCGCGATGACGGCGAGCGCGCCGGCGGCCAGCCAGCGCAGCCGCCTGCGCACCGAGGAGCCCACGACTCAGCCGCCCGTCGCGGAGCCGCTTTCCGAGCTGCCAGGCCCGCCGCTCCGCTGTACGCCGGGCGGGCCGCCGAGCCGGCCCTTACCCTTGAACGGCAGCAGCCCCTGGCAGGAGCTCTGCGCTTTCTGGAAGGCGGGGCTTTCGGGATTCGGCCCGCCGCCGCCTGGTTTGCCGTGGATCTGGATCGAGATGTGCCCTTCTGAGCTGGACGCGTGCGTTTCGACGCCGTGTTCGCGCATGCACTTGGCGAACTTTTCGACGGCTTCCGCGCGCTCCACCTTTTCCTGCGGTGAGAGGTTGAGCTTCTGCGGTTCGGGCTGGTACTTCTTGCAGGCCTGCTGGGCGGCTTCCATCTTGGCGGGTCCGCCGGAGCCCTTGATCTGCAGCCCGTGGCCTTCGCCGCCGGGTCCGGTCGCCGCTGTGGCTTCGATGCCGTGTTCGCGCAGGCACTTGGCGAAGTCGGCGAGCTTCACTTCGGCCTGCTGTTCCTTGACGGCAGAGGAGGTCGAGGACGGCGATGAGCCGCCGCAGGCGGCCAGGAGCACGCTCGCCGCTGCGACAGACATGACAGCGAGCGGGGCAAGCGGCGAACGAAGGGACATCGAGGCTCCTTTGCTGAGCTGTGATCGGTGACGGCGGCGCCGACCGAGCTGCAGGCGGCGCCGTGCTACCGACATCAAGCCGGGCGCAGCTGAGAATCGCCTGAGAGAAGGCGAGGAACTTGCTGAAGCGGCCAAAGACGCGCAAGCGCCGAGCCCGGCATCGGGTCGCGGGAGCGACGGGGGTCAAACCCGCGATTGTTACCTCGCGCCAGCCGATTGAGATTCGGCTCTAGCGTGCCGTTCCCGCCCCACCGTCCCGCACTGCGAACGATACCAGCGGCGGTCCCTTGAGATCAGGCGCGAGTTCTGCTCTGCTCTGGCGCGCAGTCCAGACAACCGAGTGGCCGGACGAGTCGTTGGCGCGACCCGCCCGGCCGTAGCACCGAAGGGCTCGCCTTCGATGCCACTGAGAACCGTAGTTGCTCACTACGGGTCGGTCGCTCAACGTGCTCGCGGGCGAGCCCTTCCTCGGTGCAGGAAGGAAGCAGTTGGTCCACGATGCCCAAGAGTCCCTGCGTTCGGCCGGTTCTGCGAGCCGGAGCCCCGGCGTGCTGGTCGTATACGGCGAGCAGCGAGCAAACGCTGCGCTGGCCGACGAGCTTGAACTCGACGGCTACCGCGTCCATCGCGCCAGCCACCCCGGAACGCTGAGGGAGCGCTGCAAACCCGGTGAGGTCGACCTGGTTATCTTCGGCCGCGCGCCGCACCGTGGGCTTGACGTGTTGCGGGCGCTGCGCGCGGGCGAGCTTGCGCCGGGCGCAGCCGGTGTCCGTGTGCTGTGGATGAGCGAGAGCCGCGAGACGACCACAGCGGTACTGCGCGCGTTTGGCGCGGGCGCCGACGACGTGACCCGTAGCCCGCTTGGCTACGCCGAGCTTCTTGCGCGGGTGCGCGCGCTCATGCGCCGCTACAGCCTGATCGACGGCCCTCCGGTGATCGTGTGCGGTCCGCTCGAGATCGACACGGCGGCGCGCACCGCCACCTTCGCGGGAGTCCGCGTTGAGCTTCGCCCGCGTGAGTTCGCGCTGCTCGCGCATCTTGCGCGTAACCCGCTGCGCGTCCACGAAAAGCAGGAGCTGCTGCGCGAGGTCTGGGGGTATCCCGCCACGGACTCGACGCGCACCGTGGACTCGCACGCCTGCCGTCTGCGACGCAAGCTCGCCCGCGCCGGCGCCGAGGGCTGGGTGTGCTCGGCCTGGGGCGTCGGCTACAGCCTGGCGCCGGACTTTCGGACCGCCGCACTGGGGTCGGACGGCGCATGACCATCCCCGGAACGAAAGGACACCGGAGCATGAGTATCGACAGAAGTCCCGACCAAGAGCTTGCGGCGTTCGGGCAAGCAGTCCGCCAGTTGCGCGAGCAGCGTGGGATGAGCCTGGACGCTCTCTCCGCTGCGAGCAGGTTGCCGAGGAGGCGCAAAATGTCCTCGCGGCGCATCGGCCGCGTAGAAGCCGGGGAAGTTGATCCACACTACGACGAGATGATCGCGCTCGCCGACGCGCTCGGCGTTACGGTCGGACAACTCGTTGGCGATGCGGAAGCTCTAGCTGGCTGACCACGGCACCAACCTGCGGCGCCATATCGGGCGGCGAGAAGCGCCGCCCGGGAGCCTATCCTGGGGCATGTGACTGAGGATCAGGTGCTCATCAACCGGGCGGCGGAGATATACGCTCCCTTCGCCGCCGCGGAGGTCACCCGGCTGACGGAATACCGTGACACCGTCGACAGCCTTCTGGCCAAGGAGGCGGTCACGGGCGCATGGTCGTGGAAGATCACAGCCGACGAGGGCTCGTGGCTGGACTACGTCGGCGAGGATGCCTTGCACGACTTCGCCGGGCGCTTCCGGATGCTCTACTCGCAGCAGGAGCCGATGAGCTTCGACGCCGTGCGCGCGCTCCTCCATCGGCACGTGATCGCCCGCGAGTCGCCGGTGCAGGAGCAGGCCCTCAACGAACTCAAGACCCTGAGCAAGATGAAAAAGGAAGCGCTCAAGTCGCCGCTGACAGCGACGATGAACGGCAAGGTGCTGACCTCCGACGACATCATCAACATGCACCGTTACGGCCGCTACCTCCACCGTGACGGCGAGAAAGCTGCGCAGTTGGAGAACGCCTCAGTCGTGGTGAGGGCGGAGTTCTTGGAGCTGGTCCGCCGGCTCGCCCACGTGTTCAAGGTCGGCCACGCCGTCGTCGCATCGATCCTGGCGGAGCCGTCGCTGCTACCCGCGCTCGCGACTGCTCTGTGATTCTCCGAGGTGGCCCCTGTGACGGGCATAAGGTCGATGGTCGACGAGTCGCGGCCAGATGCTCGACATGAAGATCCGCAGCAACGAGTTCGCCAGATACCAGCGGGCGACGGACAAGGGCATCTACGAATTCGTGGAGACGTATCGCATGCTGCTCACAGCCAGCCCAGCAGGCGGGCTGGTGAAGAAACTCCGCCGCCAGGGGATGTCCTACGAGAACGCGGTCGCCCAGGCGAAGCGGGAGGGCTTGAACGGCACCGAGGGCCTTTAGTCAGCACCGCTGCCCACCTGGCTGTACCTCGCCCAAAGCCGGCGGGGTACAGCCAGGTGGAGCGACGGATCGCAACTATGCAGCAACGGGGGGCTCGTTCTCGCCGTATAGCTCCTGGCTTTCGCGAGCATGCGCGACGAGGCTCCTTGTGAGCGCAATCATCGGTCCCTGGCTTCCCTGAGGAGCACTTGAACCGGCCAGGAACGCACCGGTGGACATCCAGAAGTCGTTGTCCTCGGCGATCGGGATCATCCGCATCTTCGGCGCGAGGTTTGCGAAGAAGACCTCCAGCTCGGAGCGCTTGAGCGGCTTGGGTTCTCCCACGTTCGCTGGCTTCTCTGTCAGGTCGTGGTAGGCGCCGGCGAGGGCGCGCAGCATGGTCGCCGACGCGATCATCGAGCGATGCGGGGATACATCCACGCGAAGCTCTCCCGGGTCCAGATCGCCATCGATCATTGCACGCAGGTCTGGGAACGCAGCGACCAGGAGATCAAGAAAGGTCACTACCTTGCTCGCGGCCTCTGGCAGATTACGGCTTAGCTCGTCCTCGATGCGAGCCCCGACTCGACCACTCACTCCGACCTGAACGGCGCGCGCTATGTCCGCGACCGTCTTTGCCCCGATGAAGTTGGGGTTCTTGGGTGACAGCCTGTTGTTTGCCTGTCCGAGCTCCACGCGGTCGGCGAGCAGCGGATGGCTCTCGATCAGCTCGACGGCGATACGGTTGATGACATCGCGCTGATCCAGAATCGTCGTGAAGTCGCGGTTTACGCCCTTCGCGTTGTTGGCGATATCTACGAACATCTGCTTCGCTTGCGTCGTTGAAACGAGGGCAATGTCTACTGCGATGTGCTCGTGGTTCAGCTTCTCGCGCGTGTCGAGGAGCTTCTTGAGTGCTGCCTCCATCTCGGCGATCACGGGACCGTTCTCGTCGGCTCGCGCAGCCTCCAGGCTGTCGCGCTTCGTGCGAATCCGCTCGTTGATCTCATCGATCGCCATGAAGGTGCCGAGCGTGCGGTGCTGCCCGTCGAGCAGCAGAATCTCCGTCAGCACGTGCAACGGGATTTTCAAGACCCCCCATGCGGTGCCGTCCTCAAAGCTGTGGCTAACCTCGAACTCGACTTCGGCGGAGGGCGCCCGGACGATGATCGCTGGCGACACCCAGTCGTCCTTCTCCAGTACGTAGTGCCCGAAGTTCCTTGCCCTTTTCGGGTCTACGCGGCGGTTGCCTTCGATCGGCTCGCTGGGATCCGGGCGCTTCGGGACCAGCTGCGTGAGCTGCGCGAGGGTGGTCGTGAGATGGAACATCACGCGCCCGCCCTGGCGGTACCTCGTCGCGGGCACCTCGATGGGCCTTGGCGCCCCGATGTTGGTGAGGCTGGCTGGGTCTATTGAAATCGACATATGAACTCCTTATTTAGATAGCTGTTTGCGGATTAGCAATCCTATTAGGCTAGCACGGCTCGTCGAAGGCGCTCGCCGTCGCTTCTCAGTCGTGACTGGGTGCCCCCCCAGGGTCGGCGGTGAGCTCCGATGACTTGGGCAGGCACGATCGCTAGCTGACAGGCTGCTGACAGTGCATTGACACAGGACAGCGGGTGAGCTGGCGGTGCCGCCGCGGTGCGACCGGCGAGGCTGGCAAGCTGGCGCGATGGACGAGAGCCCCGTCATCGCAAGCGCCGTCTCGCCGCAAGGCCGCAGCGTCGAACTGACTGAGGAGCGCTGGCGCTACATCCAGCGCCACGTCGAGATGTCTGGGCGGCAGGACACGCTGCTTGAGGCGATCCGCCAGCCCGACTTGCAGGAGCCCGACCCGCACCCGGGCCGCGAACGCTACTGGCTGCGCGGCCGTGCGCCCTTCCCTTTCCGGTGGATGCGGGTGGTTGTAGAGTTTGCAGGAGACGCCGACCGCTTTGTCACCGCCTTTGGGCAGGACAACGACCCGGAAGGCCTACCACGATGACGATCACAATCGGAACCCTCTCCTTCGACAACGTCGAGTACGACGCAGACGCGGACGTTCTCTACCTGAGCGTCGGCGAGCCCAGGATGCCAGCCGAGTCGTTCGGCACACCGGAGGGCCACAACATCCGCTACGACGAGACAGGCGCGGTCATCGCCATCACGATCGTGAACGCCAAATGGCTCCTCAACCGTGACGGCGAGATCAAGCTGACGATCCCAAGTCGCGTGCCAGCAGCCGACCTCGCGCTCGCACTCGCCGGCTGAACTTCTCGGTCATCTCGAAGCTGGCAGGACCGCCGGCTCGACCGATGCGCCGGCGCCAAACGAGGAACATGGAACGGAACAGCGGGCTCATCTCATCGCCCGGTCCTCGTGTTCCTAGCCTTCGGCGTGCGCCACCATCCCCGAGACTCACGGCGCCTGACCGTCTACCAGCTCGCACACCAACGGATGCACCAGAAGTCAACAGATTGAGCCTGATCCGCGCAGCGGTCGATGTGGCTAGACTCGCGCGGTGCTCTGTCTCACCGGCGACGGCCCATTCGCAGCCGTTGTGCTGTTGCGCCAAGCGTGCTCCGTGATCGCCACCATTCAGCCGCTTGCGTCTGTGCCTGCGGGGAGCACTACGACTGAACCGCTCCGCGAATTGTGGAGGCGGTTTTTATTGAGTGGTCTGTCTAGCTCTTGTCTGCTCGTATTCGACGGGCGTTTGCCGGTCGCAGCTGCCGTGTAGTCGTTGGTGGTTGTACCAGTCGACCCATTGCAGGGTCGCGAACTCGACCTGCTCGATCGTCTTCCAGGGTCCTTGCTGATTGATCAGCTCGGTCTTGTAGAGCCCGATCGTTGACTCGGCGAGGGCGTTGTCATACCCATCGCCGATGGATCCAATCGAGGGGTCAGCGCCCGCATCCACCAGGCGCTGAGTGAAGGCAAAACTCGTGTATTGACTCCCGGCGTCGGAATGTGAAATCAGCCCCTTGGGCACAGGCTGGCCGTGATGGTCGCGGGCCCAGAGCGCCATCTCGAGGGTGTCGAGGACGAGCGGTGTCTTCATCGTGGTGTCGGCCTTCCAGCCGACGATCCGCCGAGAGAACACGTCGATCGTGAACGCGACATAGACGACACCCGACCAGGCCGGCACATACGTGAAGTCCGATACCCACAGCCGGTTCGGCGCTGAGGCTTTGAAGTCACGGTCCACGAGATCAGGGGCACGGGTCGATTGCCCGTCCGGGATCGTGGTGCGGCGCTTCTTGCCACGCACAGCGCCTTTCAGGCCTTCGCGGGCCATCAGGCGTTCCACGGTGCAGCGGGCGACCTTGACGTCTTCGCGCATCAGCTGCCACCACACCTTGCGCACGCCATAGACACCGAGGTTCCTCTCATGCACCTCACGGATCCGCGCGAGCAGCTCCTCGTCGCGAACAGCCCGCGCTGAGGGAGCAGCCTGCCGGGCCTTCACCGCGTAATACGTCGACGGGGCGATCTGCAGCATCCGGCAGATCGGCTCGACCCCAAACTCGCCGCGGTGCTCGTCGATCATGCGGCTCACTTCCTTGGCTGCGGGTCGAGCTCCCGCGCGAAGAAAGCCGACGCGGCCTTCAAGATCTCGTTCGCGCGCCTGAGCTCCTTGTTCTCCCGCTCGAGCTCCTTGATCCTCGCTGCCTCCTCGCTGCTGACCCCTGGCCGGCGCCCACCATCGACTTCGCTCTGGCGCACCCACTTCCGCAGCGTCTCGGCCGTCATCCCGCACTTCTGCGCGATCGAGGTGATCGCCGCCCATTCATTCGGATACTCCCGACGGTGCTCCATCACCAGCCGCACAGCACGCTCCCTGACCTCAGCCGGATACCTCTTGCCCTTGGTTGTCATCGCCCAATCCTCTCAAGCGATCAGGCCTCCACAATTCGCGGAGCGGTTCAACCTGCGGGCAACTGCAAAGCCGACCTCCTGATCGCACCACCGGCTCCCTACGAACTCGGGCGTCAAAAAGGCGAGCAGCGCATCACACGTGCGCAGAGCCGACTCAATCTCCTCCTGCCATTTACGCGTCGGCTCAATAGCTTCATGCGCAACGAACCCGTCTACCCCCCATGGACGAAGCTGTGCACTCACCCTCGACGCGGGGCCCTTGAAGGAGGTGTGATGGCTAATAAAGAGTCGGAAGTTTCCGGCTGACCAAGCGTTCGTCTCTACATCCTCAAGACTCGAAAGCTCATCATCGGGAAATAGGTGTCGGTGGATCTCGCCGAGCTGGGCATCAGACCCCTGCTCTAGCTGACCGACGACATAGTCATATGACCCCTGGTAATCAGGGTCGTAACCCGGCGACGAAAACTCGTACGCACGAAGGGTTAGCCCCAAGTCCGTGTACGACTCGTCTTCAAGCCTCGCGCCCAGCTTTTTGATCAGCGCAAGACGCTCGCCACGCTCCATTAGGGCCATTCTAAGACTCGGCAGCCAGCAGTGCTGGCTGTAGCAACGCAGCTGCTGCTCACGGTCCACGCATCGGGCCTGCGGCTGCGAGCTTAGCCCCAATCCACCGATGGGGTGGGTTGGTTCTGTCTGGGCTGGAAAGAAGAATGACCTCCTGTGCAGGGCTTTAACGGCTGATTGCAGCAGCCGGGGCCTGCGGTCAGGAGGTCACCTTCATGGTGCAGGATGACGAGCCGGTCGGACTGGATGGTTTGCGGGTGCTCTTCGATGACGAGCGCGCTGTCTCGGACGCCGGGGTGATGCTCGTCGCGACGCTCGCCGGGCGGCTTGGGGTCGAGGCGTTGGCCGGGCGGCTGGTGCGTTTGCGTCGCGATCGGCCGGGCGCTGCGAACGCGGGGCGCAAGGTGATGGCACTGATGTTCGCGATGGTGCTCGGCGCGGACAGCATCGACGATTGCGAGGTGTTGCGGGCGGGCCGCACGCGACGGCTCTTGGGCGGCTGGATGCCGGCGCCTTCGACGCTGGGTACGTTCCTGCGCGCGTTCACCTTCGGGCACGTGCGGCAACTCGATGCGCTGCTCGGCGAGACGCTCGTGCGCGCGTGGCGGGCGGGCGCTGGTCCCGGCGAGGAGCGGCTGGTGATCGATGTCGATAGTTTCGTCGGCGAGGTGTGCGGCCGTTTGAAGCAGGGCGCCGCCTATGGGTACACCAAGCTGTTGGGGTATCACCCGATCCTCGCGACCCGGGCGGACACTCGCGAGGTGTTGCACATCCGCTTGCGCAAGGGCTCGGCGAACACGCAGAAGGGGATGCTGCGCTTCACTGAGGAGCTAATCGCCCGTGTGCAGCGCGCTGGCGCCACCGGGGTGAAGCTGCTCAGGGCCGACTCGGGGTTCTGGAACACCAAGGTGTTCAAGCGCCTGGAGAACGCCGGCTGGCAGTACTCGATCGGGGTGCGCATGCAGAAGGGGATCCGCGAGGCTGTCGAGGCGATCGATGAGGACGCCTGGCAGACGATCGCCGACTACCCCAAGCAGGGCGAAGCGCAGATCGCCGAGACCACCTACGGCGAGCGGAGACTGATCGTCCGGCGCACACGGCTCCTCGGAGCACAAGCACGGCTGTGGCCCGACTGGCGTCACTTTCTGCTTCATCACCAACCGCAGCGAGGACATCCGCGTCGTCGAGTCCGAGCATCGCGATCACGCCGTCGTTGAGCAGGTCATCGCCGACCTCAAAGACCAGGCGCTTGTGCACTTCCCCTCCGGTGAGTTCAACGCCAACGGCGCCTGGACCGTGCTCGGCGCGCTCGCGCACAACATGCTGCGGTGGACACAACTGATCGGCCTACCCGACAGCACCGTCCGCGCCGCGCGAACCCTACGCCGGCGGCTGATCACGATCGCCGGCCGCCTGACCCGCCACGGCCGCTCCTGGACGCTTCACCTGCCAGCCCGCTGGCCCTGGCAAGGCGACTACATCACCGCGCTCACCCGGATCCGCGCACTCCCCACCAGCTGAGCGCCCGGCGGCAATCTCACCGAAGACCAGCGGCCGCTCCGCCCACCGGGCGCGATCACCGCTACCCCCCCAACCCTTCCGAATCGGCTCCGCAGAACCGCCAAAACCGGCCGCAGCACCAACTCGCCACACTCCCGACCCCCGAACAACCCAATCACCGCACCGCAACCCCAAATCACGCCCCCGACCCACCCCATCGGTGGATTGAGGCTTAGCCTGCACCTCGGAGCGCGTCGAGCAGGTCGCCGGTCGTGAAGACTTCGAGGCCGGCCTCGGCGAGATCCTTGTCTTGCGACCAGACCGGCAGGTTGAGCTTGAGCGCGAGCGCAACTGTCGGCCAGTCGTCGGGATCACGGGCGGCAATCCGCTCTTCGGCCTCCTCCCGATAGTCGTCGTAGTCGAGTGCTGGCTTCCACGCGATCGGCATGACCTGGAGCGCAGCAAATAGAAGAGCTTGATCCAGGCCGCGCTTGGAGGCCAATCCTGGAAGATGGCGGGCAATCTCCTCAGCAACGGCCTGTGTCCCGAAGCACTCAGGGCCTTGCGGGGATGCGATCACGAGGCGGGCACGCCCCCCGATCAACGCAGAGAGGACGACGTTTGCGTCAGCTACGACGGCGGGCGGCAGCGAAATCGTCCAAGACCTCCGACTCGCTGACCCCCTTGCCGGCTAGCTGCTCGCCAACCTGCTCGGAAAGGCGCAGGAACACCTCGCGACGTACCTCCACCGGCAACTCGGGCGTGTCCCACGGCAGGAAGAAGCCTGCCGGCGTGCCTTCGCGCGTGACAAGGATCACGTCGTCCGAGCGGAACATCTCAGTCGCGTGGTCGCGGAAGTCGCGCACGGTCACGACCTTCATGTGGGCACCCTGATGGTCACATGAGCGAGTTTAGCAGCGCCTGATCGATGGCTCGGTCTACCGCGTTCGACTGCTGTCTGCATGTCTGCAATCCTCCCACGGTCGTCGACATCGGAACGTCGGCGTAGCGCGTCGGTGCGCGGCGACTACTGGCAACACCGATAGACCCCATTGGAGGCTCCTCTCTACAAGCAAGGAGGCAATCATGCCACGAAAGAAAGCAAATCCAGAAGCGTCGTTCTCCTTTTGAGTCGATGAGCAAGCGCCGCAAAGGCTTCCCCTCGGAGGCTCAAGTGAAGCGTGGTCCACGCACCATCAGGGACGGTGAGATCGAACTTGTCGAGCGCCTCGGCAACAACGATCTGTGTCCATGCGGCTCAGCGAGGCGCTTCAAGAACTGCTGTCGCAATAGCGGCCGCTTTTGACGGTGCCGGACGAGCTCATTACGATCGAGAGCGCTGACCGTGAACGGCGGGTGGCAGTCTCTGACTTACGCCCGCCGTTCTCTCGCCTCAAAAGCTCCGCGCGCCGTCCTGCCGTACGACGAGAAGGTCGCGTCAAGCCGACAACGCGTTAGTTAGTCTCGGTATGGCTTTCTGCCAGTAGCGAGCGAGCGCTACCTGCGGTTAGTGCTTTCATATCACTGGTCCAACCGCGCAGCCCCTCGCCCACCTCCTTTCTAAGCGCGTCGTGCCGCTCGCACACACGAGCAAGGTTCAGCATTCCCCTGGTCTCGTGCGCGTGTCGCCTCGCCCACGCCGAGACAGGTTCCATTGGCCCATCGTGCTTTCGGTAAGCCTCCCCCGCACGCCGCACCGTGTCCACAAGCTCCTCGAGCACCGGCTCGTTTTCCGGGTGCGCTGTCACGATCCGAACCGCACGCGTAACGAGCGGGTTGAGTTCAGCAGTCTTTCGCAACAGGCGCTCAGCCAGTTGCGCGCGCCTTTCAACAAGTGGCAGATACTCCGCCACTTGCTGCCTCAGAACCATATAGCGCGCGCCTGCTGGCCCGGTTTTTAGCTTACGTTTACGCTCTTCAAGCATTGCATCAGTGGCCAAGAACTGCTCACGGATAAGGCCGTCTGTCTCGGCCGCCTCAAGCCACTCAGGCAGAAGCTCGCGTATGGCGTCGAGCGTTTCGCTCAGCCCGATCCTTTCGTTCTCCTCGGTCTGCTCTGCCTCCCGAGCAGTTTGGCGGCGACCGACCTCGGACGCAACCTCCGCCAACCGATTCACAAGTTGGTTGACAGCCCGACGATGCTCCGAGGAGCGCTCGTCGCAGAGCCTCAGATCCACCCAGCTCTCGTACTGCGCCCTTGCTACAAGTGAAAGCGCCTCGTCTGGACTGTCTACAGCGAGGCCGTCCACTGGTACGTACAGGATCGGGCATATCAACTCATCGACGCCCAGCGATGCCGCCTGGCTCGCAAACGCGAACAGCTCTCTTCTGCACTCCTCGCGGCGAAAGTATCGCGGCGACAAGATAGGCATAAAGAAGGTCGTAGACACCAGCGCGTTGTCAATCCGCTCCTTCCATTCGTCCTGGCCTGACCCCGGAGGATCGGTCCGGCCTTTGTGAGAGTTTCTTGCGCCCGTGATGATGGGCGAGGAGGGAACTCTGATGAAGCGACGCAGGCACACGCTGGAGCAGATCATCCGCAAGCTGCGGGAGGCCGAGCGGATGCTTGGCGAGGGCAAGACGATCCCGGAGGCCGCGAAGGAGCTGGGGATCTCCGAGCAGACGTTTCACCGCTGGCGTAACCAGTACGGTGGGATGAAGGCCGATGACGTGAAGCGGCTGAAGGAGCTCGAGCGTGAGAACTCGAGCCTTAAGGCGATTGTTGCTGATCAAGCGCTCGAGGTCCGGGCGTTGAAGGAGATCTCCAAGGGAAATTGGTAGGCCCGGTCCGTCGGCGTCAGGCGGTCGCGATGCTCCGCGACCGTCTCGGCGTCAGCGAGCGCTGGGCATGCCGGGTCGTTGGGCAGCATCGCTCCACGCAGCGTCACGAGCCGACGAGGGCCGCCGACGATGCGGCGTTGCGCGCCGAGCTGCGGATGTTCTCCAGGGATCGTCCGCGGTGGGGGTACCGTCGCGCGCACCATCACCTGCGCCAGGAGGGTTGGGAGGTGAACCGCAAGCGGGTTCAGCGGCTGTGGCGCGAGGAGGGCCTGCGGGTGCCGCAGCGCAAGCGCAAGCGCAAGCGTCTGGGGGACTCGACCGTTCCGGCCAAGCGGCTGCGCGCGGAGCGGCCCAACCACGTGTGGGCGTTCGACTTCCAGTTCGACCAGACCGCCTGCGGGCGGGCGCTGAAGATGTGCAACATCGTCGATGAGTTCACGCGCGAGGCACTGGTGATGCTCACCGCCCGCAGCATCGACGCCGACACGGTCGTGCAAACGCTGGAGCGCCTCGTGGCCGAGCGTGGCACCCCGGTGCACCTACGGATGGACAACGGGCCGGAGATGACCGCGCACACGCTCCGGGACTGGTGTGAGCACGCCAAGGCCGGGACGGTGTTCATCGAGGCCGGCTCGCCGTGGCAGAACCCGTTCGTCGAGAGCTTCCACTCCCGCGTGCGCGACGAGCTGCTCGACGTCGAGGAGTTCGCCTGCCTGGCCGAGGCGCGCGTCGTGATTGGTGACTGGCAGGAGGACTACAACACACGCAGGCCGCACAGCTCGCTCGCGATGCGCGCCCCGGCCACCTTCGCCGCCGAGTGGACCGCCAACGGCGACACGGCGCTGACATCCTGACCCACGCCTGGGGGCGTCGACGGCACGCGCCGCGGCCATCGCCGCTCGGCACTCGCTACGCTCGCGCCTTCGCAACGACGGCCGCGGGACCCTCAAGCCCAGTCCTCTATCCGTCCGGCCCAGGCGCTACCTTCCCGCCCGTCCTATCCACCACCCTCTCACTCATGGTGGACCGACAAACGGGGTCCAGCCAGTCCCCCCAAGCGATGTCCTCGCGATCTACAAAGATCGCGAGCTCTTCGCCTGTGATGAGGGAGTACTCCTCTCGTATGCGCTCCGCAAGGCGCCGAATTGCTCCAGCCTCGTGTTTGTCGTCGTCGTGTGTGTAACTCCAGAACGCGACCGCTCTATCGGAACTCATGCGCACAGACTACTTCGGGTCGATGGCTACGACGACGAATGCGGACAAATCGTATGTTTCTGCTATTTGAGATACATGCCACACTACCGGCGGGTCGCAGCTTGCACCAACGCCTGGACGAGCGGTCGCCGGCGGGCGACCGCTCAGAGCAACCGCAGCTGGACTGCCCTGATATGCGACTGACGTGGCCGTCTCCGCGATCCGGAACTGTGCCTAACCGACAGGCGATGCTTGGCCTTGAGATCCCCCGCGAGTTCTGCTCCTCGACTTCGCCCACTGGTTCGCCGACTGGTGGCTGCGCAGAGGACGCGACCTCACAGACCCCTCCCGGCATGACGGACCGCAAGCTGCGCGCCGTCGCCTATGTCCGCGAGTCAACCGAGGAGCAGGGCCAGGGCTTCTCCCCCGACGCGCAGCGCGAGGGCATCCGCCGCTTCGCACCCGAGAACGGCCTCGAACTCGTCGGCGAGTACTGCGACTTTCACTCCGGCTGGCGCAAGTCAGAGGCACGCCCCGAGTTCCAGCGCCTCATGGCCGACGCAGCCGAGGGCAAGTTCGACGTCGTGCTCGTATTCCACACCAGCCGGTTCGCCCGCAACCAAGTCGAGGCACGCCGCTACAAGCAGCTACTGCGCGAGCGACTTGGCATCCGGGTCGTGTCCGTCACCCAACCGATGGGCGAAGACCACACCGACCCCTCCGCGTTCCTCGCGGAGTCCATCCACGAGATGTTCGACGAGTACTACTCCGTCTCGCTGTCCTTCTGGACCCGCAGCGGCCTGAAGGAGAAGGCACGCCAAGGCCACCTCGTCGGGAGCCTGCCGTGGGGCTACGTCCGCGACCCTGACACCAAGCTCGCGACGCCCCATCCCGAGCGCGCCCCGCTCATCCTCGCTTTGTTCGAGCGTTACGCGACCGGCCAGGAGTCCGACCGCACCCTCGCCGCGTGGCTGAACGCGAAGGGCGCACGCACCGCGCGCGGGCGGGCGGCTGTTCAGCAAGGACAC
>Ga0182015_10001916_pt1 | contig 26386 bp, 25 predicted proteins | sample 712P3MmetaG_FD_120478 | JGI IMG/M metagenome (GOLD analysis project Ga0182015, IMG submission 120478) | Permafrost microbial communities from Stordalen Mire, Sweden - 712P3M metaG | ecosystem: Environmental > Terrestrial > Soil > Wetlands > Permafrost | place: Sweden: Stordalen | collected...
CGCCGCTGCTGGCCGAGCGGCTCTTCGATACCGTGGATACGGTGGTCCTGACCTCGGCCACGCTGGCGGTGGCAGGCGGCTTCGATTTCGTCAAGAAGCGCCTGGGCATCGAGCAGACGCGCACCCTGATCGTGCCCGGCCACTTCGAATATCAGAAGCAGGCGTTGCTGTATGTGCCGCAGCACCTGCCCGATCCCCGCAGCCCCGCCTTCACCAAGGAAGCTTCCAGCGAAGTGACCCAGTTGCTGAAGCTGAGCCGCGGGCGCGCCTTCGTGCTGTTCACCAGCCATCAACAGATGCGCCTGATGTACGACCGCATTTCGCTGGACATCGATTATCCGACGCTGCTGCAAGGCACCGGACCGCGCAGCGCGCTGCTGGAAGAATTCCGCGCGACGCCCAATTGCATCTTGTTCGCCACGGCGTCCTTTTGGCAAGGCGTGGATGTTCCGGGCGATCAGTTGAGCTGCGTGATCGTCGACAAGTTGCCTTTCGCCGTACCCAGCGACCCGATCGTGGATGCGCGCATGCGCAAGCTGCGCGACGAGGGCGGCAACCCATTTTATGATTACCAGGTGCCGCAGGCGGCCATCGCGCTGAAACAGGGTTTCGGGCGGCTGATCCGCAGCCGGTCGGACCGCGGCGTGCTGGTCCTGCTGGATAACCGGGTGACCAAACAGCGCTACGGCCAGGTGTTCTTCGACAGCCTGCCGGACTACGGATTTACCACCAAAATCACTGATGTGGAGAGGTTTTTCGATGTTTGAAGTTTCCGTGGAAGAAACCTTCGCCGCCGGGCACGCGCTGCGGAATTATCGCGGCAAATGCGAAAACGTACATGGCCACAACTACCGAGTGCAAGTGACGTTCAGCGGTCCGGAACTGGATTCCATCGGGCTGCTGGTGGATTTCGTGGCTGTGAAAAAGCTGATGCAGACGGTTGTGGACCGCCTGGATCATCAATTTCTAAACGATCTGGCGCCCTTCGACGTGCTCAACCCGTCCGCTGAAAACATGGCCAAGTACTTTTACGACGAGATCAGCGGCGGGCTGGGACAGAGCACGCCCGTGCGGTTGGGACAAGTGCGGATCTGGGAAACCGACAACACCAGCGCCACCTACTGGCCGTAGTATGCGGCGTTTTTGGCGGTGAAATCCGACCACTTCTCCGGCAGGTCGTCCAGCGCGAAAATCGCCGAGACGGGGCAAACCGGCACGCAAGCGCCGCAATCGATGCATTCGACCGGGTCGATGTACAACAATTCGGCGTCGGCGTAGGCCGCCTCGTCCTTTTTGGGGTGGATGCAGTCCACCGGGCAGGCGTCCACACAGGCGGTGTCTTTGGTTCCGATGCAAGGTTCTGCTATTACGTATGCCATTGGATAAAATTCCCCAGTAAGAGATCGACAATACCATAGGGGTGAGGGGAAACACAAGGGTACTGCCTGAAAGGCGCGTTGGCTTTGGGAATGGTGAGTTAACGCAACTCACCGGTGAGTTGATAATTCGCTCACCGGTTATTTTGGAGGCTGGGTAGCCCGATTTTCTTCAAAATGTTTCCGAGTCAACGCACCTTTCAGGCACTACCAACACAAGGCGGGGTGCTGTACAATCGAAGCGATGGATGTTCTGCGGGCGCTTTACGGCCAGTTCGATCCGGCGCGGCCTCTGGAGGTGGAGGAGACGGATTTGTACGTGAATTGGCAGGAGGAGAAGGCGCTGGCGCCGGACGATATTAAGAAGTTGCTGGCGAGGGGGATCGCGCGGTCGGAAATACCGGTTTGCCGAATGTTCACCGGGCATCGCGGGGTTGGGAAGACGACCGAACTGAAGCGGGTCAAGAGCATGCTCGAAAACGGCGAGGCGGGACGACCGATGTTTGTCTCGCTGCTGGAAGTCGAACAATGGTTGGACTTGCAGGACATTCACGCGCCCGACATCATCTTCCATATGGTCCGCCAGCTTGTGGACGACCTGAATGATGCCGGCTTCGCGCTCGGCCGCGTGAAGTTCGAGCAGTTCTTCGGCGAGATCAAGGAGCTGTTGAACAGTGAGGTGGAATTCCAGAGCATTAAAGTGCCGGCTGGCATCGCCGAGTTTGGCCTGGTATTGAAGGATGTGCCGCGGGCGCGCCCAACCCTGCGGAAGTTGATCGAGGGGCATCTGCCCACTATCTACGATCTGATCAACAAGGTGGTCCTGACTAAGGCGCGTGAATGGCTGAACGCGACCGGACGCGCGAAGACATCCTGGTGATCGTGGATCAGCTTGACCGCATCCCGCAGAAGGTGATTAACGGTCAAGGGTAAAAATATACTTGACTATTCCAGCGACCTGGGGTATGATTTGAGTATGGAACAGGAACCCAAGACCCTTCAACAAGTTACGCTGATGGCAGCCGATCCCGACAAGGCCCGCGAGTATGTCATGCCCCGCCGCTGGGCCGATAAGGTTGTTTGCCCCACTTGCGGTAGCGAAAAGGTCACGTTCCAGCCAAAGCACAACCGCTGGCAATGCACGAATCGCCATCCCCGCCGCCAGTTCACCTTGAAGACCGGGACCGTCATGGAAGATTCGCCCTTGGGTCTGGACAAGTGGCTGATGGCTATGTGGCTGGTAGCCAGCAACCGCAACGGCATTTCCTCTTGGGAACTCCACCGCGCGGTCGGGATCACGCAGAAGTCTGCTTGGTTCCTGTTGCATCGGATTCGCCTTGCCATGCAAGATGAGCACTTCGGCGGGAAGCTCGGGGGAGAGGTTGAGTGCGATGAAACCTTCATCGGCGGGAAGGCCCGCAACATGCACAAGGATCGCAAGCGCCGTGCGCAAAAGGAGGGTGGACGTATGGCCGATAAAACCATCGCTTTCGGAATGGTAGAACGCGGCGGAACGGTTCGCGCCATGACGGTTGAAGATCGCGGCAAGGCGGAACTTCAGGCACGCATCAAAGAGCACGTCGAAGCGGGCGCGGCAATCTTTACCGATGAACTGCCATCCTACAACGGCCTGTCCGAAGAGTTCAAACACGAGGTTATCAACCACGCGGTCGAATACGTGAACGGCAATATCCATACCAACACGATGGAGAACTTCTGAGCGCTCCTAAAACGCAGCCTAAAAGGGACCTACGTTTCGGTTGAGCCTTTTCATCTGTTCCGGTATTTGGATGAACAGACGTTCCGGCATAACAATCGACTGCCCATGTCGGACGGTGACCGCTTCAGTTATCTTGTACGGAAGATCGTAGGCAAGCGTCTGACGTATGCGGAGTTGACGGGGAAGGAAAGGACGGAAGCGGCCTGAGCGGCGCTTGCCACGCGGGCCGAAGAGAAAATAGTATACACTAGGACAAGGGAAGCCCCCGGCGAGGAGCTTCCCGGCTGCATTGCTTGGGGGTTAATGTTTGCGTCCGTTTCGGATCGGAAAAGCCTTAATCCCGTAATCGGTCGCGTAAATGTACTTCTTCAGCCGCCAGTGCCATATGCGAGACGCGAATATGTCCGCATTGCCTGACGGTTGAGTGTTTTTAGCCTTTGTGGCCATATTCACTCTCCTAACGGTGATTTGGCCCACCACGGCGCGCGCTGCTGTACTTCTCAGCGCATCAGCGCGCGCCTTCCGGGTTGGCCCATCATGCCGGTGGGCATGGGCATGACGGGCGGTATCCCTCATAATATGTGTCCACCTCCCTTGAAAAGCTGGCATCTTCACTCAGCATCATAGTGCTGAAGTTGGTCGATAATTCCGAACACGAATGTCCGATCTTCGGCAGACATCTTGAAGAACGAAGTTGAGGCACTCACCGTCAGCGTTCCGCCGCTTTTGAGATCTACAGTGAGCGACTCGCCGATGATTGGCTTATCTTCTTCTTCGTCGGGCACCGCATCCGGCTCATCGATCAATGTTTCTTGTCGATTTGAATCATTCGCGCTTCGACGGCCAGACGATGCAGACCGGCTTTGGATTCTCCTGAAGTATGGTGACAGCGGCAATCCAGCATCTTTAGCCGACGCGAGAAAGAAAGCGATTGCTCTGCTGGTTGTACTAGCGCCTAGGGACACACTAGCGAATTGCTCCATCAGTTGTTTACCTGATGCTGTGGATAGGTCGATTGCGCCTTCAAAGAGAAATGGGAATCCGACCCTCAATGCCGTTAGCATCGCACGGCGACGGCGATCCTCTTCCGGCACAACGAGTTCTTTGAGTGTATCGGACGGTAGGCCATTGGCCGAAATCAAGCCCATGCTTTTCAAGGCGTGCATTAAATGGCTTTGTGCCCCACCAGAGAGGGTATGCATCACGCTCCGATCAATCCGGCTGGGCATGGTCACCCTGAGACTGTCCAGGAAGTTTCTGAAAGTCTTGTATGCTACGTAGGGCGGGTTTACCGTTCCGCCGTTCGTCTTCGGTTCCGTTTCCGTAGTCATGCGTATCACCTCGGCCGCATCGTGGTACAGCGGCTATCGATAATGATACGACACTCCGACTTTTTTTGCAACTGCTTTGTGTTAGCCCTATACTGCTTCTATGAACACAATGCAGCAGGGTGACCGGGTAGCGGTCAAAGTGATTGACGGCAAAGAGGTTGTAAGGATCTTCTGGGGCGAAAAAAAAGGAATGATACTGGTTACCGATGAAGCAGGATACGAAAAACTAAAGGATGGCAGTGAATTTCCGTGGCCAATGGCCTTCCATCCAGATGAGGTACGGGTGCTACAATCGTGACAGGTATGCCTTCCAGCCAACAGGAAAGTGATGAAGACTTCAGGCGCTTTGATGCCCTGGTGCGGAAAGTGCTATCGGTCCCCCACGCTGAAATTATGCGGCGGGAATCCGAATACAAGCGGCAGTCCGGGCTAAACCCTCACCGGCGCGGGCCTAAGCCGAGAGTCAAGCCTTCAGCTTAAAGGCTGAGCCGGTATATCGGAACCGCAGTGTTTGCATTTCTTGGCCGCTCTTTTGATCGTCTCCGCGCAGAAAGGGCACTGCACTTCGTCAGATTCCACAACGACCGCCATCCCTACGGCCTTCAGAACCTCGTAGGACATGAGCGACATGCCCCGGCTGTACGTGACCTTGATGATGGCGTTTGCACCGAGTTTAGACGCCTGCTCTTGCAGTTTGAAGTTAGCATCTTCAATGGTCGGTGATTTTGAGAGAAGCGTTCCCTTGGACACCTTCGCAGTTATTTCTCCTAGCGTTTTGTATTGCTGGGCGATGTCACCGGCGTGAATAGCTATATCCGTAATCTTCATTCTGAGCCACAGTATACACCCGGTTGGCCCCGGCCTGTCACGTACTACAAGGTTAGTCTTTTGCTATGGAATAGTCAAGTATATTTTTACCCGGTCAAGGCCTTACGAATCAGCGAAACATCTACCTGGACCACGCGGCGATCCTGCGTTCCCTGGACTGCCACGTCCTGTATACCGTCCCCATCGAATTGGCATTTAGCGAGGCGCATCTGCGCCTGAAGGCAGCCTATGGCGGCGAGACCCTCTTGCTGCCGCTGATTCCGGTTTCGCAGCGTAACGGTGAGGACTGCCTGGAGGGCCTCCGTGCGCTTTGCCTCATCGTACACCGCCGCATAGCCAAAACTGAGGCGACCCCGCAGCAGGTTTTCGAAGACGACGTGCTGGAGCGGATCTGCCGGGTTTCCGGCGGCTACATTTGCAACGTGTTTATCCTGCTGCGTTCGGCTCTGGAGCGCTGCGACGAGTTGCCGATAACGCGCGAGATAGCCGACCGCACCATCCGTCGGCAAGCGATCGATCTCTCGCTCTCGCTACAGCCGCGGCACCGGGAGGCGTTGCGCGCGGTGCACCATTCCAAGACGGCCTTCAGCGACGACCCTGGGCTTTGGAACCTGCTACTCCGCAATCTGATGGCGTTGCCTTACGAAGACGAGTCCGGCGTCTGGTACGATTGGAACCCGCTGATCGCGGCCGTTCCGGGGGGCGTGTAGGATGGCCGCCGTTTCAGCTCCGGTCAATCTCTCGCCGGAAAACCAGGTCGAGTTCGCCACGCTTGCCAGAATGCTGGAATTGGCTAGCGGCTTTACGCTTGCCTTTGTGCGCGTCAACCATCCGTCCCTGCGCGACCGGCTAGTGGAAGAACTGCTGGCCCGCTTCCCGCAAGAGAGCATTCTTCGCTTGACGCTACGGCCACCGCTGGAAGATGGCACAGTGGTGCACGGCGTGGTAACGCAGCTTCTGGACGCAGTCGGCGATGGACACCCAGACGCGATATTTGTCTTCGGCCTGGATGCGATGTTCGATCCGGCGGCGCGGGACTCACCGGCTCTCGACATCTTGAATCTGAACCGCAGCTACCTGGCCAAGCGTTGCTGCTGTCCAGTGGTTTTTTTGATCGCAGAGTTCGGCATGCGTGAGCTGATGTCGCGCGCACCGGACTTCTGGAGGATTCGCTCGGGCACGTATCACTTCGTGGGCGATACCGAAGACGCCCGTGCAACGCTTGGGCGGGTGAAGGATGGTTTTGACTGGAATCTGGGCCTGCGCGAGAAGCACGAACGCGCCGAGATTCTGCGGCATGTGCTGAAGGAAGTGGAGAGCGCCGCGCAGCCTGATTCGCCAGTGCTGGCGGCGGTCTTGTATCAGCTTGGACACGCATCCGAATTCGAAGGGACCGCTGATGGTGGCCGGGTGCATTTCGAACGTGCTCTGGCGCTCTATCGGAAGATCAGAGACCGCGGAGGCGAGGCCAACTGTGACCGACGCCTGGGAGACGTTGCGCTCCGCCAGTCACGCCACGCGGACGCCAAGACGCTCTACCGGGAGGCATTGACCATCTATCGCCAAATCGGCAATCGCTTGGCTGAGGCCAACTGCCTGCAGCGGCTGGGCGATGTGGCGTTCCGGCAGAACCGCTACGCCGACGCAGAGAAACTCTACCAGCAGGCGTTGGGCTGGTACCGCGAATTCGGGGACCTCCTGGGCGAGGCTACTTGCCTACGAAACCTGGGCGGTGTGGCGCTCGGGCGGGATCGCTACGCGGAGGCCGATGACTTATACCGGAAGGCGCAGCCGGTCTTCCGCCAATTCGGCGACCGCTTGGGCGAGGCTAACTGCATACAGAGCCTTGGCGAAGTGGCGCTTCAGCAAGCCCGCCTCGCAGATGCCGCAGAGCTTTACCAGCAGGCGCTGCCCATCTACAGCCAAATCGGTGAGCGCTTGGGCGAGGCCAACTGCGTAAAGAAACTGGGCGAGGTGGCGCGCTTGCAGTCTCGCTGTTCGGACGCCGAGGACCTCTACCGACAGGCGCTGACGATCTATCGCCAAATCGGGGATCGCGTGGCCGAGGCCGCGTGCCTAGCCGGCCTTGGCGATGTAGCGGGCATGCAGTCCCGCTACCCGGAGGCCGTCGAGTTCTACGAGCAGGCGCTCCTTATCTATCGCCAAATCGGGTATCGCTTGGGCGAGGCCAACTGCCTAGGGACCCTCGGAGATGTGGTGCGCGCGCAGGGCCACTACGCGAACGCGGAGATATTCTACCGACAGGCGCTGCCCGCGTTCCGTCAAATCGGGCAGCGCATGGGTGAGGCCAACTGCCTACGGGGCTTAGGCGATGTGGCGGGCATGCAGTCCCGCTACGCTGAGGCTGGCGAGTTCTACGAGCAAGCGCTGCTTATCTACCGCAGAATCGGTGCACGCTTGGGCGAGGCCAACTCCTTACAACGATTGGCCGATATGTCATTCCATCAAGACCGCTACGGTGAGGCACTGGAGACGTACCAGCAGGCACTGCCCATCTACCGCCAAATCGGCGATCGTCTGGGCGAGGCCAACTGTATGCAGCGGCTTGGGGACGTGGCGCTCCAGCGGGGCCACTTCCAGCAGGCTGGGACGGCCTACGAGCAGGCGCTCGCCATCTACCGCCAAGTCGGGGCGCGTGGCGGCCAGGCCAACTGCGTGCAGCGGTTGGGTGCAGTTGCACGGAACCAGGTCCGTTATGAGGATGCCGCAGATCTCTACCAGCAGGCGCTACCTATCTACCGCCAAATCGGGGATCGCTTGGGCGAAGCCGGTTGTTTGTTGTCCATGGCCCGGCTAGCCGTGCTCCAGCAGAACGTGCCCCTCGCCCGCGAAGCCTTCGACCTGGCTGCCACGATGTACTCGACCATCGGCCTCACTGCGCAGGCCCAGCAAGTCCGAGACGAGGCCCTTGCTCCGTAACAGCCTTGGAATCGATCAACGCCCGAATCTCCGCGATGCAATCTGCCACCGGCTTGGCCCCCTGATCGCCATGCTTCCGATGCCGCACAGACGCCTGTCCGCTCTCCGCCTCACGGCCACCGACCAGCAACATATAAGGAATCTTCTGCAACTGCGCTTCGCGGATCTTCAGGTTCACCTTCTCGCTGCGATCATCCACCGTCACCCGGATGCCAGCCGCGTCCAACTGATCGCGCACCGAACGGGCATAATCCGACTGGCGGTCGGTGATGGGCAGCACGATGGCTTGCACGGGCGCCAGCCAAACTGGAAACGCGCCCGCGTAATGCTCCAGCAGAATGCCGAAGAACCGCTCCACCGAACCGTATAGCGCGCGGTGCACCATGAGCGGCTGATGCGCCTTGCCATCCTCGGCGATGTATTCCAGGCCGAAGCGCCGCGGCAGGGTAAAATCGAACTGCACCGTCGAAAGCTGCCACAGCCGGCCGATGGCGTCCACCAGCTTCACGTCGATCTTGGGTCCGTAGAATGCGGCCTCGTCGGGCATCACCTTCACTTTCATATTGAGCCGCGCAGTGGCTTTCGCGAGCGCATCTTCGGCCAGCTTCCATTGCTCGGGCGAGCCATCGTACTTGCCGCTGGCGCCGTTGTCCCAGGTGGATAGCTCGGCTTCATATTCGTCGAAGCCGTAGGTGTGCAGCGTATCGATGGCGAACTGCAGACAATCGACGATCTCGTCTTCGATTTGGTCCGGTGCGCAAAAGATGTGCGCATCGTCCTGCGTAAATCCTCGCACACGCAACAGCCCGTGCAGCACGCCGGAACGCTCGTAGCGGTACACCGTGCCCAACTCGCCGAGCCGCACGGGCAGGTCGCGGTAGCTGTGCGGCTTGTCGCGATAGATCAGGATGTGGCCGGGGCAGTTCATGGGCTTGAGCTGGTATTCGGCGTCATCCAGCTCCATGCGCTTGAACATGTTGTCGCCGTAGAAATTGTAGTGGCCGGAGGTCTTCCACAACTCGGCGCGCATCACGTGCGGCGTGTAGACCAGCGAGTAGCCGCGCTTGATGTACTGGTCGCGCATCCAGTCTTCAATCTGTCGGCGCACGATGCCGCCCTTGGGATGGAAGAAGATCAGGCCCGGTCCGGCGAGCTCCTGGATGCTGAAAAGGTCCAGCTCTTTGCCCAGCTTGCGGTGGTCGCGCTTCTTGGCTTCTTCCAGTTTGGCGAGATACTCGTCAAGCTCCTTCTTGCTGAAGAACGCGGTGCCGTAGATGCGCTGCAACTGCTTGTTTTTCTCGTCGCCTTTCCAATACGCGCCGGCGATGGAGAGCAGCTTGAACGCCTTGATTTTGGAGGTCGAGGGCACGTGCGGGCCGCGGCAGAAATCGATGAAATTCGGACCGAGGGTGTACTGGCTGAAGACGTCGCCGGCGCGCTCTTCGATCAGTTCCTTCTTCATCCAGTCGTCGGCGTAATTGCGCAGGCCTTCTTCCTTGGGAGTCATGATGCGCTCGTAGAGCAGGTCGCGCGCCTGGATCTCCCACATGCGCTTCTCGATCTTTTCCAGATCCTCGGGGGTGAAGGCGGTGGGCCGATCGAAATCGTAGTAGAAGCCGGCGTCGATGGGCGGACCGATGCCCAACTGGGTTTCGGGGAACAACTCCAGCACGGCCGCGGCGAGCAGGTGCGCGGTGGAATGGCGGTAGACCGTGAGGGCGGCGGGATCCTTGGTGGTGAGAATCTGGAGAGCGGCGTCGGCCTCCAGAGGACGAGTCAGATCGTATAACTCGCCGTTGACCTTGGCGACGATAGCGGCGTCGGCCAGGCGTGGGCTGATGCCTCGGGCGATATCGATGGGGCGGCTGCCCGCCGCGACGGACTGTTCGCTGCCGTCGGGCAAGGTAATCCGGATGTTACTCATAGGGAAATTCCAGCGTAACACGCGGGGCTGGCCGGTGAGAAAATGGTGTCCAGGACCAATGATTTCGACTAGAGACTTGCGATCCATCGCACGGGCGCGTCTGCGCGACGCGCAGGTGCTCCTGAAGGCCAAGCAATGGTGCCGCTTGGACCGTGGTGATCCGTTGGGACCCTGAGAGCCGCTATGGGACAACTAGGGTAGTGGATCTGCCTGTGGGGCAGGATGGAATCCTGCGGGCCGATTGTTAATCGGCCCAGTTTACGCCGATTCCATCGGCGTGCAGGATACCATCCTGCCCCACCGGCGGCAAACTGACCCGCTATGGAAATATGTAACCAACGCGAGACGGCAGAAATGCTAGAAACGTAGAACGGCTCTTAGAGGTTCTGTGATTGTCGTTGACGTTTTCCGCAAAGCGATGCGTGACATTGCCCCACGACTTCGGATCTGGTCGTGTCCGCTCCATGGCGCGCAAAGAGCCGGTATCAGGCTACCAGTGAACTCGTAGATCTCCTCGTCAAATCGATCGGCAGAAAGGCGTTTGTCGGGCTTGCCAGAGTGGGGCCGATTCCGACTAACGACCCTAACCTGAAATCCATCTTGGCGGAATTTCCCGTCGACGACGGCGAGCCGGAACGCCGCATGCGAAACGTCGAACTTTTCGGTTTGGAGATGGAGGAAGCCATCATCCTGCGGGCCAAGCATCCCGCCACGAAGAAGTCCTCTCGCAGAGAGCTGCGACGCGTGTCACCGCAGCCGACGCGAAATAGCGTCCAGAAATTCGTCTTCGCGGTCCAATTGCACCCCGATGCGCAGCCAATGGAGCGGCAGCGGTGCGAGCAAATGCCCGGGGTCTTCACACAGGTTCACCAAGTCCTTCTCGGTGGTAAGCACCGCCTCGACACCTTCGTCGCGGAAATGGCGCGCCATAAAGCGTAGTTCGCGCGGGCTATAAGCATGATGGTCCTCGAATTCGATGCGCACCGCCGGGTCCAGTCCGAGGGCCGCCAACGTGTACCAGAAATATCCGGGGTTGCCCAGTCCGCAAAAGGCCGCCACGCGCGCGTAGGGCAGGGCATCGGCGGCCATGGCCTCGCCAGTGGCGGCGGAGACCCACGCCTCCGGCTGCGAGCGCGCATGGAATACCGGCGCGCGTTTATTGTGCAGCCGCAGGAAATGCTCGGCCGCTTGGGCTACGCGGCCGGACTCGCTACGCGTGACCACCAAGATATCCGCGCGGGACAAGCCCGCGAGAGGCTCGCGCAAGCGGCCCAGCGGCAGCGTATACCCGCCGCCGAAGGGATCCAGCGCATCCACCAGCACGATGTCCAGACGGCGATCCAGCCGTGCGTGTTGAAAGCCATCGTCCAGGACGACTACATTGACGCCGAATTCGTGCTCCAGCAATTGGCCCACGCGCCAGCGGTCCCCGCCGATGCCCACCGGTGCCACACCCGCGCGCAGGAACAGTTGCGGCTCGTCTCCGGACAGGCTGACTGGAAGGTGCGCGCCGGCGGCCACGGCCTGGTGCGAATGTGGCGAATGGCGCCCGTACCCGCGCGTCAGGATGCCGGGATGCCAACCGGCGTCCTTCAGCCGGCGGGTAAGATGCAGGACCATGGGGGTCTTGCCTGTGCCCCCCACCGTGATGTTGCCGACGCTGATGACGGGCGCCGCCAGGCGACGGCCGCGCGCCACGTCGCGGGCGCGCTGCAGTTTGCCGCCCCAAATCCAAAGCCGCGAGAGCATCCAAAGGAAGGCAAAGCCGGGCTGGGCCCGGCGGTACCGGGGTACATGCCGGGAAAAGATCTCCAGCGCGTGGTTGGCTGCGAGCGTGGTGGCTCCCTGCCGGGCACGCGCACAGGATGCCGCTTTCAAGCCCAGGTCCGCCGCTCGGGCGGGGTTCTCCAGGATATCCGTGACCGCGGCAGCCAGGCTAGCCGCATCGTGCACTTCGACCAGCGCGCCGGCCACCCGGAAATCGGTCGCGATTTCGGCGAAGTTTTCCATGTGCGGACCCGCCACGATAGGGCGGGCGGCCAGTGCAGGCTCCAGGATGTTGTGTCCGCCGCGGGATGCAAGCGTACCGCCCATGAACACCACGTCCGCCAGCGGGAACAGGCTGGCCATCTCGCCGATGGAATCCAGCAGCAAGGCGGCGGGTAGGGTCAACTCCTCAGTGCCGGTCAACCCGGAACGGCGGACAAACGGGATGCGCGCCCGCTCCAGCGCCTGGGCGGCCGCATCGAAGCGCTCCGGCTTGCGCGGGGCCAACAGCAGGAGCAAGGCCGGCAGGCGTGCGGACACCTGCTGAAAGGCGGCAATTACGGCGGCGTCTTCATCCGGATCGCCGGCGGCCGCGGGTGGCATGGTGCTGGCGGCGATCCATACGGCGCGCGGATGCAAGCGTTCCAGGAAGCGGCGGACCGGCGATTCCGGCGCAGCCACGCGCGCCTCGAAATCGTATTTCAGGTTGCCGCCGGCGCGCACTTTTTCCGGTGGCGCCCCAATGGCAATCCAGCGCTGCCGCATGTTTTCGCTCTGCGCCAACAGCAGATTGACTTGCGCGAGCACGTCTCCGAAGAACCAGCGCAACGCGCGATAGCGGCTGAACGCGTGGCCGGAGATGCGGCCGTTGATCAACAGCAGGCCCGCGCCGGCGCGCTTGGTCTCGCGAAAGAGGTTGGGCCAGATCTCGGTCTCCATGACGACCGCCAGAGACGGCCGTAGCGCGCGCAGTACGCGGCGCACGGCGAAGACGTAATCCAGCGGCGCGTAGAACACGCTGGCCAGATCGCCCAGCTTTTGGATGGCGGTTTCGTATCCGGCAAGCGTGGAGACGGAAACGAAGACCGGCGAGCGCGGCAGTCGCACTCGCAATTGCCGCACCAGTTCGACGGTCGAAATCACTTCTCCAACGGAAACGGCGTGCAACCAAATCGCGCCGGGCACGGTCTGTCTAAAGGAGGCCGGAAGGAAACCGCAGCGCTGCCTCAGCGAACCGAAGTAGGCGCGCCGGCGCAGGCCGCGCAGCAAAAAGTAGACCAGAACGATGGGCAATCCAAGCGCCTGAAGGAGGCGGTAGAGTAAATAAATGCCTTTTATTTTCAAACGGTTGGCTCTACTCACGAGTATAGCGATGGTACTCGCGCCAGACAAGGCGTTGCCGGCCAAGAAAGAGGACACCAAGTTCACGCCGGGCGCGGCGGCCAGTTATGCGTCGCACCAGACGAGCGAGAGGGTTACTATCGGGGTGCTGCCGTATTTCAACGACGAAGATACACGCCCCGTATTCGGCAAGCACAATCCCTACACCTACGGAGTGCTGCCGGTGCTGGTAGTCATTCAGAACGACAGCGCCAAGACCATCAGGGTGCAATCGCTGCAAGCTGTGTGGGTGGGGCCGAACCGCGACCGGATCGACGCGACGCCCGCCAAGGATGTTCGCTATCTGACCGCGCCAAGACGGCCCAACGCGATACCGGGTCCACCGGGGGCGCCGCCCGCGGTCATCGGCCACAAGAATCCACTGGACGCTTGGGAAATCGAGGGTCGCGCATTCAACGCACAGGTGCTGCCGCCGGGGCAGTCGGCCAGCGGCTTCTTCTATTTCCAGACGGGATATCAGCGGGGCGCGAGCCTGTACCTGAGCGGGTTGCGCGAGGCGGAGTCGGGGCGCGAACTGCTGTATTTCGAGATCCCGATTGTGGAGAAGTGAGGGGGATTAGTCGTTTGGATCGTCGCCGCCGTTCCAACGCGGGCATGCACCGTAAGCAGGTCTTGGAAGTTGCCTTAGCGGCATCCTCCGCAAGGTCAAGCGGCGCATGGCTTCTGCGCGGAACCCGGACGCCGGTAAAGGTTCCGTTTTGAAAGTCTCGAAGCCGGCATGAGCATTGAGGAAGTGATCGAACAATTTCCGGTGAGCCGTGAGCAGTTCGACAGTCTTATGGCGTCTGTTGCGCGTTCTCTCGAAAAAGCCCCGACCTAAATGGGTAGATTTGCGCCGGACGCCGATCCTCTTCGATAACGGCTCGCCACGGGGACTTGCCCGTCTCCTTACCGGCCATACCGTGGAGGAGGCGCGGGGCGGAGGGTGGGAGGAACTCGCAAACGGCGGTCGGTGTAGCCATCCACCATCCGTCCCTGGCGCTCCACATACTGCCACAGCACTCCCATGTTTTCGCGTGTCCCATCGTGCGGCACGAAGTATCCCTGGTTCCGGCTGGTGGCATCGTCGATCATCCGCACCAGGCAGCGCACGGTCTCCCCGCAGCCTTCCAGCCAGTCGTGATTCGATGGGTCCCACTGCACCAACTCGCCGTATCCGCTACGCCGCGCTCGCCAGAAATGTTTTCGCCGAGCTGGCGCGGGTGCGCCTTCCATAGGCCTGCCGCCACCATCCAAGCGCGCACCGTCTCCTTGCTGACGTGGATGCTGTGCCGCTTGCCCAACTGCTCGCTCGCGAACGTCGGCCCAAAGTCGTGCCACTCCGCCTGTTTCAGCAACTCGCTGGCGCGCGCCTGAATCTTCCCCTCGATCCGCCGGTTCGACGCCCGGCCCCGCAGACCGTGCACCACAACCCCGTCGCCATCGGTCTTCAGGCGCACCAGCCGCTTGCGCACCCAGCGCTCGCTCACCTCCATCTTTTCGGCGGCCTGCCGCTGCGTGACGACCCCGTCTTGCGTTCTCTTCAGCCGCTCCAGCCAATCTCGCTCCTCCTGGTTCATCGCGATTCGCTCCATCCTTCCAGTTTTCTACTTTGCCCTATTAGGAACTTCTCACATTGCCGCGATAGACGCAGCTAATCCCCGCCCTACGTACTTGGAGATTGATATAACACGTACTCCGCATATTTTTCGGTGCATGGGACTGGCTTTAAAGCACAGACGTCCTCATTTACGCCAATCGTCAAAACCTAGCGTAGATCCGCATGCATCTGCGGCGGTGCCTTACCGCCCGGCGGCGCGTCCACGTATTCGATCCAGCCGTCCATCATTTCCATTTCGCTGGCTTCACCCCAGCGCACCACCTTCGCCGGATCGGGATTCAGCGGATTATTCGGCGAGTTGTCGAAGTGCGAGATGAGGGCCAGCCGAGTGCCCCTCGGAATGAATTTCGGCTGCTCCATCCGGTAAGTGATCTGCCAGTTGAAATTGTAGTGCGGCACCAGGAGGAGCGTCTCTTTCCGGCCGTCCGGATAAGTCGCTTCGAAACGCGAGTCCTTGCCGCGCAGATGCATGTGCGGCGTCAGGCTGGTGAGGTACATGTCCTGTTTGAAGGTGTGACACTCGGTAACTTCCACGCTCGGATCGCCGGCCGGGATGCGGAAGAAGTAGTTCGATAAATCCACACGCTTGGCGACCTGTTTGGGCGGCTCCTTGGCAAAGATGAGGCCCACTGACGTCACGTCGATTTCCGGTTTCTTGGTGGCTTTGGAGTAGTGGATCTGGAAGCCGAGACTGGAGCCGGCGGGAATTTTGCGCGCGGTTCCCTCGGGATAAACGTCCGGCCCTCTTCCGGGAAGGTAGGAACTGATCAGTCCCCAGCTCCCGAAGTTTTCGTCGCGCGGCTTGTCGCCGGGCCAGTAGGAATTGTCGTCCACGATGCAGCCGTCGTCGATGACCGGCGCTTCGTAGCGCATCCACGTGAGCTTGCCTTCGTGGACCTTAAGCCAGTCGGCATAGGCCGATTGCGGATCCGCCGGATCGTCTTTCTTAGCGCTGGCGGGCTTGGGCTTGGACGGCGCATTGACGAAGACATGCGCGTGGTGGACGATCTTGCGATTGCCCGGGCGTAACTCGGCCGCGACGATCCACTTGTCCTCGGTGAAGTTGGTCGGTACGGTGAAGTGTTCGTATTCGTCGGGCCCATCGGCCGTAAGAGAATGTGGAGGAATCGAGATGATCGCGTCCGGCTTGCCGATCCTCCAGTCGGTCGAGAATACCGGCGCCGCGGGCAGCCGCTGTGGGTCGCCTTCCTTGGAACCTTGATCGACCCAGGCCTTGATGGTCGCGATTTCGGCGTCGCTGAGGCTCCAGTCGTTGGACCATTTGCCGTAGCGCGGATCGGCCTTCCAGGGCGGCATCTGCCGGGTCAATACCGCTTCGCGAATCGCGGCGGCCCAGGGGCGCGTCTGGTTATACGTCAGCAGCGCCATGGGGGCGATGTCGTCCGGGTGATGGCACGTGGCGCAGTGCTTATAGAGGATGGGCGCTACATCGGCGCTGTAGGTAACTTCGGCGCAAGGAAGTGGTAATGCGGCGGGGAACAGAGCGGCAAGAGCCAATGCTGACAGCTTCACGAATCGCCTCCGGGTTGGTAGGCACGGGCAGATTCGAACTGCCGACCTGTCGCTTAGGAGGCGACCGCTCTATCCATCTGAGCTACGTGCCCGCAATCATTCATTATAGCGCTTCAAGCCTTTCTGGCCGATGTCGGTGCGGTAGTGCATTCCCTCGAAATGGATCTGACGCGCCGCGGCATACGCGTGGTCAATGGCAGCGGCAAGGTCAGCACCGGAGGCGGTGACGCCGAGGACGCGTCCACCCGCGGTTTCAAGTCCGGTGGATGCTTGGCGCGTGCCTGCGTGGAAAACGGTGGCGCCGAGGGCTTCAGCAGCTTCGATTCCATGGATGGGCTTGCCGGCAACGAATGCGCCCGGATAGCAGCCGGATGCCAGCACCACACAGACCGACGGTCCGGGTGTCCATTCCAGGCGCGTGTTGGGCAGCGCGCCGCGCGCGGCCGCCAGTAGCAGCGGCGCGAGGTCGCTGCGCATGCGGTGCATGATGGGCTGAGTTTCTGGGTCGCCCAGGCGGACGTTGAACTCCAGCACTTTGGGACCGGCGCTGGTCATCATCAATCCGGCGTAGAGGAATCCAGTGAAACCCGTAGCTTCGATGGTTGGGCGGATGATGCGATCCAGGATCATGCTGCTCTCCGCTGCGGTAAGGATGCGCGAATCGCAATAGGCCCCCATGCCGCCCGTGTTGGGACCTGCGTCGCCATCGAAGACCGCTTTGTGATCCTGCGTTGGCTCCATCGGGACTACGTTGCGGCCGTCGCTGAGGACGATGTAGCTGACCTCTTCTCCCGCCAGGAATTCTTCGATCACGAAGGGCGGCTTCAGCGATGCCAGAGCGGCTTCGGCGATGGTGCGGTCCTCGGCTACGACCACGCCTTTACCTGCGGCAAGGCCATCGGCTTTAATGACGACGGGGTAGCTGAAGCGATCCAGGGCACGGCGCGCTTCGGCGGCATTCGGGGCGGCCACGAAGGCGGAGGTAGGGATATTGCTTTGTCCAAGAAAGTTCTTTGCAAATGTCTTGCTGCCCTCTAGTTGCGCGGCCGCCGCAGTGGGACCGAAGATCGCGCGGCCTCGTGCGCGAAACGCGTCGACCACGCCAGCGACGAGTGGGGCCTCCGGACCGACCACGGTCAGGTCGGCATCCACCGATTCGGCGACGGCGAGGTAAGCATCCGGCGAGCCGTCGCCCGCTGGCAAACATGTCGCCACGCGCGCGATGCCTGGATTCCCCGGCGCCGCGAAGACCCGCTCCACTTCCGGGCTTTGCGCCAAGCGCCAAGCCAAAGCATGCTCGCGTCCGCCACCGCCGATAATCAGGATCCTCATAGCCGATACAATGATATCAATGCACGAGATGTACGATGTCGTGGTTATCGGGGCGGGACACGCGGGATGCGAGGCTGCACGCGCCTGCGCCCGCATGGGGCTGCGGACTGCCATGGTCACCATGAATCTGGACCTGATCGCGCAGATGTCGTGCAACCCCGCCATAGGCGGCATTGCCAAGGGGCACCTGGTGCGCGAGATCGATGCGCTGGGCGGAGTGATGGGCGAGGTTACGGATGCAGTTGGGATTCAGTTCCGGCTGCTCAACACCAGCCGCGGGCCGGCGGTTTGGTCGCCGCGCGCGCAGTGCGATAAGAAGATGTACAGGGTGCGCATGCGCGAAGTGCTGGAGCGTGAGCCGAACCTGCGCATCAAACAGGCGGAAGTTGCGGCGCTGGAAATCGTGGAGGATAGCGGAGAGCGCCGCGCGACCGGCGTGCGGCTGCGTGACGGCCGCAGCATCGGCGCGGGCGCGACGATCGTGACGACCGGGACGTTCTTGAACGGATTGGCCCACGTGGGCGAGATGCAATATAGCTGCGGACGCAATGGCGAGGCACCGTCGCAGCTTCTTGGGGAGCAGTTGCGCACATTGGGCCTGCCTTGGACTCGCCTGAAGACGGGAACGCCACCAAGGCTGGACGGCCGCACTATCGACTGGAGCCGCTTCGAACCGCAGGCGGGCGATGCGGAGCCTACGCCCTTCTCATTTCTGACCGATAAGATCGACCGGCCCCAGGTGAAGTGCCACATCGCTTACACCAACGAAGAGACGCATCGCATCCTGCGGGAGGCTATCCCGCGTTCGCCGCTGTACAGCGGCCAAATCGAGGGGATAGGGCCGCGCTATTGCCCGTCGATTGAAGACAAGGTCGTGAAGTTTCCCGACAAACTGCGCCACCAGATCTTCCTGGAGCCGGAAGGCCTGGACACCAACGAGGTCTATGTCAACGGGATGTCCACCAGCATGCCGATCGACGTCCAGGCCGCAATGGTGGCCTCGGTACCGGGGTTGGAGCGGGCGGAGATGATCCGGCCAGGCTACGCAATTGAATATGATGCGATCGATCCGCGGGAACTGAGCCATATTTTGGAGGTAAAATCGATCCGGGGATTGTACCTGGCCGGGCAAATCAATGGCACGTCGGGGTACGAAGAGGCGGGGTGCCAGGGTTTGGTGGCCGGGATCAATGCGGCCTGCTCGCTGCGGGGCATGCCCCCGGTCGTCATTGGGCGGACTGAGGGATACACGGGCATTTTGGTGGACGATTTGGTCACGAAGGGCGCCGACGAGCCGTACCGCATGTTCACTTCGCGGGCGGAGTTCCGGCTGCACCTGCGCATCGATAATGCGGATGAGCGCCTTACCCCGATTGGTCGGCGCGTGGGGCTGGTTACGGACGAGCGGTGGGATCTGTTCTCGCGTAAACAGCTTCAGAAGGAGCGACTTACCGTGGCGCTGGGGCAGCATCGGTACGGGCAGTGGCTCAAGCGGACCGAGGCTTCGATTTGTGAAATCGGTGCCTGGGTGCGCGAGGCTTTGGGTGAGGAACCTGTGCGCGGGTTGCTCACCACTGTCGAAACCGAGATCAAGTACAACGGCTATATCGCGCAACAGGAACGGCAGATCGAACGGCTCAAGGATGCCGAGCGGCGGCCGATTCCGGGCGCGTTCGGTTTCGGTGGGATACCGGGACTGTCGCGCGAGATTCGCGAAAAGCTCGAGCGGGTTCGGCCGGAAACCCTGGGCCAAGCGGCGCGCATTCCAGGCGTCACGCCGGCCGCCGTGGCCATTCTGGATGTTTATCTGAGTTTGAGCCATGTTCGCTGAAGTGCTGCGCGCAAAGCTGGCCGGTATCTGCGAGCTGTCCGAACCGCAGATTGAACGGCTTAAGCTGCATTATGAACTGCTCACGCGTTGGAACAGAGTGCTGAGCCTGACGAGTGTGCGGACCGTTGAGGAATCGGTCGAGCGGCACTATTGCGAATCCGTATTCTCCGCATTTCATCTGCCCGATGACGCGGCTTCTGTCGCTGATGTCGGGTCGGGGCCGGGCTTTCCAGGAATCCCCATGGCGATTGTTCGGCCGAAATTTCAGGTCGTGCTGATTGAGTCGCACCGGCGGAAGGCAGCTTTCTTGAAGGAGGCGTCGCGGGACTTGGCGAACGTGCGTGTGTTAGCTGAGCGAGCGGAGGACGTGGCGGAACGCTTCGACTGGGTAGTTTCGCGCGCGGTACGGTACGCGGATATTGCAGGTGCACTAAAGAAATTGGGGCGCAAGGCCGAACTCTTGACTGGGGAGTTGCGGGCCGCGGACCTGCCTGGGTTTGAATGGCAGAACCCGATCCAGCTTCCTTGGGGCGAACGGCGGTACCTGTGGATTGGAAGCAATAATGTTTCACGTGAAACAGAGCCTCCCAACTGTTTCACGTGAAACAGGGGCAAGCGATCAGGCCTAGGGGGCAAGCGATCATGCCCAAATGTGTCAAGACGAGTCTCGACACGGCACGCAAAGTGCGTGCGCCACGTTTCGTGGTAGCATGGCCGCTTGGGCAAGATCCTCGCCATCACGAATCAGAAGGGCGGCGTCGGGAAGACAACCACCGCTATCAACGTAGCTGCCGCTCTGGCCGCCAACGACCTCCGGGTTCTCGTTATCGACTCCGACCCCCAGGGTAACGCCACAACCGGCATGGGCGCTACGAAAGACCCCGACCGCCCCAGCTTGTACCAAGTTCTCTTGGGTGGAGCCGAGATCGCCGATGCCATCCTCCATACGGGATTCGAAGGACTTGACTTAGTCCCGGGTGACAAGAACCTGGTAGGCGCGAACCTCGAGCTCGTGGATGCGCCCCGCCGCGAATTCCGATTACACGATAAGGTGGAAGCGGCTCGCGCTCAATACGACTTTATCCTGATCGACTGCCCGCCGGCGCTCGATCTGCTGACCCTAAACGCCCTAATCGCAGCCGATTCTGTCCTCGTTCCCATTCAGTGCGAGTTCTTCGCACTAGAGGGAATCTCCGAGCTGATGGACACCATCCAGCGCATTCGCGATTCATTCGAGCACTCCCTGGAAATCGAGGGCATTCTGCTCACCATGTTCGACGACCGCACCAACCTGACTCGCCAGGTAGCCAACGATCTCAGAGACTTCTTTCGCGACCAGGTCTTCGAAACCGTAATTCCGCGCAGTATTCGCCTAGCTGAAGCGCCCAGCCATGGTCAGAGCATCCTGGCCTACGATGTACGCTCGCGCGGCGCGGAGAGCTACATCCGCCTCGCCAAGGAGATCCTGGAGAATGAGCAAAAACGTGGACAATCCGCGCAGAGCGCTCGGTAAGGGGCTGAGCGCGCTGCTGCCGACCCGGCCCACGGCGCAGCCTCCGGTCGAACCAACTCATCTCGGGGACGAAGTCGCGCAAATCACCCTCGAACTGATCGAACCCAATCCACTGCAGCCAAGGCGAGTCTTCCAGGACGATCGCCTTGAGGAGCTGGCGCAGTCCATTCGCGCCAACGGTATAATCCAGCCCCTGGTCGTCCGTCGGCGGGCCGAAAAATATCAACTCGTCGCCGGTGAGCGCCGCTGGCGCGCCGCCAAGCTCGCGGGCGTGGCCAAAGTGCCCGCAGTCATCCAAGACATCCCCGATGAGAGGTTGCTGGAGATTACGCTGATCGAGAACATTCAGCGCGAGGATCTGAACGCAATCGAAACCGCTCAGGCGTTCGACCGCCTGTGCCGCGAATTGCAGTTGAATCATGACGAAGTGGGCCGCCGCACGGGCAAGGACCGATCCACGATTGCAAACCTGATCCGCCTCCTGCAACTTCCACCCGATCTGCAACAACTAATCGCCGAGAGGCGCCTGTCCATCGGCCACGCACGCTGTCTGCTTACGCTGCCGACCGCCGAACTGCAAAGGGAGGTTGCCGAGAAGTCCGTAGCCCAAGGGTGGTCGGTACGGCAGGTTGAACGGCTGACCCAGAAGATGATGGAAGACCGCAAACCGAAAGCGGTCGATGAAGTCCAATCCGATCCCAACGTGAAGGCAGCCATTGAAGAGCTGGAACGGGTGCTCGGTACCAAGGTTCGAATTATCGAGCGAGCCCGCCAGAAAGGCCGCATTGAAATCGAGTATTACTCTGCCGAAGACCTGGACCGAATCTACGCCGCCATCGTCGGAGAACCAAGCTAACTACTTTAGAATATCCAATATAGAAGAAAGCTCGGTACGGATACGGGCGAGCGGATCGGGCGTGAACAGATCCCCCTGCTTGCGGACGGGCGCTGCGACCCGCCCAGCCTTGGAATCGTTGTGCAGGGACTGGCGTGCCCCTTCGATGGTGTACCGCTTCTCGTACAACAAATGCTTGATTTTAAGTAGAAGTTCGACATCCTTGCGCCGGTATAAACGGTGCCCGGTGCCGGACTTCTTCGGCGCCAGGCTGGGAAACTCGGTCTCCCAATAGCGCAGGACATACGGTTCGACGGCCAGCAAGCCGGCCACTTCCCCGATCCTAAAGTACAACTTGTCCGGTATCTCGGGCGTCTCGCTGGCTACTTCCGGATCTGTCATCGGCCTTCCGTCATCCTACCCTACTGCGCCCGCATTGTCACGATGGCCCCTCCGAGGTTTGGTAACATCAATGAAGGCGCCAGCCGGGCCCTTAGCTCAGCGGTTAGAGCAGCGGACTCATAATCCGTTGGTCGTAGGTTCAAATCCTACAGGGCCCACCACCACAACAAACCGTCATTGCTATGCCGGCCTGCCCATCACCCATGCGCGCGGGTACCTCACGGGCAGCAACAGCAGCAATCCCGCCGACCCCAACGTCGCGCCAGCCAACAGCGTCAACAGCGACGCATACGAACCCGTCGCGTCAAAGGCCTTGCCCATCCACACCGGACCAATGGCGCCCGCGATGGCGTAGGCTGTCCACGTGAATCCATAGAGCGTGGAAAACGCGCGCAAACCGAAATAGCGCGTCAGCAGGTACGGCGTCAGATCGGCCTCGGCGCCGACCCCCAGCCCGATCAGCATGGCTGCGGCAATTCCCGGCACACTGGAACCGGCGCGTGCCAGCAGCAAGATCCCGCCTGCGGCCAGCGCGCCCAGGCAGAAGCCCACGCGAGGTCCGGAGAAGCGGTCCAGCAGAAAGCCGGTGATCAGCCTGCCTAAGAAGCTGGCCAAGCCCAACATGGAGGCCGCCAATGCGGCAGTCCCCGTGGGTACGCCACGGTCCGTCAGCAACGGCGACAGGTGCGTGATGGCGCCGTTCATGCTCGCCGAATTCAGAAGCAGCGTGGCGATCAAAATCCAAAAGGTGCGGGACCGCAGCCCTTGCACCACGGTCAGCCCGTCCAGCACGGTCCGGCGCTCGACATTATCCCTAGGCCGCTCCCGCACGAAGAGAGCGGTCAGCGGAATCCCCAGCAGCAGCACCAGCAATCCCAGCACGATGTATGCCGCCCGCCAGCCGTATCCGGAGATTAATGCCTGCGCAATCGGAGGGAATACCATGGCGCCGGTTCCCACGCCGGCCATCAGCAGCGCCAGCGCCAAACCGCGGCGCTTGTCGAACCAGGTGGAGACGGCGCGCGAATACCCCATCTGGGTGGTGCCGTTCCCCACGATGCCCAGCACCACGAAAATCGCGTAGAGATGCAGCAGCCGTGGAGTCAGGAAACCGAGCGAGGCAAACGTCACGCCGAAGACGGCCATGCACGGGAGAATCACCCGGCGCGGCCCGAACCGGTCGAGCAAATGGCCCAGCGGCGGCGAGCAAACAGCTACCGTAAGCGCCGCGAATCCGAACGCGGCCGAAACCGATTCGCGGCTCCATCCGAATGCGCCGCTCAAAGGCTTCAGGAAGATGCTGAAGGTAAAGACCAGCAGCGACCCAAAGCTGACCATCGCGCCGCAGTAGGCCGCCAGCACCACCAGCCATCCCGGATAGATGCGGTTAGCGGGCGTAGCCATGCTGAGCTGTGCGCTTGCCTCCGACGCGGTGCGCTTCATCGGAGAGCGCATGCACCCCGCTGGCGTCGATCCAGCGATTGTAGAAGTTGAACATCGCGCATACCGTGATTGCCAGATAGATGGCGTCGTCCTCCCAGCCCGCGGCATAGAGCGGTTGCATATCATCGGCCGTGATGCGCGGCGAATCGCAATTCACCTTGTCCACGAACCGGAACAGAGCCTTGTGCTTTTCGTCCAGCTTCGAATTCTCCAGGTCCCTCAACACACCCCATACCAGTTCTTCGTCGCCCAAAAGTTCCGCCGCGACCGCGGCGTGCGCCTTCAGTCAAAATGGGCACTCGTTTCGATACGAAGTAAATGCGGCAATCAGCTCGCGGATCCCCGGACTGAACGGCCCCGGCCCGCGCAGAATCTCCTGCGTGAAACGTCCCAGGTGCTCGGTGGCTTTGGGCAGATAGGCGAACATGTGCCAGATTTGCGGATATTCGGACCCGCTATCCTGCATCATGCGGATCATGTCCGCATACGGTCCGGGCTGGGGATTGCTCTCCACACCGGGCAGAAACATCGGTTTCATCTTCGGGTTTTCGTTCGCCATGGGGTCCCCCAAATTTCCACGAGCATCGCCGCCGGCCCCACGATCGTCAGGGCGAAAAATGGCGCGTTCACGACTTGCGCCAGGCGCAGAATCAGTTCCGCAACCGCCACCAGGCCGGCCACCAGGCACTGCGCCCACTTCGGCCTCACCGTGGTCTTGGGATCGGTAATCATGAAAAAAATGAAAAGCTGATACATGGGGCCGGTAATCGGCGCGACCTCCGCCAGGAACGGATGCCCGGTGATCAGCGTGCGCAGCAGCGAGAGCGCGATAAACGAGGCCACGTAGGTCGCGGTGATGTGGAAGCGCTGCACCCTGTAAACGATAACGGCTCCCAGCACCCAAATCACAACCATGGGCCAGACCGTGTTGCCCCACTGAATGCTCAGCGCCGCCACAAACTCCGGCGCCAGCAGCAGCATGGCGCAAATCGAGAAGTTGGAGGGGTTCCAGATATGCCGGCCATGCACGCGAATCGCATACTTGGAAGTGATGGCGATGCCGCTGCAGAGCGCATAGGGCCAGTATTCCGGCGAGCGCAGCAGAATTCCCACGCTGATGCCCGTAATATAACCGCTGGCGAGATTCGGAATCTTGCCCCAAAACCAGCGCCCTAGCACAATCTCCAAAACGAGCGCCGTGCCGATCGCCAGCAAGGTGCGCGAATAGCTCTCCAGCAGGCCGAACGACAGATTGCCCACCAGCAGGATCAGGGTGATGAACAGCGGCGAGAGATATCGGTTTTCGGCGCTGAAGAAGCGTCCCAGCGCGGATCTGGGCTTCGGAGCCACGGCGGTAGCGAGTCCGGCGCTCATGACGGCTCCACAACCTTATGGATACGATTCAGCTCCGGCGCGGCGATGGTCTGTGTCTTGCTCGAAGGCCAGCGAATCTCGACCCGATCGATGCCGCCGGTCTTGCCCAATCCGAAGTGCAGCCGCCGCTGGTTCTGCGCGCAGAAGCCGCTGCCGCCGGAGACCTCCTGCACCTGCTGCTGGCCGTTCCAGGTCACCTTCACCTGCGCGCCGATGGCGCTGCGATTACTCTCGCGGCCTTCCAACTCGAACTCGATCCAACGGTTGTCCGGCGACACCGTGTTCCGGTATAGCAGCAGCGGCCCGCGCTCATTCGCCACCACCGCATCCAGCACGCCCCGGTTTCCAAAATCGGCCAAGGCGATCGAGCGGCCGTCGTAAACATCGGTAACGCCGACAAACTGCGCGACCTCTTTGAACTGGCCCGCGCCATCGTTGATCCAGACGCGCTTCTGCTGATAGCCCGCTAGGCTGCGCCCATCCAACGGCGGCCAGTTGGCGGCGTCGGAAATGATGGCCGAATTGCCGCCCGCAACCTTCGAGTAGTCGTACCAGTAGCTGCGATTCCGGTCCAGCGACACGTTACCATTCACGGCGTAAAGATCCAAAAAGCCGTCGTTGTTCAAATCGCCGAACTGTGCGCCGAAGCTCCAGCCGCCCAGGTCGACGCCCATCGCCGTGGCCATGTTGTCGTATTGGATGCCGGCGCCGGATGTGCCTGCGCGCGGCATCCACAGGTTATTGCCCTGTACCAGCACGCCTTCTTCGGAAATATTCGAGACATAAATGCCGAAGCGGCCCTGATTGAGCACATCGCCAACAGCCGCGTTCATGCCGCTCTTGGGCGCTGCGCCGATGCCCGTTTCCTTGCCGGCTTCGCGAAACCGCTTGCCGCCTTCGTTGAAGTAAACCTCGGAGACGCCGTAATCGTTGGCGACGAACAGATCGGGGTAGCCGGTACCGCGCAAATCGGCCGCCACCGCCGCCAGCGCCCAGCGCCGCGAATCGATGCCCATCCGCGCAGAGACCTCCTCAAAACGCCCGCCGCCCAGATTGTGGAACAGGTACTTCCGCCCGCCGTTCCGGGCGTATTCGAAGCTTTCCGGCATCATCCTGGTGTTTTTCAGATGCCATAGATCCACGTCTTCCGGATAGTAGCCGGCTAGAAACAGGTCGAGCTTTCCGTCATGATCGTAATCGAACCAAACCGCCGTATTCGCGTTCACCCATTTCGGC
>Ga0182015_10001917_pt1 | contig 26375 bp, 13 predicted proteins | sample 712P3MmetaG_FD_120478 | JGI IMG/M metagenome (GOLD analysis project Ga0182015, IMG submission 120478) | Permafrost microbial communities from Stordalen Mire, Sweden - 712P3M metaG | ecosystem: Environmental > Terrestrial > Soil > Wetlands > Permafrost | place: Sweden: Stordalen | collected...
CTTCGACGCGCGCTGGTTGAGCCGATCATTTCTCACTTTCCCCTAGATTCGCCCGGCATCGGCGGAAAATTCCGCCGTTACATTCGAACGTCGAACACCCCCAATCCGGAACGCTATTTTCGTTGGAACATGCTTCAGAACTTCTCTCCCGACAAAATCCTCGGATCGGCACTGCCTTTCACCCATGGTCACAGCGACTTGTTGGCTATTCCGCGGGCTCACTATCACGCAGCGCCCGCCCACGCAGAGATGAATCGTCTGCTGTACATCGACGTCAAAATGACTCTTGGCGATAACGATTTGCCCAAGGTGATGCGCGCAGCCGAGCTTGCGGGTATTAACGTCCGTTTCCCCTACTTGGACCATTCTTTGGCGGAGTTTTCAGGCCGAATCCCGGCAAATCTGAAGGTTAAAGGATTGGAGAAACGGTATCTATTCAAGCAAGCGACTCGCAATTTACTTCCGAAGGCCATCCTTCAAAAAAAGAAGCATGGCTTTGGACTGCCCATTGGAATGTGGCTGAAAACGGATCCTAAGATGCGCGGAATGGCCGAAGAAATCTTGCGCGATCCTAAAACGTACCAGCGCGGTTACTTCCGACGGGACTTCATTGAAGAGACTTTCGCTGCGATGGATCAGGACAATACGCCGTATTACGGGGATATTCTGTGGCCCTTCCTGATGCTCGAGCTCTGGCATCGGAATCACATGGAGGGCAGCGTTTTGTGAAAGTCCTCCTTCACGAAAGTTGGGACGATGTCTGCCGTCTCTCCAGGCAGTGGAATGACCTTTTAACAGACAGCGCCAGCAATACTATATTTCTGACCTGGGAATGGATGGAGGCCTGGTGGAAGAACTATGGCTCAAACCGGAGTTTGTTCGTTTTGAGCGCGTGGGAAGGAGATTCACTCGAAGGGGTGGCTCCGTTATTCGTGGATCAACCATCACGCGGGAACGGAAACTTGAAATGCCTAAAGCTCATTGGAGACGGCTCGCATGATTCTGATTACCTAGATTGTATCGCTCGCCGCGAGTGGGAGACGGAGATTGTCGGGGCTTTCGTTCAATTCTTAGAATCACACCGGAGCCGCTGGGACTATCTGGAATTTGAGGGAACGCCGGATGGCTCAGCGTCCGTTCGCGCGCTTACGAGTTACGCCGGGGAAAGATCGTGGAAACTTGCCTCGGATCGAGTCCCCTGCGCGACTCTGATATTACCTACTGACTGGAACGAGTACTTGAAACTGCTTAAGCCGCGATTCCGCACCAAAGTTCGCTCCACCTTGAACTATTTTGACGAGAAGATTGCAGCGGTTCCCTCACAATGCATGGAGTCGGCGGAAGTCGATCAATGGCTTCCGATTTTGTTCGACCTGCATACGAGGCGATGGCAGACGAAGAACAAACCCGGCGTTTTTCGGGAAGCGGCGAAACGGAATTTCTATCGTGATATTTCCCACGCTGCGTTGCGTCAAGGCTGGCTTGCGTTTCACCGGCTCGATTGGGGTGAGCGCGTGTTGGCCATGCAGTATGGCTTCCGGTACAACAACCGGTTTTTTTTGCTTCAAGAAGGCTACGATCCTGAATTTGGCGCCTTGCGTCCGGGCATGGCCCTGCGTGGTTGGCTGCTTCGCCATTGGATCCAGGCTGGGCTCGAAGAGTACGACTTTTTAGCGGGCGCGGCATCCTACAAGCTGGAGTGGGGCGGCCAGGTAAAACAGAGCACGCGCTTAACGCTAGCGCCCTCGCGCCATGCCGCTTGGATCTCTTTTGGAAAGTCGCGCGCGAGAGAGAAGACGAAAGAAGTTGCGCGCTCACTGATTCCAGAAAAAATCCTTGCTTGGCGGCGTGAAAGAAACGAAAGCCTAAATCGCCCAAATCCGCGAGCCGGTTTGCCGATGAATGGTCACGGGCGATCATTCGGCAGGCGCGCCGCAGAAGCTCTTTACACCACACCACTTGGCGTTTTAGGCCGCAGTATTGCATCGTATTATGAACTTGGCCCTTCGCGCCGACTCCGTCGCCGCGAGGTTCCCGTTTGTCAGATCTTCATTTTCCACCGCGTGAATGATGATTTCGATCCCTTTCTGGCTTCGGTTCCGGTTGAAGCATTCCGCAGGCAGATGGAATTTTTGAAAAAACATTTCCCGGTTTTGAGTATGGATGAGATCGCTAGGGGCGCTTTCCCGCAAACCGGCGAGAAATACTGCGTCGCGATTACGTTCGACGATGGGTACCGGGATAATTTCTCTTGTGCGTTTCCGGTGCTTAAGAATTTGGGAATGCCAGCGTCCATATTCCTCACAACCGGCTGCGTCGAATCAGGCGAGATGCCTTGGTACGACCAAATTTCCTGGGCGTTTAAATTGACTGTACAGCCCCATGCCGCGCTGAACTCGCTGGGAGGTCCCGACTTTTCACTTGAAGACCGCAAGCAACGGTTGCAAGCCATGGGAAAAACACTTACTTGGTTGCGCGGCCTCGGAGAAGAAGAGCGAATACGCGCAATCCCGCAGACACTTGAGACACTTCATGTGCCGGTGCACTTGAAAGTGCCGAATCCAATGCTGGCTTGGGATGAGATTCGGCAGATGGCCAAGCACAACATTTCATTCGGGGCACACACCGTGAGTCACCCAGCTCTGGCCCGCGTGAGCGATGATTGCCTGGAAGCTGAGATTGTTGGATCGAAAAACAAAATTGAAGAAAAACTGCAACTTCCGGTGCGCCACTTTGCTTATCCATTTGGGCAACCCGCGGACATTGGTCCGAAAGCCAAATCGGCAGTGCAGCGGGCGGGCTTCTCAACTGCCGTGACGACGAGTTGGGGGTTTAATCGTCCAGGAGAAGATCTCTTTGAACTGAAACGCTTCAGTCCCCGGTTCAACCCGTGGGATTTTGATCCGGGACGGTTTGCTATGATGTTGGATTGGTACCGACTGACCGGAATTAGCGCGACGCAGACGAAGCAAGGCGAGCACGTAGGCAGCTGACGCAATCGAATGACAAAAACAAGCCATCCAACGGAACAGACCAGCGATACGCAGGAGGTCTCCGCCGGCAGTGCGTCATTGGCTGGCTCATCTCGGTCTGCTCCGAACGGGAGCGTTACCGCGCAGAAATTACCACCCGTTATCATTTTGAACCTCTTTTATACAGGTATCGCTATCGCCCGAGATTTAGCCGGGCGCGGAATGCGAGTAGTTGGATTATCCGCTCATCGCGAAGGACCTGGCAACCGCACGCGGCTATGTGAAGTTCTCTTTTCGCCAAATTCGCATGAGCAGCCCGAGCAGTTAGTCGAGTTTTTGTTGCAAGCGGCTACGGAGTTGCGCGGCGCTGTCATTTTTCCAACGAGAGATTTCGACGTCTTGTTCCTGGATCGTTATCGTGACGTTCTCGGAGCGCATTATCGATTGGCAATTCCTGACCGCGAATCGTTATATAGAGTGGTTGATAAGGATGCATTAGCGTCGGTGGCAAGGAAGGCCGATCTTCCCGTGCCAAAAACCATGGTGATTCGATCCGCGGACGATCTCGATCAGGTTCCGAGCCAGATCGGGTTCCCCTGCGTGCTGAAGCCGGTTAGCTCCTACCAGTGGCGAGAAGGGGGCAACTGGGATGCGGTCGGAGGCCGAAAAGCCTTTTTGGTCGAGTCGATGGAAATGCTCGAAAAGGAATATGCAATGGTCCGCCTGGCTCATCACGAGGTACTGGTCCAGGAGTGGATTCCGGGTGGAACAGAAAACATCGTTGTCATTGGCGGATATGTCGGCGCAGATTCCGAGCCTCTCGCATACTTCACGGCACGGAAGATCGTGCAATCGCCAGACGAATTCTTCGGCACGGGCTGCATTGTTCGAAGCGAAGATATACCCGAGCTTCTCGAGCCCACACAGCGCCTCTGGAAGGCTTTGGATTACCGAGGAATGGCCGAAGTCGAATACAAATTTGATCCGCGAAGCAAGGAATTTAAGTTGATCGAGATCAACACACGTCACTGGGACCAGCACGAGCTGGGACGCGCGAGTGGAGTAAACCTGAGCTGGACCGCGTATGCCGACCTGATCGGCCTCGACACAAACTCAAAGAGAGTGCCAACCGTCCAGACTACATGGATTGGCGAAGAGGCACTAATTCAGCACGTTCTTCGGGGATTGTACCGAAGAGAGATCAAACTCGGAAAACTGCGCAAGCAGTTGAAAGGGCCACGAATCTACGGCACTTTTTCCTGGCGCGACCCCTTGCCGTTCGTGCATCGCTGCGCTACCGTTACGGTCCCCACGCTGGGAAAGCAGTTTCTGCGGAACTTATTTAATGGAAGGAATGGAAGGAACTTATGATGAGCCGTCTTAGGGAAACCAAAGAATCATACATCCTGTGGAAAAAAGGAATGCCCGCGCGCGCACAATATGTCTGGTTAGCGGTGTTGGCCTTAGTAGTCTTCTCCACGAAGACTCCGCCGCTGCACGCCCAATCAGACCCCGGTTGGCATGTCGAGGTCGTGGACGATGGGAAAGGCGACAACGTCGGGCGTTATTCTGATCTCGCCATCGATAAAGCGGGAAATCTTCACGTTGCCTATTACGATGAGGAGCAGAAATCCCTTCGGTATGCTTTCCGCGGACCCGAAAAGCGCTGGGATATTATGACCGTGGATCGACCAGAAGGAACTTTTGTTTCGATCGCAGTGGATGCGCTTAATCATCCACACTTTGCTTACAACTCACCTTTTGAGAGCGGCTTGCACTACGCTTTCTGGGACGGGAAGGACTGGCATCGACTTCTCATCGATAAGGAAGCTACCGACCACTTCATCTCCATGCAGCTAGACAGCAAGGGGAATCCTTATATTAGCTATTATCGCGAGGTCTACCCGGATAAGAGCTACGCTCTTTACCTTAAATACGCGTACTCTGATGGCAAGATTTGGTACGTCGAAACGCTCGATCATCATATGCAAGCAGGGAAATTCAATTCCCTGGCTCTTGACGCGAACGGAAACCCTCGTATTTCTTATTCTCAGGTAGAAGCCGGCGATCTTAGAACCGCGCGATGGGACGGATCACATTGGCAGTTTGGCACAGCGGATTCGCGCCGCACTCACAATGACTACGTAGGAATGGGCAACAGCATTGCGATCGACTCAGACGGCAACACGTGCATAGCGTACTTCGATACCACGGCGCGAACGGTCAAATATGCATGGCAAAAAGACGGGTCTTGGCAAACCGAGGTCGTCGACCAGCTATGGGGACTGTGGGTATTTAACGATCGACTTTCCTTAAAACTCGACAGCCATAACAATCCCCACATTGCTTTCTTCGATCACGGCCTGGGTGCGCTGAAATACTCCTCAAAGAACGAGAAAGGTTGGCATACCGAAGTGGTGGAAAACCGAGGCCACGTTGGCGGATACCCCTCTCTGCAGCTGGGCCCGGATGATAGGCCGTATATCGCATTCTATGACATGAATGACGGCCAGATTCGCCTCGCCGAGCACGATTTGAATTCGCCGCCACCCTCAACAAGCGCGAAAGAGGCAAAGCCTTGACGGACGCCGGCGCGCGAGGTGCATTTCGCTCCTCCGTAGCCGAAAAAGAGAGTTTGGCAGGACAGCAGGAACATAGGGGCCCTGCGCAAATAGTGCGAGTGTTGCATGTTCTGGACCATTCACGCCCACTGCTAAGCGGGTACAGCGTACGAAGCCACAGCCTTATAGCCGCACAGAAAAAGATAGGATTTTCCCCGGAAGTTCTGACCGGGCCGTTGCACCAGTTGGACGATCCCGGCGCAATCGACAACACGATCGATGCTGTCTCTTACAGGCGCACGCCGTTGCAAGGAAGCGTCGCAAGTCTTGCGCTTAACCGACGAATTCCAGTTCTGCGGGAAGCTATGGTCGTGAAGCTCTTGCGCCAGCAGATTCTGACTGTTTTAGATGAACACCTGTTTGATATCGTCCACGCGCATTCGCCGGCGCTGTGCGGACTGGCAGCTTTGCAAGCAGCAAACGCGCGCAAGGTTCCTTTTGTTTACGAAATCCGCGCCTTCTGGGAAGATGCTGCTGTCGATCAGAACAAGACGCAGCCAGCATCACCGCGCTACCACGTCAGCCGCCAGTTGGAAGGATACGTTGCGCGACGCGCCGACTCCGTTGTTGGGATTGCCCGACATATATTGGACGACCTGCGCTCGCGTGGAATTGCCGGGGAAAAACTCTTCCATGTTCCTAACGGTGTGGACGCTGGACGGTTCGTGGCTTTGCCGCGAGATACCAAGCTGTTCTCTGAACTCCGCCTAAATGGCGACCCCGTGATGGGCTTCATTGGCTCACTCTACCGTTACGAAGGAATCACGTGGCTGGTGCACGCAGTGGCTGAACTGCGCCGCCGCGGTATGGCACTTCAACTCCTTATTGTCGGTCAAGGAGAGGCGATGCCAGAGGTTCAGGCTGCGATCCGGGAAGTAGGGGCACAAGACTACGCTCGTGCAGTAGGTCAAGTACCGCACGATCAGGTGAAAAGTTACTATTCCCTCATGGACGTGATGGTGTACCCGCGACGCCGCATCCGTCTCACGGAACTCACCACGCCGCTCAAACCACTGGAAGCCATGGCTCAGGGAAAGCCAGTATTGGCCAGCGACGTCGGTGGCATCCGCGAGTTAGTCGAGCCGGAAATACCCTGCATATTATTCCAGCCGGACGACATGGACGACTTCTGTAGTAAAGCTGCCCAGCTTTTATCGAGCGCATTCCTGCGGCAGCAGGTCGGCGAGAGCGGCCGTCAAATGGTCCTTCGAGAGAAGGATTGGACAGTGCTGGCTCAGAGGTATCGTGCCGTGTATGACTTCGCTAGAATCAGCCGCTCATCCTCCCGATAAAATCAGATCGACAGATGCCGCACGCGTGGTTTGCTACTAGCGTGGCGGTCTGCGGATGTGATCCCTAGCTATTTAGTTTCCTTTTATGTTAAAGTTTTTGCATATATCGCTGGAACCTTGGGTCGTAAATGAAGTAGAATCAACACGACTTTTAGTGAAAGTTTGGTATGCCACATGCGAGGACCCCAGTCCGCCCTGGGGCTAATGATTCGTCACCTTCTGAGGGAAGGCACATGACAAAGAAACTCTTGCTTGGCAGGTTTGCCGTTGCCATCGCAGCGCTGACAATTCTTGCAACTACCGCGAACGCCGGGCCGCTCCATCCGGCCAAGATCGCCGACTACGAAAAAGTAGACTTCAACGGCAGTGGCTGTTCCACCTGTACTGTTTCATATACCGGCGGTATATTTAGCGCTCTGGGCAATATCGCGCAGGTCGTCGCGCTGCCGTCGGACAGGAGCCTGAACGTCTCCGACGGAACAATAAACATCCTGACCGGAGCCTGTGACGTCAAGAACTGCTCTGTGCCGAATAAGGCAGGCATGTTGGAAGTTGGCTTTGCAAATTCCGGATCTAATGGCATTTCCATCATGGGCTTGCTTCCTGGGATGGGGTCTACTCCTCAGCTTCTTATGAGCGGCGTGTTGGAAGACACCGTAATGGTGCTCCGCGGCCCTAATGCCACGATGGCAGGCTGTTCAAACGCAAAGCATGCACAGGGAATATGCGGCCCAGATACAGGCGGGCTGAACGCAGAGATCTCGACAACACACATCAATCAAATAATGTTGCAGGATCTCGGTCTGCTGCCGGCAAACCAATCTGATCCCAAACAGAGTATAGAACAGCTGGATTTTGAGCTTAGTGATTTTGGCGCGCTCAGCAACTCAACCGGGACAATCGACGGCCCTATCGTTCTGACCGACATCATCATCACGACTCCAGAACCAGATACTCTCCTGCTGTTTGGATCGAGCTTGATCATTGCAGCTTGGGTCCTGCGAAGGAAACTGGCCGTTCGGGCGTAAGCGATAGTCCCCGATCACCTCTTGAGAGCCAGTTCCACATACTTTTGTAGCTAAATCCCTGTATAAAACAGTATCTTCAAGAGAGAATACTTACTCGTGTCTATACGGTTGTTATTCCGGACGGGAAAATCCTGGTTTTTTACGCCGTGCAGGCTACGTGTTGACGCACCTAAGCTTTAAGGCCTTAAGGCAGCCGGTGATGCCGGCGCTTGAGTTACATCGGCTTCGAATTTACATGATCTAGAGGATGAGATGCGTAAGACAACTAACCTGACCCTGTGCGTATTTCTGGCGAGCACGCTTGTTGGGACGGCCTCTGCCCAAAAACCGGCAGCGGTGGACCAGAACTCTGCGGACGCAGCCCAACAGGCAGAGCATCACACATCGCCATCAGCTTCTGCCGCCACTGTTGATCATGAAATTGACGCCATTATTAAGCGTGAGCACGAAGAAATTGCGACGATTCGCCGTTATAGCCCGATCATCGAAACCTACATTCAGGACACTACAGCCGATAAGAAGAAGGGAGTTGTTCCCGTCCACGATCATTATTTTCTCGGGCAGGCGGAGCTTTCGAAAGGCATCGTAGACGATCCTATGGTCAACCGGAAAAGAAAAGAGCACGATGCCATTAATCCGATCTCACACCTGAGCGGGATGTTCACAACGTCCTACGTGCCGGAGGGCTTCCTCCAAATGGTTTTTATCGACAGAAGCGGATTCGACCGCCAGCACTATAAGTTTCGTTACGTTGGCGAAGAACCGCTCGGCGATGTGCGTTGCTTGATCTTCAATGTTGAGCCGCTGCCGAAGTCCGGCAATGGACGTTTCCGTGGGCGCATCTGGGTCGAAGATCAGGACTATTCCATCGTTCGGTTCACGGGGGTTTATTTTCCCATCGTGGGAGCCAATGGCTTTAATCTTCATTTCGACAGCTGGCGCTGGAACGTCCAGCCGGGGCTTTGGCTTCCTGCTTATGTCTTCAGCCGGGAATCAGATTTGAACGTTCCTCGAGGGCATCACGTACGGTTCAGATCGCAGACGCGCTTGTGGGGCTACAGTCTCAAAGATGCAGGCCGCCTGGAAGAATTCAGCGAACTCACGATTGAATCGCCTGATGCAGTTCAGGACCAGACCGTGAGAGATCGTTCGCCCATAGAAGCGCAACGTGCCTGGCGGCAACAGGCGGAAAAAAACGTGCTAGAGGGATTGCAACGCACAGGTCTGCTGGCGCCGCAGGGAGAAACGGACAAAGCTCTAGAAAAGGTAGTGAACAACCTAGTGGAAGCAAACGACCTCAGTTTCGATCCCGAGCTTCACTGCCGCGTGATGCTTACTGACACGCTTGAGATGTTTGCTGTTGGTCACACGATTGTGTTGAGCCGTGGCCTGCTGGATGTTCTTCCCGACGAACCCAGTTTAGCCACGATGCTCGCGCAGGAGCTCGCCGACATTATGGTTACCCAGGCAACTTTGGATCAATGGGGTTTTAACGATGCGACCAGAGTTACTGTTGCGGAAGCCATGATCCGTTTTTCATTCAAGGACACTCCAGAGCAAATTCGTTTGGCTAGTCAAAAAGCGCTGGAACTCCTGAAGAATTCCCCGTACAAGGACAAGCTGGCAAGTGCCGGCCTTTTCCTGAAGCAACTCGACCTGGATTCAAAGGCCCTTCCCGCGCTTGTCAACCCACATCTCGGCAACCGCGTTTACCTGGCGGCGCAGTTGATGGCCTTAGCGCCAAAGCCTGATGCTACGAACCTCGAACAGATTCCAGCTCTTCCCATCGGCTCACGCGTCCATCTCGATCCGTGGAATGACCAAGTCGAATGGATGAGCGGTGAACACGGACCGCTGCTTTGGGTGGGTGAACAGGTGCCGTTCGAAATCACTCCGTACATGCCACACCTAACCCGTTACGGCTCAACTAATGCCCCTAAGCCGGCTGCGAACTCCGATACGTCTAATTAGGATCTATTAGGACTTGCCAGAAAACGCGGACGATTTGACGAAGCAAACTCGCGCCAACACCCTGAGGTTCAGAAGGCTGTCATTTCGCAGCGGGGATCGCAAAAATACCTAAATAAATCGAAAAGATCGCTCTAGGTCGAGTTTTCTTTCGAAAAGAGCATCTCGAAGCATCCAAACATTATGATCTGAACTCTTAATCACCGGGTTGGAGGTTCGAGTCCTCCCCGGCTCACCATCTATCTCTTCTTGAATAAAGCAAGCTCCGGAGCAAACGACTGTGCCACCCACGGCGCCAGCCATCACCGCCAAAGAGCTGCGGCGCGCTGTCCCTTTATTGAAAATCTCGCTGTTATCTCAACAACTTGCGGCGCATCAAGCCGACGAGTATCAGGAGTCCAGAGCCTAATATTATCGGCGTTGACGGTTCAGGAGCGGAACGCAGCTCGCCAATGGCAAAACCGTTCCCAGAGAGGTCCGTGATCTGGACACTCGTAAACGGCATATCCGCGACTCTCTGTCCGTTACTCAAAGTATAGTAAGAGGTACGGACTGCCGCGAACAGTTGCGCAGGCCCACCACCATTGACGGACCGCTCAATTGTGCCTATAAGCGTGCTGCCGCTAAAGAACTTCACCATGATCTCGTCCGTCTGCTGGCCTAAAGGTAGGAGATCAAAGCCAAATATTTTTGCCCCTCCGTTGTCGTAGTCTTCCGAGTCGATCGTCAAGCTGTTGCCCGCAGTCGCCAGCACATGAGGCGTGCAGTTCAAGTTGTCGGGCGGGGAACAATTCCAGGATGGCCAACTCGCAGGCACCGAGAGCACAGTCAAGCCACTACTGAAATAGAAAGGCCCCAACCACGTGATTATCCTGTTGTTGGGATTTGTCGGCGTATAGAGGTACGTGCCGTTGACATAGCCCGAATCTGGTTGGCAAAGTACACTGAAGCCGTTGCCGGAGCTACAATAGATTGGTCCCGCGAATGCCGGCAAGCTAGCTGCGAGAAACGCGCCAATCGCCATGAGCATCGCGAGTTTCGGGAATCGCATTGTTCTCCTCCTTCTTGGAACGATTTGGTGCTTCCGAAGGGCCTCACACAGAACGGCAAGTAGCAAGCTGGCAACCCCTGAGCTATTCAGTCGGACTGCAGACGAGAGCATTGCGGCAGGAAGCTGTTCGGCTGAATAGAGGCAGGTTACTCCTGAAGGACCAATTGTCAAACATAATTCCTAACTCTTTCGTAAAGAAAGTCAAAATTCCGGTAGTCTCCTAATTGGTTTTCCACAGCGCTGGCAGGATCGCGGCCTCGGCACGGCGCACAAGGTGCGGGATCCGGGACTGTCATTTTGTCCAGAAGGTGCCGCCTCAAAATGGCTACCTTCTCCGCTCTGTTGTAATGCTTTTATTCTTTCCTCATAAGTTCGCTCCGTTATCTTAACGGAGAAACGGCTTTCTACAGATCCAGTTGAGGCAGCACAGCTGCCGGTATTTCGCTGGACCAATTCTATTCATACTATTCTGGACGGGGGAGGCAGGAATTAGCCATCTCTCTATTTCAGAGGCGAAGAAAACCGAGTGGCACCCCTTCCGCCAACCAAGTTCAAGCGGCCTAAGATACTCGTCATCGCTGAATATGATCTTGTGTAGCAGGTGTTTGAGCGGTGGAGCGAAGGGGAGTGTTCTCGATCGACATGTGGTGCAGGAAGTCCTGCAGTTTGGATGCGGCCTCGGAGGGATCCAGCAGGTAGTCGGTTGACATCGCTATCACTGCTGTCGCCGCCGGCTGGCCCAATAATTTAGCTTTGGCCTGAAGGAGTTTAACTTTCACAGGATCCGACGTCGACGTCCCCCCAATGGAGTACCAGCTCCACACGAGACGGGAGACCGAATTGGATCGAATCTCGTCCCAGCGAACGCGCGCGGTTTGGCCATCGACTACGACGCTACGGAAACCGCCGGCGACTTCTAACCACAGATTCGGGTTCGATAGCTGGTGGTTGAAGTCCACCAGCTCCACTCCTCCCTGCAGTCCGGAATAATCCGCCAGGTAGATATCGACTTGCTCATCCCCGAAAAAGTAAGTTCGACTGAATTTGGATTTAGGGTGGTACCCGGGCGCCCAGCTGTCGTCGGAGAAGGAGGCAGCCTGCTGCCAAGGCGAATCCACCATCAGAGTGAGTTCCAGCGGAGCTCTGGTCGCAACGAATTTCGGAACGTAGGCTTCAGCCGCCCTCCCCAAAATTACACAGATCAGAACACACAAAGAAGCCGTTGCAGCCCCTCTTAACGAGTGCGCAACTCTAGTTGAATCCATTTCGCGCTGGATGAGCAACTGCGATTCCTCGGGCGGCGGTTCGCGCCACACAAGGCCGATGCTGAAGAGCAGGAGTTGTACCATCGTGAAAAATACCCAGCCATAGACGATGTGGTCGACATCCGTGGCTAGCCGGTTGTCGGTCAGATAGGCGATCAGAATGATTCCGTAGGCGCGAATACCATTGGCAAGTATAGGAACCACGATTGAGGCCAGAACAAAAAGTACGCGGCGCTTCCACGACCGATAGACGAGGGAGGCATAGATCAGCCCCAGTACAATTGACGAGATCAGATAGCGGATGCCGCTACACGCCTCTGCTATGACCCAGGGACCGGAAGGAACCCAGATGGTGCGGTTTTCCTGGATAAGCGGCACTCGTGACAATTTCAGGAGAGCGACCGCGAAGTAAGCAGTGAAGTCCTGCAAGGGGCCCACGGATGCTTCGCCAAAGGGAACAGCAAAAAAAAGAAATGCCAGCGGGAACCAAAGGGCTCGAACCACCGCACTTCCTAATAAGATCCAGATCATTGCGTCCAGCATTCCCACTAGGGCGAATTGCTGCACGACACGGATATCGCCCAAACTTCCCACCACCCAGACACCAGACAGGATGACCAGAACTGGTAGTCCCCAATAATTTTGTTTGGGTCGCAGCACCGCCAGACGGCTACGGCGCACCCAAACCAGGTACAGAAAGAGGGGAACGATCAGGAATCCGTGCGAGAAGGTCCGGCTGGACAACCAGGCATTCACGATTGACCACGCCGTCCGCGAAAAAATGGCCAGAGTTATTGCGAGCAGAAGGAGAACAGAGCCGCCGGTGCCCTTCCAGAGGCGATCTGGGACCATCCTGGGAAGGGGGATTGTGGACGTTGAGATCGTGGCAGGAATTCCGTTTTTCTCTTCAACCACAACAGAATCCTCCTCAACTCTACTTGTCTCTGACGGGATCGTGCTTGGTGGAGGAACGGATGCGGCTCCGAACACCATCCCCGCACTAACTTATGCTTCGAGTTCGCTCAATGTTGGATATAGCGGACAGGCTCTCTCATTCGTGCTGGTACAAAAACTCGGGCTGGTCAACCTTAATGCCCGGAGGATGCCTTGGGTCTAACCGAAGATCGTACCAGAACTGTCCTCTCGGCCAGTAGCGAACCCCTCCGCACATCGTCAAGATGCAAGCTATAGCCCGCTCCAAGAGTCTCTCATGGTCTGGCTCTTAGTATCTCGCTTTGAAGGAGCTCTGAGCGCGACAGGGGAACTAATGCGACGTATTATTCTGCTGATTTGCTTGTTTGCGCCCAGCGCACTGGGGCAAACATGGACCAGGCCAAAGACGGCGCCGCTGGGAGTTTCAGCGACCGGAACGCATACACCCAATACCCCGGGAGGTGTGATCCCATATCCACGCGGATGGCAACACCTGACATATGTCCCGACGCAATCGAAAGTCCTCTGGCTTGCAGGAGGACCGAATTGCTGCTCCGGGACACTTCAGAACAGCTTCTTCTGGTTTGACGATACAAAGGATCCGTCCACCTCTTCTCCGTTCACGAGTGCTTGGTCTCTTGCCTGGGCCGATATGGTCCTCGGGGACCAATGGCCCCCCCAGGCGCTATCATCTTGCGTCCGCCAGAGTAATACCGTGACTTGTACCATGAGTTCCCTTCCAGGGGGCTCCGTAGCACAGATTCAAGACCTTACTGTTTGCATCAACGGAATCGCTCCGATGCCTTCTTGCACAGGCGGAACAGTCACACCGATGACTATCGTCATCTATGGAGCGACCAAGGGAAACGCGACCAACTTCAATTACGTGGGACCGATTTGCTTGCCTCCGACCTCGGGGTGTATAACGCCGACGACGACGACACCTTACAAATTCACCTACCGTCAGACGGGCACCGATGACACTTTGACTGGCATCACGAGTGGCAATTGCACCACATCGCCAACCGAATCGCACGCCTGCTTTGGCGGGCCCGCTCAAACTACTAACCTGATGACCCCGCGTCACGTAACGGAGCAATGGACCTATGACAACACGAACGATCGAATATGGGTACCTTCAGGAGTAGCGCAAGGAACCGTGAATGGGGGAACGGGAAATAGCCCTTATTGCGGAGATTGTATGGCTTCCGATCTTTACTACTTCACGAGATCTGGGTCCAATCTTGATCCGGTGGAAGCGTGCGGACCTCAGGTGACGTGCTTAGGGACGGTTCCAGCAGCGAGGGTTTGGGGTGGCGCGGTCTGGGATGACTGCAATAACCAGCTCATAGAGGTGCAAGGATTTGCGGCAGGTTTAATTCCGAACGATACATCCGAGTTCAATCCAAGCACAAGCACCTGGACGCAGCAGAGAAACTCTCTTACGCAGGGCCGTTACAGAGGCATGGCCCTTTGGAATCATAGCCAATGTTCAATTTATTATTTCTATGGACAGTTTAATTCCAACCAGCAGACCAATGAAATTTGGAAAGGTGTCGCCGCGCCAGGGAATGTTGCTTGGACGAACTTGACCGTGAACGGTCCGGCACCATTACCGAATGTTGACCCGGTCATGGACGTGGACCCGCGAGACGGAACGATCGGCACATTTCTCTATGTGACTCAGGACAGCCCAGCACAAGTCTGGGAGTTTGATCCCTCCGTGTACACATCAAGTTCGTCAGGAAGCCCTTGGAAAAATCTCAATGTTCCCTATGGACCTACGCTGCAAACGATATGGCCAGATTGTACTCCCGGCACCTGCGACAACATGGGTGCTTTCAACGCCGCAACGAACACGTTCGATCTCATTTTAATCAATAGCCAATCACAACCAACCGCGTCGGTCTGGACCTTAAACATGTCTGGATCAGGCAATCACGGACCAGCCGCTTATACAAATCCGAACAACGTCCCATTTAATAGTCAAAAAGTGGGAACGCCAAGCCCGGCAAGGGCCATCATATTGACCAACAGCGGAGCCGTCGGTCTGGCCATCTCTGACATTACAATAAAAGGAAACAATCCGGGCGATTTCTCCCAGACGAATAACTGTTCTTCAACTCTTGCCCCCGGTTCCAACTGCATAATCAATGTCGTTTTCGCGCCGTCCGTAGCAGCAAACGAAGGCGCGTCTCTCTCGATTTCTGATAATGCGCCCGGCAGCCCTCAGAGCGTCACCTTGTCGGGCGCCGGCAGTACGGGAACTAGCATCGGCGTCTCAGTTTCCCCAACCAACATCGCCTTCTACAGCCAGAGCATTGGGGCCACCGGTCCCCTCCAATCTGTCACGTTGAGTAACACGGGAACTGCCGGGCTGGCCATCAACAACATCGCAATCACGGGAAACAATAGTGCGGATTTCGGACAGACCAATAATTGTTCTTCAACACTTGCCGCCGGATCCAACTGCACAATCAACGTCGTTTTCACTTCTTCCGTAGCAGCAAGCGAAAGCGCGTCCCTCGTAATTTCTGATAATGCTGCCGGCAGCCCTCAAACCGTTGTGCTGGCGGGCAGCGGCACAAGTGGTGGTGGGGGTGGGGGCGGCGGTGCGCTAAATGTTTCTTTGACCATTCAGGAATCAATTTATTCCGGGATCTCCGGTATTGCCAGGACTCAAGATCCGGTCACAGTTGGCATACCGCTCCCAGATTCCGCAGGTGTTAATAGCATTTCGCAGCTAGGACTCAGCGGCGCAACTACGGGTCAATTTCGCGTGCTGGGAGTATGGCCTTCGGGCAACATAAAATGGCTGCTCGTCGATACACAATCTGACGTTTCTGCCGGCGGGCAGAACACAAACATTGTTCTGACTCAAGGAACTGGCAATTTTGGTGGCGCCAACCTCGCCACCGATAACGGTGGGACGATCACAGTAAATACGGGAACGGCGACGTTCACAATTAAAAAGGCCAACTTCGACCTGATCGACCAGGCGGTAGTGAACGGGCAAACACTGGTTACTTCGGGGAGCAGCACGGGATTGGTTGTGGTTGGTCCAGCGCCCGGCAGTTCGGTTTGTCCCTGCTCGACAACCTATTCGAGCTCAAATGATCCGAATTCAACAGCGCTCATTGAAGAGAACGGCCCGGTGCGAACAGTCATCAAGGCCACTGGACAACATAAAGATGCGAGCGGGAACGCATACATGCGGTATACGATTCGCCTGCACTTTTACAAGAACCGTAACAATATCAAGGTCGTCAGCCAACTGCAGAATGCGGACTACGGGGAGTCGAACAGCCTGACTTCTGCATACAAAGGTTTCGCCTCATACGAGGCGCGGGTCACTCCGGCTCTGGGAAGCGGCCGGTCATTCACATTCGGAACTTCCAGTTCGCCGGTCAGCGGTTCGTTCGCGGGACCTGAGAACGCTTATCTGTATCAGGCATACTCGAACGACTTGGAAGACTGCGGATGGGACTCACCGGATAAACGCCCACAGTACGCACTTCGTTCTTATATTGCCCGGGACTACGTAACAGGTACGAGTTGCCAAACTATTTGGAAGTACGCACAGGAAGGCTATGAGGTTGTGCATGGCAATACTTCTCTTGCAACGGGATCAAGATCGCAGTCTTCAGAGGGCTGGGCCGATCTTCAGGATTCAAGCGGAGCAGGAATCGAGATCGGTGTCTACCAGATGGCCGCCTATTGGCCAAAATCTTTGCAGTTCATGAATGGCGGCACTGAGGCGCGCATCGGGATCTGGCCTGACCAGTCTCTGTTTCAGGCTGGTGGCGGGCAGCAATATTTTCAGTCGTGGCCGCAATATTCCATCCACACTCTGTATCTCAATTTCCATGGTTCGGCGGTCTCGAACCCTTCTGCCGAGTTTGGGAAATTCCAATACAATTTGATAGCCCGCGCACCAAGGATTCAATACTCGACTTCAGGCGTTCTTCCCTTTGCGCTAATAGATCCGGCGGAAGAGGATACGTACTACAAATCGTTGGGTATGTGGTGCTGCGTTACCGACAACGATACTCCCCATGTTTTCCGTTTCTATGCGTGGGCAACTGGGGGTGGTGGCAATCAATCTGAGTTCCGCTGGGCGGACCTGATGCTTTGGGTGCAGCGTGGCTTTGTGGGCCGCTACCTCAACTCCGCCGCCTTCTACCGCTTCCAAACCGAGCAGGTCTTTCCTCGCTCCGATTATAACGGCTCCACTCCCTTCCATTGGCGAGATGCTTCCATTCCCCCTTCCAATCTGGATCGAGGCGGCTTCCCCACCATTACTTCTCTGAATAACAACCTCGGATGTGATCCAAGCGAGAAACAGTGCGGCAGGAACTGGATCGATGACCAACACGCCCATTGGTACGGCATGATCGACTTCTATTTCATGACCGGCGATGAATCGGTCAAGGATGCGATCCAAGCTGGCGTCAGCGACAAATTCGGCAATCCCAACACTCAACTGGTGCAGAAAGGCCTCTACTGGATCGCTCGCAATATCGGCGAGGCGTTGATGAGCAATGCGAGGCTGAATTTGTTTTATAACTCTATTGGAGATTCCACCAGTGCCGCCAACGCGTTCGCAGCCGGAGATACGATCCTACAGAATCAGGTCTGGCCGAATCTCCAACTTTCAGGTTTCGGAACTTCACCACAAGGTGTTAGTGCCGTGCGTGGCGTGCAGTATGGCTGTTGCCAAGTACCCCGGTGGGCTCCGCCGTTTGATTTCGGGATTCTCAATGAAGGCCTTTGGGAGTACTTGCAAGCTCACGGGACGAGCTGGTCGCAGTATCAAAAGACTTTTGACCTGGCGTACGGCATTGCTAACTTTACTCTGACGGAGGGCTGGAGAAGCGGTACGTATGTTAACAGTTGTGATGGCGGCACTGGGCTCGCCTACACTATCTATTTAGATCAGCTAAACAACCCTTTGCCAGCTGGGTGCAATCAGACCGTCTGGTTCAACTTCTTCATTCCCTCCAAATACACGGGTGATCCTAATGCCTGGGACGGATGGGCCTCCAAGTTCGCTACTCAGCTGCAACGAATCAAAACCACTCCATTCGCCGATTATGGAACGATTTTCATAGGGGCTGCCATCAACGAAATCCTTCACCCCGAACCTTATAAGCTAGTGGACGTGCCTGTAACAAACTCGAACGGAACACTTTCGTGGACCGTTCCTGCTGGAGCGATCAGTTATCGGCTTAAGTATTCCGACAAGAACATCGTTGATATGCTGAATTTCGACCCGGTCAAAAATACATTCGGCATCGATCCAAATTCTAACACTCCCTGGTTTTCCGCGACGGAGATAACAGGTGTTCCCGCTCCTGCGACCGCTGGGAGCTCCCAAAACTACCAATTGAGTAACCTCGGTTCGACAGCGAACTTGCATTTTGTGCTAAAGGCTTATGTCTCGAACTCAGGTGTCCCGATCAGTGGTCCACCGACGATCGCAATTGTTTCGCCGGCGCAAGGGGCTACAGTCTCGAATACCATTGCAGTATCATCGAATGCATCATCTGGGGCTGGCGTGGCAGGCGTGCAGTTCAAATTGGATGGCGCAATGCTGGGCATGGAATCAACCAATGCGCCCTATTCTGTCACTTGGAACACTACGACAAGCACGAACGGTTTGCATGCCCTGACCGCAACCGTTTTTGACCTGGCCGGCAATCAGGCCTCAGCCAATCCCATCACGGTAACGGTCCTGAATCCGAAGACTCAATCGCCAACTGTTTCGATCACTTCACCAGCATCTGGTGCGACATTATCCCGAACCGTCAATGTTTCGGCGAACGCATCAAGCAGCCTTGGCATCGCCGGCGTCCAGTTCTCTCTCGACGGTGCTAGCTTGGGTTCGGAAGCAGTTAACGCACCTTACTCGGTGGCGTGGGATACGACGAAGAGCAGCAACGGCAGGTATACACTAAGTGCAGTCGCGTTCGACACAACCGGCGCACGCAGTATTCCTAGCGCGGTTAGTGTGACAATCTCCAATGGCAACAGCACGCAGGCGAGCGTATCGATTACATCTCCAGCTTCCGGGGCGGCTGTATCGGGCACGATTAACATCGCTGCGGCAACTTCAGGCTTTAGCGGCGTGCCGCGCGTACAATTCACGCTGGACGGAACAGCCCTCGGCTTTGGAATTCTCAACTCTCCGTACATCGCGCCGTGGGACACGATTACGGCGAGCAACGGCTCGCATATCTTGCAGGTCCTAGCCTCAGACGTTGCCGGAAATACTGCCTCCGCGTCGGAGACGATAGAGATCAGCAACATACCCGTAAGCTCACCGCCTCCGGCGGCTGGCACCAAAGTTGTCGCTTCGATCGATGCTCTCACACAATTCAACGTGCAGAGCGATGACCTTGCCGCAGCGGTTGCGGACTGCTCGAATTGCCGGTTCCAAAGTCAAAGCGATCTACTCTCCGGCCAGACAACTATAGTGCGCCTGCGGTCTGGTAACTCGAACCCTGTCGCGGACCAGGTTGTCTTGCAACAAGGCGCTCTAAACGGCACCGTCAAAAGCCTGGACAACGATCAGTTTGTCCTGCGATTGTCCGGAGCGCCTGGTCCCGCAAGTGTGCTTATCGTCGTGACGCCTGGAGTAACGGACTATGTGGGATTCCCTACTGCGTCTCCCACATTGCAAATTGGCCAGACACTGGCTGTTCGAGGTCTTCTCTTTAAGTCAGGACCTCGAGGAACAGCGACACTGATTGCCAAAAAAGTGGCGCCCACTCCGTAGCGAAGGACAACCACTAGCTAGTTTCTTGCAGGATTGGCTATTTGCCGTAGCTGTATCCCTGCCGACCGCAGATTGAAATACTCGCTAGGACAGCGTGGTACCAGAAGCCTTGTTCCAACGCATCGTTTGTAATCATCAGTCATCCACTTTCGCCTGACCGTGATCCTGTTCCAGCCCCTCTCTTGCCACTGGCCTACTTCTGGCCTTTCGACCAGCAGAGCAACGCTACCGAAAACAAGTAGCATGTAGCTGTCAAGACACATAGGACTCCTGGATCATGAATAACAAACTTCGCTGTACCGCTTACGCAATGATATTCGGGACCGTCATATTACTGGCCGGATGCAGCAGCAAGACAACTGAACCGGCGCCTGCGGTAACTGGGAACACCGTGGCTGCTTTTTTGACCGATTCGCCGGCGGATGGCGTGGTCGCCTTCCGCATCGACATGACCGGAGCCTCGCTGGTCAGTTCTAACGGAAGCGAGTTTGATTTTCGGAGCGGGCTGCAACAGATCGAAATTCGTCATCTAGAATTGGCGCCTACACTGGCCTTGCAAACGAAAAATGCGCCGAACGGTGATTACACGGTTTTGAGACTGACCTTCGCAAATCCACAGATTACGCGATGTGACGCCCAGGGCAATGTGACAATCCTTAACGCGAATTCGTTTCCATCCGTCCGCCTCGCGACTATCTCAATCAATCTGCCGATCAACGCGATTCTGCAAGGGAACGTGGCAACTGGGTTGATGATAGATTTCGACTTGCAACAATCCATCCAAATCGATAACAGAGGCAACTACGTAATCACGCCCGTCCTTACGGTAAGTGATGTCATCAACTCCCCGAATAACGCTGCGGTGCAGAATGCCGAGGCAACGATCTTATCGATCCCGTCACCGGGAGTTGTCAACCTGCAACTGTTGGACACCGGACAGAGAATTAGCGCGGTGACCAATGCAAGCACCACTTTCGCAGCGTACACCGGACAAGCTGAAAGTATGCAGGCGGGAGAGACCGTCGAACTCGATGCACAATTTCAAAGCGATGGGACTCTTTACACTGACAGAATGGACGTGCTCTCACCGAGCTCTGAAGTGACTTTCCGAGGCGTTGTAACCGGTGTGAACCAGGATTCCTCGGGCCGCACATCTCTCGAACTTGTCTCACAGGAATAAGCTGACGCCACAGGAGCTCAGCGGTCAGGCTAGCCAGTTCGGACCGCTCCCACCGATGTGATAAGATTCAAGCGTACATTCCCTGGTGTTTCCTGCGATCGCAATCCACAGAACGGAAATCCAAATCTACAATAGAACGTTCATTTGTGGGAGCTCTGTGGGATGGTCTGAATATCAGTGATTCACCTACTCCATCGGATCTGATTTTTGTTCTGGCTGGCCGGCCGGAGCGAAAAATATTTGGTCTTCAACTTTATCGCCAGGGATTTGCGCCGCGCCTGATTCTAAGCGTCGGCCGATACGAGGTCAGGCAAACATCGCAAATCGGATTTGAGGATCTACGCCTCCGCGAACTGACGGCTCGAACGCCGCCCAGACAACGCCACTTTTTCATCGAAATCATGGCCGAATCGCGCCGTGTATTTCTTGCGGGTGTGACACGCACAGGCACCTATTTCGAACTTAAGGCGTTTGCTCTCCAACTGCAATCCGAAACGCCGGGCTCCTTGATCTTAATTAGTACCAGCATCCATCTGCGTCGCGTACGCTGGTGCTGCGAAAAGATTCCCGCTCTCCGTCGCTGGAAAATTCGTTATGTCGCGGTGCCTGAAGAAATGAGCTCGATCCGCCGTGAAAAATGGTGGAAACGATTCGAACATTGGTCTTATGTAAGTGCTGAATGGACTAAGTTGCTGGCATACGTCCTGTTGCACGGTAATTGATCGTTTACGTCACATATAGTCGGGTTGAAGCTGAGCATTCGTCGGAGATTGAAGATGCTTGCTAGACCGGAAGAACAAAGCTCCAAGGCCTTGCTCGTCAGTCGAGGCATCCCAAGATTTGTTTTTTTCTTGATTCTACTAATTTCCGCGGGCCGTGCACGGGCACAAATACATTACAGTCCAGTTCCCGTGTATGGCAGCGGTGGGAATCCCGACGCAACGAACTCAGAGAGTTCAGACACATTGGACGTGCCCCTCACTGTTCAAGAGGCGATTTACTCAAGGATTTCAGGCCGTTCCCGCAGCCAGGATCCCGTTACCGTGGGAATTCCATTGCCAGATTCTGGAGACACCCGTTCGATTTTGCAATTGGGACTTCGTGGCGCATCCTTAGGGCAGTTTCGCGTCCTCGGGCGTTGGCCGTCGGGCAATATAAAATGGGTACTGATTGATACGCAGGCGGACGTCGCTGCAGGAAACAAGAACACTAGCATTAGACTCGCAAGCGGGACTGGTAACTTCGGTGGCAGCGACCTTGCCAGAGAGCGCGGTGCGACGATTACCATCGATACTGGGCCAGCCGTGTTCACTATTAGGAAGGCTAACTTCGATTTAATCGATCAGGCTGTCGTCAACGGCAAGACTTTGGTCGCCTCAGGCGCTAGCACCGGTCTAGTCGTGGTTGGACCGGCCCCGGGTTCTACTACCTGTCCGTGTTCGACGACGTATTCGAGCGCAAATGATCCAGATTCGACTGCTCTTATTGAAGAGAACGGGCCGGTGCGAGCCGTCATCAAAGCGGTCGGACAGCACAAGGATTCCCGCGGTAACGCTTACATGCGCTACACCGTACGGCTGAGTTTCTATAAGAACCGATCGTACGTGAAAGTTTTGAGCCAGCTTCAAAACGCTGACTTCGGCGAGTCCGCAAGTTTTGCCTCCTCTTACAAGGGATTTGCAAGCTATGAAGCCCGGCTCACACCAGCCTTGGCGAGTCACCGTTCTTTTTCTTTTGGCACCGTGGGCTCTCCCGCTAGCGGATCATTCGCAGCGAATGAGGATGCCTATCTTTATCAGGCTTACTCAAACAATATGGAGGATTGCGGTTGGAATGCATTCGATAAGCGTTCGCAATTCGCCTTACGCTCTTATATTGCCAGGACTCAGATTACTAACGCGAGCTGCTCGTCGGTATGGAAGTACGCTCAAGAAGGCTTTCAAGTTGTCGATGGCAGCAAAGTCGTGGCTTCTGGCTCGAGATCGCAGTATCCGGAGGGCTGGGCCGACCTGACGGATCCCACAGGCGCAGGAGTTGAAATAGGCATTTACGAGATGTCTGCTTACTGGACTAAATCCCTGCAGTTCATGAACGGTGGCGACGAAGCACGCATCGGGATTTGGCCTGACCAGTCTCTGTTTCAGGGGGGTGGCGGACAGCAATACTTCCAGTCGTGGCCGCAATATTCCACACATACCCTCTTCATCAATTTTCACAGTTCGGCGCTTCCCAGCCCCTCGGCTGAGTTTTTGAAATTTCAGTACAACTTGATAGCGCGCGCGCCGCGGGCTCAATACAGTACTTCCGGTATGCTGCCCTTTGCACTCATCGATGCAACTGAGGAGGACGGCTACTACAAATCATTAGGCATGTCGTGCTGTATCAAGGACAACAATACTCCTCACGTCTTTCGTTATTACAGCTGGGCCAATGGGGGTGGAGGAAATCAATCTGAATTTCGTTGGGCGGACCTCATGCTTTGGGTGCAGCGCGGCTTTGTCGGCCGCTACCTTAACTCCGCCGCCTTCTACCGCTTCCAAACCGAGCAGGTCTTTCCCCGCTCCGACTTTAATGGCTCCACTCCCTTCCATTGGCGTGATGCTTCCATTCCCGCCTCTAATCTGGATCGGGGCGGCTTCCCCACTATCACTTCTCTGAATAACAACATCGGCTGTGATCCCGGCGAGAAACAGTGTGGCAGGAATTGGATTGATGACCAACACGCCCATTGGTACGGCATGATCGACTTCTATTTCATGACCGGCGATGAATCAGTCAAAGATGCCATCCAAGCCGGCGCCAGCGACAAATTCGGCAATCCCAACATTCAGCTAGTGCAGAAAGGCCTCTACTGGATAGCGCGCAATATCGGCGAGGCGCTGATGAGCGATGCGAGACTGAATCTCTTTTACAATTCGATCGGAGATTCCACCAGTGCCGCGAATGCGTTCGCGGCTGGAGATACGATCTTACAGAACCAGGTCTGGCCAGATCTCCAGCTTTCTGGTTCCGGAACTGCGCCTCAAGGTGTGAGTCGCACGAGGGGAGCGCATTGGGGATGCTGTGTGACACCCCGCGAGGCTAAGCCTTTTCAGTTTGGAATTCTCAATGAGGGCCTTTGGGAGTACTTGCAGGCCCATGGGACAAGCTGGCCGCAGTACCAAAAGACGTTTGACTTAGCTTACGGAATAGCTGACTTCTCTCTCATGGAAGCTTGGAGAAACGGCCCCTTTATTAACAACTGCAATGGCGGTGTGGGCATGGCTTATAACATTGCATTGGATGCGACGAACAATCCTTTGCCGGCCGCATGCAACGCGACCATCTGGTTCAATTTCTTTGTGGCGGCTAAGTATACCGGCGATCCGAACTCTTGGGACGGTTGGAAAACTAAATTTGTGCAACAATTAAAACGCACCGCCAATACGAATGCTGACTACGGTTTGATTTTCATAGGCACTATGATCAACGAGGTCCTGCACCCAGAACCCCTTAGGCTCGTGAACGTGCCCTTGACGATCATGCCCGGAACGAAATCTCTGTCTTGGACCGCGCCCGCCGGATTGGTGAGCTATCAATTAAAATATTCTGATAAGAACATCGTCGATTGGTTAAACTTCGATCCTGTGACAAACACTTTCGGTCTCGATCCTGGCGCCAATATGCCCTGGTTTGCAGCGGTCAGCCTTGAAGGTCCTCCAGCACTAAATAGCGCGACGCAAAATTTCACCGCCCCTGTTCTCGACAAAGCAAAGGAGTGGAAATTCTGTTTGAAGGCCCTGGTGAAATAGCCCGCCACCGGATTATCGGCGTCGGCCGCCACAGTGCCCGTGGAGAGCTTCGAGGTTTATAGCTCAGCCGTTGAAAGATGTGGGGGGAAGGCTTTTTACCAATCTGGGCAATTTAGTATACGATAGTGCCAGACTGGCCCTGGCGCAAGAACAGGAGATGGCTAACACCCTAAGAAACAAGGTGATAAGGACAAATCTACTTCTTCCGGCAACGCTTCTTTGGAGCGGGGATTGCAGCTAGCTACAGTGTCAATCTCTGACTAAAGGGATAAACTTGCGTCCTACAACCTTGATTCCTAGAATATTGAGGCTTGGTATTCTCGCAATCCTTTATGTACTTTTTCTCCCCACCAGCCTCCACGCCCAGCAAGGGAGTGGGATACCTATAACCACGGGGACCTGGAACATGGTTCTGGCTCAAGGCGTTCCGGGATCGACCAACGATTGGGAGCAGCTGGTCTACGCGCCGGCCTTGCATCGTTCAATCATGTTATCGCAGTACCATCAGAACGACAGCGAACCAAATCAGAGCCTCATTGGTTACAATTTCGATACAAATCGATGGGACGTTATAGACATGGGAGGATTATTCCACACTGAAAACATGCCGGAAGGTGGGGAATCGCAGGGATACTTCGACTTCAATCCGAGTAACAGCACGCTCGTTTACCACTGTTGCACCAGCGGCTCGAATCAGCCGGAAAATGCCAATCACACCTGGTGGTATGACGTTCTGGGACAATCCGGCAGAGACGAGCAGACTAGTCCTGAGCCTCCGTTTGGGGCGCTTCAGTCGGGCGGGGCCTTTGACGTAGCACATAATGTATTCGTCATGTTCGGCGGTGCTTCCAATGTAGGAACGTGGACTTATAATGCAGTCGCCAATAGCTGGCAACAGCAAACGCCAGGGGGGACGCCTCCGAACTCTTCTCTCATTCTGCCTGGAGTAGCATACAGCTCTAACGCCCAGCAGGTTTTCCTCTATGGCGGATTTGCGGGACCATCGACCTACTATTCTGATTTGTACACCTATAATGTATCCTCAAATATTTGGACGAAAATAACTCCGGTCGGAGGCGTAGAACCACCTGCACGATATAGAACGAACTTCGCTTACGACTCAACGAACAATGTCTTTCTCCTTTTCGGCGGCACCAATGCTTCTGGTGTTCTTGGGGACACCTGGGTCTATAATCCTGCGACGAATACCTGGACTCAGTTGAATCCCGTCCAATCTCCATCGATCAATTCGGTTTCCGATTTTGCCCGCTTGTCTTACGACTCTGACCACAACGTCTTCGTGCTTGGCCATAAAGGAATCGGCGGCTATTTCGGGGGCAATTGGACAACCTTACCATTCCAAACTTGGCTTTTCCGCTATAACGGAGCAGGTCCGAATGCTGGCACGCTCACCTCTACAGCTCAGCCGGCTGCAGGAGGCCTTAACCGCAACACAGTAAGTTGGGCGAAGGACCCGACGCTTGCAAGTTCAGGAA